>Ga0214925_100537_pt1 | contig 16466 bp, 12 predicted proteins | sample Stichaenrichment_FD_168299 | JGI IMG/M metagenome (GOLD analysis project Ga0214925, IMG submission 168299) | Xylose enriched microbial communities from anaerobic bioreactor in Madison, Wisconsin, United States - 63SRT | ecosystem: Engineered > Bioreactor > Anaerobic > Unclassified | place: USA... | reverse complement strand
GTCACCGACGACGAAGTGCAGAGGGTGTACGATTCGCTCAACCGGAGACCGCGCAAGCGTCTGGGGTGGAAGTGCCCCTGGGAGGTCTACCATCATCAGTCGTTGCACTTGCTCTGAGGATTCGCCGTCGAGAAACAGCCTATCTCGGCTGACTGATATTAATGATGCGGTTGACATCCATATCGGAGCGCAGCTGGCCATGGGGCCAGAAGAGAAGCGAGCTGTCTGCGCCGATGCGTCTAAGACAGCGGCAGATGCCGGCGATGCTTTTGCGAAGACAGGCAGACAACGGCGTAACAGCGATTTCGCGCAATGCGGGGACTCATGTTTCAGGAAAGCGCCAGCAGCAAGGATTGAGCGGATGGATGCGCCGCGGCGTGCATGGGGAAGGATCGTGGAAAGCTCGCCGATGAGGAATCGGGATCGAAGGGCGGCGTACCCCGCTGTCATCTTATGACTGCCATGGCAATGGTGCTCGCGACAATCAGGGCAAGGCCTGCAAGAGAGCGCTTCGTATAGGTCTCATGGAAGACGGCGGCAGAGAATGCCATAGCGACAAGAATCGAGAGCTTGTCGATCGGCACGACGATCGAGACGATGCCGGTCTGGATTGCATAGTAGTAGCAGAGCCAGGAAGCGCCCGTAGCAAGGCCGGATGCACAGATGAAGCCGAGCTCGCCCTTCTCGATGTGGCGCACTTCGCCGAGCTTTCCTTTCAGGGCCACGACGATCCATGCCATGACCAGTACATAGCAGGTGCGGATGGCTGTGGCGAGGTTCGACTCGACGCCTTCGATGCCGACCTTCGCAAGAATGGATGTGAGGGCTGCAAAGACGGCAGATCCCACGGCGTACCAGATCCAGGAATTGCCTTCGACAGCGTGGTCCTGCTTCTTGCGCTCGATCATGAGGAAGGTGCCTATCAAAATGCCGGCAGAGCCCATGAGCTTCACGGCGAGGGCATCGGTCTCGCCGAAGAGGACGATAGCAAGAAGGATGGTAAGGACAGCCGAGCACTTGTCGATCGGCACGACCTTGTTGACATCACCCATGGAAAGCGCTTTGAAGTAGCAGATCCAGGAGGCACCTGTCGCCATTCCCGAAAGTGCAAGGAAGAGCATCGAGTGGGCAGAGATGGATCCGATCGTCGAGATGGAGCCGACGAGCGCTGCCATGAGCCAGGCAAAGAGAAGCACGACGACCGTGCGCACGGCGGTGGCGACGTCCGAGTCCGTATGGCGGATGCCGCACTTGGCGAGGATGGAAGTGATGCCGGCAAAGAGTGCCGATGCGCAGGCTGCAAGGATCCACATGGCAGATTCCTTCCTGTCGATCTATTATTAGGAACTATTATCATTATAGATCCAGAAGGACAGAAGGGAAGCGTCTTTCTGGAAGATATTGCTGAGACGGCAGCAATATCTTGGACAGGCTTCTGTCTTGTGTCGGTCAGCTTCGGATAACGGGTCCATCAGCCGACGGAAGGTTGCAGAAGGCAGGCATCTGGGCGTGCTATGGTAGCCTGTAGGCACTGACACAACCAGCTGGCTGGGAGGGATACATGATAAAGCTTGTCGCTACTGATATGGACGGAACGCTCCTCGATGAGAATTCCCAGGTCCCGCCCGAGACCTTCAAGATCATCCGCGAGCTCAGGGAGCAGGGCGTCCATTTCTGCGTAAGCTCAGGCAGGCGCTATTCGACGCTCAGATGGTTCTTCGCACCGGTCGCTGACGAGATCGACTATGTGGCAGCGCTTGGCGCCCAGGTCTTTGCTGATGGGCGCTTCCTCGACCGCGAGGTCTTCTCCACGAGAGGGATCCTTCGCCTCTTCCGCACCTGCCAGGCATTCGATGAGCTCCATCTTGTGCTCTATGACTGGGAGCATACCTACCTGCTCGACGACCAGTCGAGCTATGTGAAGGAGCTCGACAAGGATCTGCCGAATGCGCAGCGCCTGTTCGATCCGCCCTCGCCTGATGTCTCCATCATCAAGGCAGCTGTCTGCTGCGAGCGTCCCTCCGAGATCATGGACATGGTCTATGTGCTCGAGCGCGAGCTCGGCGATATCTTCACGTTCATGCCGTCAGGCAATACCTGGATCGATGTGATGCCCAAGGACATCTCAAAGGCAACAGGTCTCGAGGCGGTGCTTTCCTATTACGGTATCGACTCTTCTGAGGTCCTTGCCTTCGGCGACTCCATGAACGACTACGCGATTCTTCGTGCCGTGGGGCATCCCTATGTGATGGGAAATGCCCGCTACGCCGTGAAGCAGATTGCCGAGCGCGTCATCGGCACGAACAGGGAACATGCCGTGCAGGCGGAGCTCCATGCGCTGGTACAGGAGCTGTCGGCGGAAGATTAGCACGTGCTGCACCCGTGCGGAAGCGCATCGGAAACGTTTTCGGCAAACGGTTGCAACAGATAAAACGCTTTGTCTCCGGGCCAATACTATAAAGAAATGCATACATAAATGAATATATGCATATTCATAATCAATTAGCCGGTTTCCTTGATTATCGTCAAGGAAGGACAATAAATCGAAGATTATTTATAATGCATCGATGGATGGCTGCAGAGCACCTGCATCTATCCTGTCCTGTATGCCTGCGCTGGGAAGCTGGGTGGGGATTCATGCTTTCCGGTGCATCACGCATGTGGAGCTACACCCGTACAAAGCAAAGGAGTAACGGATGTCACAGGAAAGCATCATCGACAGCGTAGAGACACTGGAGGCACATCTGAAGACGATGCGTGCCGCCCAGGCTGAATTCGCGACGTTCAGCCAGGAGCAGGTCGACAAGATCTTCAAGGCCGCCGCTCTCGCTGCCAACAAGGCGCGCATTCCTCTGGCGCAGCTGGCCTACGATGAGACCGGCTACGGCGTCATGGAGGACAAGGTCGTCAAGAACCACTACGCCGCCGAGTTCGTCTACAACAAGTACAAGGACACGAAGACCTGTGGCGTCATCGAGCGCGATCCTGCGTTCGGAATGACGAAGGTCGCAGAGCCGCTCGGTGTCGTGGCTGCTGTCATCCCGACGACGAACCCGACCTCCACGGCCATCTTCAAGACCCTGATCTGCCTGAAGACGCGCAATGCCATCCTGATCTCTCCGCACCCGCGTGCAAAGAAGTGCACGACCGAGGCTGCACGCATCGTCCGCGATGCTGCAGAGGCAGCAGGATGCCCGAAGGGTATCATCGACTGGGTCAGCGTGCCTTCCATCGAGCTCACGAACACGCTCATGCAGGAAGCTGACATCATCCTCGCGACCGGTGGCCCGGGCATGGTCAATGCTGCCTACTCCTCCGGCACGCCGGCTCTGGGCGTCGGCCCGGGCAACAACCCTGCCATCATCGACGACACGGCAAACGTCGTGGACTCCGTCAGCTCCATCATGCATTCCAAGACCTTCGACAACGGCATGATCTGCGCGACCGAGCAGAACGTGATCGTGCTCGACGGCGTGTATGACGCGGTGAAGGCTGAGTTCCAGAAGAGGGGTGCCTACTTCCTGAATCCGGAGGAGGCAGACAAGGTCGGCAACATCGTCATCGTCAACGGCGGCGTCAATGCCAAGATGGTCGGCCAGCCAGCAACGAAGATTGCTGCTGCTGCAGGCGTCGAGGTTCCTGCCTGGACGAAGATCCTGATCGGCGAGACCGACTCCGTCGAGCCCTCCAACCCCTGGGCACATGAGAAGCTCACGACGATCCTCGGCATGTATCGCGCCAAGGACTTCGACGATGCCCTTGCAAAGGCTTCCCGTCTCATCGCTGACGGCGGCTACGGCCACACCTCTTCGCTCTTCATCGATACGCGCGAGACCGAGAAGGTCGAGAAGCACTACAACGCGATGAAGACCTGCCGCATCCTTATCAACACCCCGGCTTCGCTCGGCGGCATCGGCGACATCTACAACTTCGAGCTGGCACCTTCCCTGACGCTGGGCTGCGGCTCCTGGGGCGGCAACTCCTTCTCCGGGAACCTCGATATCCACCAGCTGCTCAATGTCAAGTCGGTCGCAGAGAGGCGCGAGAACATGCTCTGGTTCAGGACTCCCGAGAAGGTCTACTTCAAGAAGGGCTGCATGCCCGTCGCTCTGCGCGAGCTCAAGGAAGTCTACGGCTGCAAGCGCGCCTTCATCGTCACCGACTCCTTCCTCTACACCTCCGGCTTCACCAAGAAGATCGAGAAGCCGCTCGACGAGATGGGCATCACCCACTCCAGCTTCTGGAGCATCTCTCCTGACCCGAAGCTGCAGGACGCCGAGAAGGGCGAGGAGCTGCTGCGTGCCTTCCAGCCTGACGTGATCATCGCAATCGGCGGCGGCTCTGCCATGGACGCTGGCAAGATCATGTGGACCATGTACGAGCATCCTGAAGAGAAGTTCGACGATATGGCTGTCGACTTCATGGATATCCGCAAGCGTGTCTACCGCTTCAAGAAGATGGGCGAGAAGGCAAAGTTCGTCGCAATCCCGACCTCCTCTGGTACCGGCTCCGAGGTCACGCCGTTCGCAATCATCACGGACGCCGAGACCGGCATCAAGTGGCCTATCACGGACTACGAGCTCATGCCGACGATGTCGATCGTCGATACCGACAACATGATGACGCAGCCGAAGGGCCTCACCTCCGCTTCCGGCATCGATGTCCTCACCCATGCCATGGAGGCCTATGTCTCCATCATGGCATCGGACTACACCGACGCTATCGCCCTCAAGGCCGCAAAGCTCGTCTTCGACTGGCTGCCAAAGGCCTATGCGGAGCCCACGAACGTCGAGGCCCGCGACCACATGGCCAACGCCTCCTGCCTCGCCGGCATGGCATTCGCCAACGCCTTCCTTGGCCTCAACCACTCGATGGCACACAAGCTTGGTGCCTATCACCACATCCCGCACGGCTGGGCCAACGCTGTCATCCTCACCCGTGTCGCCCGCTACAACGCTGCTGAGCGTCCGACCCGCATGGGCACGTTCTCCCAGTACCAGTATCCGCATGCCAAGGCGCGCTACGCCGAGATGGGCCGCTTCTGCGGATTCACCGGCAAGGACGACGACGAGGTGTTCGAGAACTTCATGAAGGGCATCGAGGACCTCAAGGACTTCATCGGCGTCAAGAAGACCATCGCCGAGTACGGCGTGGACGAGAAGTACTTCCTCGACACGCTTGACGAGATGTCGCTCAACGCCTTCAATGACCAGTGCACCGGCGCGAACCCGCGCTACCCGCTTGTGGCAGAGATCAAGAGCATGTACCTCGACGCCTACTATGGCCGTCCTGCGACGTCCTATGAGGACGAGGGTCTCGAGATCCGCGAAGAGATGAAGGAGACGCCTGCTCCGGGCCAGGTCGAGGCCGAAGAGGCAGCAGACGAGAAGAAGTCCGAGTAGCAGCTGGGTCAAAGCATTTTCCGAGAGGAAGAAGGAAAACATGAAGCTTTCCGATGATAAGGTCGAGCTTGCCCGCCGTCACAACAAGGTCGTCTACAAGGACGGCGACCGTACCGTCAAGGTCTTCGTTCCGACGAAGCCCGACATCGACGTCTTCCGCGAGGCCCTGAACCTCGCTCGCATTGCGACTGCCGGCCTCAACACGCCGAAGGTCCTCGAGGTCTCCCAGGTCATGGACGGCTCCTGGGCTCTGTCCATGGTGTACCATCCGGGCACCACGCTCCACGAGATGATGGTCGAGGCCAAGGGCACGCCGAAGTTCGACGAGCTCCTGCAGCTCTTCGTCGATCTTCAGATTAAGGTGCAGAAGACGCCTGCTCCTGCCGCACTCACGGCTCAGGGAGACAAGCTCGTCCGTATGATTGCCCGCGTCAAGGATCTCGATCCTTCCGTGCGCTATGACCTCCAGATGAAGGCCGACCGCATGAAGCGCGGCTTTGCCATCTGCCACGGCGACTTCAATCCGACGAATGTCGTTATCGGCGAAGGAGAGCCGTTCATCTGCGACTGGACGCATGTGACCGTGGGCCTGCCCGAGGCTGACGCAGCAATGACATACATGCTGCTGAAGCTCGAGTTCCCCGAGGCCGCAGACAAGTACCTCGACCTCTATTCTGTGACGGCAGATGCGCCGAAGCAGAAGATCATGTACTGGCTGCCGGTTGTTGCAGCAGCAGAGCTTTCCCGTGGCCGCAAGGGCAATGAGGAGTTCCTCAAGAGCTGGATCGACGCAGCAAGCGACTACGAATAAAGCTCACAAGGCAAGAGCATTGTCCAGGAGGCGTCTTCCGAAAGGAGGACGCCTCCGTTTTTTGGCTCTTCGTCACTTCTGGTGGGTAGCACATCTCTGCAATGATGCGGCCGGCTGCTCCGGGCGGCAGGATGCTGCCCTGCAGGGGAAGGCTGGACACCCACCGGGGAGGCGGCGATGGAAGCGCAGGCCGGGATGCTGGCAGGGCTCTTCGGGAGGTCGATGGGGCTCGGGGCGGAATGGAAGGTCTCGGACGTCTGGTCCGAGGAGAGGGGGGACGCTCCCGGCGAGCTCCATATCCGCGTGGCGCACGTGAAGGGACAGGCGGGGGAGTGCCCGGAGTGCGGGAGGCGCTGCGGCACCTGCGGCGCCCGGGAGCGCACCTGGCGCCACCTCGACATCTGGCAGTACGAGACGATCGTCCACTGCGCCGTGCCCAGGGCGGACTGCCCGGAGCACGGCATCCATACCGTGCGGATGCCCTGGGAGGTGCGGCCGAACTCGCACTTCACTGCCCTCTTCGAGGCTCAGGTCCTTGCCATGGCCCTCTCCGGGCTGACGGCGGTCCAGATGGCCTTGGCGCTGCGCATCTCGGACGGGGCCGTGTGGCGGATGCTGAGGCGCGCGGTTGCAGAGGCCAGGGAGGCCGCGGACTATTCCGGCGTCGCGAGGGTGGGGATCGACGACACCGCCTGCAGGCGCGGGCAGAGCTACATCTCGGTCATGGTGGACCTCGACGGGCAGAGGGCCATAGGCGTCACGGAAGGCAGGGACAGGGGCGCTCCGGAAAGGCTCGCAGAGGAGCTGGAGGCCCACGGAGGCTCAAGGCTCGCCATCCGGGAGGTCACGCGCGACATGTCGGAAGCCTATGCCCTGGGGGCTGCCGATGCCTTCCCGGAGGCAATCCAGACCGTCGACCGCTTCCATGCGCCGCAGCTCTTCTCCAGGGCCACCGACAAGGTCCGCTGCCGGGAAGCCAGGCTCTCCGAGGAGAAGAGGAGCCTGCCCAGGGGCACGGAGTGCTGCTGGCTGAAGCGGCCTGAGAACCTCACGGAGCGCCAGGCCGCGAGGAAGGCCTCCCTCATGGGCGAGCACCTGCTGACTGCCAGGGCATGCGCCATGTCCGGGGCCATGAGGGCCGTCTATGCCTGCCCGGACAGGGAGTCCGCAGGAAAGGGGCTGGACCGCGTCGTCTCCTGGATCATGCACTCGAACGTCCCCGAGATGAAGGCCGTGGCGGGGACCGTGAGGAAGGAGCGGGAGGGCATCCTGAACCGGCTCTCCAGGAATGCCACCAATGCGATCCTCGAAGGGCCCAGTTCCGTCGTCCAGTCCGTCAAGAGGGCAGCGAGGGGCTTCAGGAACGTGGAGCACTTCAAGACGATGATATTCCTCAGGCTCGGCCGCCTGGACTTCTCGGCCCAGCCGGCCGTCTCATCTGCTGCCCACTAGAAACAGCGAAGAGCCTGAATTTGTCGCCTACCAGATCTTCGCTGCTGATGTGGCAGATGGCACGGACGGCACGAAGACTGTCGCAAACATCGCGTGGGCAACCGAAGCAGCTGCCCCGGCTGTCCCCGAGGCAATACAGAGCGTCAATCCGTCCATGTGTGCTGAGAGCGTCGCTGATGCGAACGATGCTGCTGAATGGATCAGAAACAATGTCCAGAGCGGCTCTGCTTCTGCCCAGGGTTCTGTTCCCAACGCAATCGCTTCCGCTCTTATGCAGACGGCAGCTGATGGGGAGAGCCTTGAAGCGGGCGTACCCAAGCCTCTGAGCGCAGGCTACTGGATTGTTGTGAGCAGGGATTCGAGCGTCGGTCAGGACCAGTCCGGGACTTCTGCCATCCTTGTGGTGGTCGGCGGCTCCGATGTGACGGTTGCTGCCAAGTCCGGCGTACCGACGGTGGAAAAGCAGGTGCTCGAGGACTCGGATGATGCCTGGCAGAAGCAGGCGGACGCCACGGCAGGAGACGACCTTTACTGGCGTCTCGATGCGACAGTGCCTTCCGTCCTCTCGAGCTATACCTCCTACAAGATAGTCTTCGACGACACGCTCGGTGCAGGTCTTGCCGAGCTTTCCGATATCCATGTCTACATTGCTCCTGCAGCCGCAGACGTGTGGGAGACAGGCCTTGAGGTTTCCGAAGGCTGGACAGAGCTCGACGATGGGGAATATGCACCTACCTATACGCCTGCAGCAGATGGCGGAAGCTTCAAGGTTGCGCTCGATCTGATGGAGGCTGTCAAGGCCCACGCAATCGATGCCTCCCAAGGAGTGCAGGTTGTTGTCGTCTACAACGCGCCTCTGAGCGCATCTCTCGGGACCGGCACGGAGAACGGCAGCGTGAACACTGTCACACTCATCTATCCAAAGTCGACCTATTCGACCGACACGACCACTACCCAGGAGTCCAAGGCAGTTGCCTATAGCTGGAATCTGATTCTCACGAAGCTCGATGCAGATGACGGCACGCCGCTGTCTGGAGCGGTGCTGAGGATCAGGGACGACAGGGGACGCTATCTGACTCCGGATGGCACCTGGTCTTCTGACGAGGCAACGGTCACGACCGGGAGCGACGGTATGGTCTCTGCCAAAGGTGTCGATGCAGGCACCTTCACAGTGGAGGAGGTCTCGGCACCGGCAGGATACCAGGCATTTGCTGGGACGCGGACCATCACGCTTGCGGTTCCTTATGAGCCGGACCAGATCGTGTCTGGCCCTGCCACGAGGAACTCAGCTGAAGCCGAGCTCTCTGCAGAATCTCCGCTCAAAGCGTCTGGCTTCGATAGCGCGAGCGGCATAGCTACGGTATCGGTGCCCAATGCACATGAAGAGACTTCCATTCTGGGGAGGCTTGGCCTTCCCGACATGAGCGATCTGAACCCTTCCGGCCTTGCTCTGGGGCTTGTGGTCCTAGGAGCAGCCATTCTGATAGCAGCAGGCGTTCTCAGAAGAAGAGGAGGCAGGCACTAGGCACAGATGCGTGATGCAGGGAGCATCATGTGATTGCAGACAGGCATAGTTCCGCGTACAGAAATAAATGGAGGACACTATGAAGCAGCACACAAGCATTGCCGCAAAGGCCATAGCAGCAGGCCTGAGCTTTGCGTTGACGATGGGGAGCGTGGCAGCACCGGTCACGATTGCGCTGGCAGATGACACAGGCACTTCTGCGAGCGGCACCACGACGACCGCGGCCAGCTCAACAGGCTCTGTGACCATCGAAAAGAACGCTAACAACAACTCCGATACCACGACGACGATCGGCTACCAGATCTTCACAGCCGATGTCGTGGACAACGGGACATCGAAGACCGCCTCGAATATCGCTTGGGCAAGCGACGAGGTTGCGACGGTGGTCAATGCCCAGATCAAGGCATCCGACAGCACCTATACGGGAACGACGGCCCAGGAAGCCGCAGACTACCTGGGGACGCATCTTCCTGCGGAAGGAAGCTCCGGTACGAGCACGATCATCGAGAGCGGAAAGCTCTATTCCAATATCGCCAACGCTCTGCGTACTGACATGAGTCTGAACCCGACGACGCTCAAGATCGGTGAGGCGCAAAGCCTCTCCGCAGGCTACTGGCTCTTCCTGACTGACATAACATCGACCGCTAATACAGACTCCGCATCCAAGGTCGACCAGGTGGGCACCGCTCCCATCTACGCGGTGGTAGGCGGCAGTGCCCTCACCATTTCGCCCAAGTCCAACCTGCCTTCGGTGAACAAGGAAGTGAAGAACGATGCGACGGGCGCCGATTGGAGCAACGTCGCCGATTCCCAGGTGGGCCAGAACTTGCAGTACCGTCTGACCGGCACGGTCGCTGACGCACTGCCCAGCTACACCACCTATTACTATAAGTTCACCGATACCCTCTCTGCTGGCCTTACCGCCGATAGCGCCTCTGTTGCGGTCACGGTGAACACCGACGGCAAAGATTATACGGTCGCATCAAATTCGTACACGATGTCGCTTGTCCCCAACACCGACGGCACGAGCACGCTCGGGGTGGAGTTCACCGATCTCAAGAGCCTGATAGACGCCTCCGGTACAAAGATTCCGGTGAATGCAACCACCCATGTGTATGTGACCTACACTGCAAAGCTCAACTCGTCTGCTGTGGTGGCAAACGGCTATAACAACAACTCCGTCAAGCTCACCTACTCCAACAACCCGGGCACTGACAGCAAGGGCGATACCACGACGGTGAACGTGCGCGACTACACCTACAAGCTCAATCTGGTGAAGGTCGACAGCTCGCAGCAGAGCACGAAGCTTTCCGGTGCGAAGTTCACCATCCAGGCGACGAAGCCTGATGAGGGCACCGGTACGCAGTATGTGCAGGCCGACGGCACCCTGGGCACCGACGCTCACGAATTCACGACGGACGACAACAGCTCCATTTCCGTGTCCGGTCTCGATGTGGGCACCTACACGGTGGTCGAGACCCAGGCTCCTGAGGGCTACAACACGGTTGAGAAGTTCGGCTTCTCTATCGCGGCTACCTACGACGCTTCCGGTGCGCTCACCAAGGTGGCTGCGAGCACCACGAACGCCACCGCTGCCGACGCCTCGGTGGGCAGCGATGACGCTGTCACCGTCACCGTCAAGGACAAGGCGGGCATGAGCCTGCCTCTTACCGGCCAGGCGGGCGTGACCCTTACCTGGGTTGCCGGCGGTGTCGTCCTTGCCTTCGGTATCACGCATCTTGTGCGTTCCCGCAAGCGTGACGAGAACAGCGCTGAGTAGCATCTGTCCTGCACGTTATTCATGCTCTGGCAGGCCCCGCTTTGCGGGGTCTGTTCTTTGAGAAGGTGAGATCGTTTGGGAAAAGGTGAGGGAAGAAAGAAGAAAGCAAGGCGCAGACTGCCGCGCTGGGCAGACCGGCTCATCACGGCTCTGGTGATCCTTTTCGGTGTCGGCCTTCTTGTGTGGCCGTGGGTGGTCGATTGCTTCGAAAGCCAGGGTGTCGGCGCTACGATCTCGAAGGTCACAGCTGAGGTCGATGCGCTTCCTGCTGACCAGAAGCAGTGGTATCTCCAGCAGGCTCAGAGCTACAATGCCGTGCTTGCCGGAGAGGTGCCCTCGATACCCGAGGACGATATCGTTTCCTATGGTCAGCAGCTCACCTATGAGAACGACCCCATGATGAGCTGGATTGAGATCCCCTCGATCAATGTCAGCATGCCGATCTATCACGGCACCTCAGATGCGGTCCTGATGGCAGGTGTGGGACATCTTGAAGGTTCGAGCCTGCCTGTCGGGGGCACATCGACGTATACGGTCCTTACGGCACACTCCGGCATGCGGAACCTCAGGATGTTCGACGATATCCATGAGCTCGAGGAAGGCGACATCGTCCTGCTGCATACGATGGGAGATATCCTGGCCTACCGTGTCACCTCTTCGGAGGTGGTCTGGCCCGACGAGACTTCGTCGCTTGCCATCCAGCCAGGTCAGGATCTCCTGACGCTTGTCACCTGCACGCCGTACGGCGTGAACGACCATCGGCTTCTGGTCCACTGCGTGAGGACCGACTATTCGCAGGAGGAGGCACAGGAAGCATCACTGCTTCAGAACAGGCACTGGGGTGCCCGTGAATGGGCTGTCCTGATCGTTGCTGTTGCCGCTGCTGCCCTTGTCCTCGATATCGTTATCTACCGTCTCCGCAGGAAGGCAAAGCTCAAGAAGAAAGCACGGGGTCAGGGACCATCCGGCAGCGATGGGCCAGACGTCCTTTTGTCCGGACAGAAGAAGAGATAGGAAGCGAAGGCCTGCCATCTGTGCGGGCCTTCTTTGCTGCCGGAGACTTTTCTGCAAACCTGCGCCGGAGAATTTTATGCCGTTCACGGAATCGGGAGGATATCTTTCCGGGCTTGCCAGAGCACGGGCCAGGAACCTTGCTATGACTCCTTCAATCTGCAAAGGTGCAGCTCATGGCTGCAATGGGTGCTGAGTGTATGTGACGGGCACTGCGCTGAATGTCTATGGATGCGTATACATCTTTCTGGCATGGGGAGCATGGCATTGCATGACCGTTTACAGAGAATTATCAAAAGATATCTGAATAGTTACTAAGGTGAGAACTCCCTGCTGAGGGCTCTGCATTTTCGGGGGAAGGGCAGAGCTGGCAGGGAGTTTCTGCACGATGTGGAGAGGAAGAGAGAATATGGCTACTCCCTATACCGAAGAGCTCGGCCAGGCCTATACCGGCGTGACCGTAGCCCAGGAGGCAGCACGCTGCCTCCTCTGCCATGACGCACCCTGCTCGAAGGGATGCCCGGCAGGCACCGATCCTGCACGCTTCATCAGGAGCGTGCGCTTCAGGAACTTCAAGGGCGCTGCAGCAACCATCCGCAGCAACAATGCGCTTGGCGCTGTCTGCGCACGTGTGTGCCCGACAGAGCGCACCTGCGAGCTTGCCTGCTCGCGCACCGGCATCGACAAGCCGATTGATATCGGCGGCATCCAGCGCTTCGTCTGCGACTTCGAGGAATCCTGTGGCATGGAGGTCCTGGCTGCTGGCATCCCGAATGGAAAGTCGGTTGCTGTCGTGGGCTCGGGCCCTGCTGGCCTTCAAGCGGCAGCATCGCTTCGGGTCCTTGGCTATGCGGTCGATATCTATGAGGCGGAAAAGGCAGCAGGCGGCGTCCTCCGCTATGGCATCCCCGAGTACCGCCTTCCGAATGCCGTGGTCGACAGCGAGGTCGCACGCATCGAGAGACTTGGTGCACACATCCATCTGAACACGAAGGTCGGCCAGGATATCACGCTCGACGAGCTCAAGAGCACGCATGATGCCGTGCTGATCTGCGTCGGCTACTCCGAGCCCAAGATGCTTCCCGCTTTCGAGGGCAACGAGGCAGCAGAGACGGCGGTGCACTTCCTACATAGGGTCAAGGAGTCGGCAGGCACGCTCTCCCTTCCGAGGAGCGTCCTGGTGATCGGTGGTGGAGACTCTGCCATGGATGCCGCCACGTCGGCCAAGAAGGCAGGCGTGCCGTATGTCACGGTCGTCTGCCGCAAGTTCCTGACGGCCTTCCGCGCCTCCAAGGCAGAGCTCGAGGCTGCGCAGCACGCAGGTGTCACGATCATCGATGGCTATGCGCCTGAAAGCGTGGATGGCCACACCGTGACCTTCCGCCACCGCGAGGCAGATGCCAGCTTCACCTGCACGGCTGACCTTATCGTTCTGGCTGTTGGCCAGAAGGCAGACGCATCGGGGCTTGGGCTCGACCTCACGTCCGACGCAGAAGGAAACGTGACATCGGATCCCCAGGTCTTTGTTGCAGGCGATATCGTCTCGGGCGACAAGACGGTCGTCAATGCCGTACGCTGCGCCAAGCAGGCCGTGGCCGCGATCGATGCATATCTGGGAGGGGAGCGCTGATGGCTGTGAAGGATCTTTCCATCGACTTTCTGGGAGTCCACTTCGACAATCCGTTCTGCCTGGCTTCTTCGCCGGTAGGCAACTGCTATGAGATGTGCCGCAAGGCCTATCAGGCAGGCTGGGGCGGCGTCTACTTCAAATCGGTAGCCCCTGCCTCCTTTGCTATCAACGAGGTGTCTCCGCGCTTCGATACCCTCAAGAAGGAGGGCACGGATTTCGTCGGCTTCAAGAACATGGAGCAGACCTCGGAGCGCCCCTTCGAGGATTCCATGGCTGACATGGCGCGCCTCAAGAAGGAGTTCCCGAACAAGGTGCTGATTGCCTCCATTATGGGTCCGACCGAGGCTGACTGGACCGAGCTGGCACGCCGCGCCACCGCGACCGGTGCCGACATGCTCGAGCTCAACTTCTCCTGCCCGCAGATGACGACACACGCGATGGGCTCCGATGTGGGCACGAATCCCGAGCTCTGCGAGAAGTATGTCGCTGCTGCCAAGCGGGGTACGGACCTGCCGATCGTGGCGAAGATGACGCCCAACATCACCGACATGGTGCCGTCTGCAGAGGCTGCGCTCAGAGGAGGCGCTGCGGGCATCTCTGCCATCAACACCGTGAAGTCCATCGCCAATCTCGACCTCCAGAACCTGGTAGGCATGCCGATGATCGACGGCAAGTCCTCGGTCTCGGGATATTCGGGCAAGGCCGTGAAGCCGATCGCCCTGCGCTTCGTAAACGAGCTCTACAAGCGCATCCCCGGTGTCCAGATTTCCGGCATCGGCGGCATCGAGACCTGGGAGGACGCGGCGGAGTTCATCCTTCTGGGTGCCCGCAATCTCCAGGTCTGCACTGCTATCATGGAGTATGGCTACCGCATCATCGACGATCTGACGAGTGGCCTTGCCTATTACATGGAGGAGCGCGGCGTCGACCATCTGGAAGATTTGGTCGGGCTTGCCTCAGAAAACATGCTGCCGGCAGAGGAGCTTGACCGCAGCTACAAGGTCTATCCCGCCTTCGATATGGACAAGTGCGTCGGTTGCGGCCGCTGCTACGTGTCCTGCTATGATGGCGCGCATCAGGCACTTGCCTGGGACGAGGAAACGAGGCGCCCGGTGCTGGACCGCGAGCGCTGCGTCGGCTGCCATCTCTGCGCCCTCGTCTGCCCTGCACGCGCCATCTCCAAGGGCGATGTCGTGATCAAGCCGGGATTTGCCGGAGATCCGGCTGCCAAGAAGGTGTGCTGATGGGCCGTGCGCAGTCTCTGGCGATAGCGCTTCTCTGCACCGCATGGATGGCAATAGGGCCAGCAGCAGGCCTTGTCGGCTGGGCAGGCTTTGCCGGCTGCACCGCCTACTTCACGAGTCCCAGGAAGGGCGCAGACGGCCTGCCGATGCTCTTTGCCAGCGTCGGCAGCGGCAGCCTCTTTGCCTTCATATCGCTTCTTCTGGGCAGCCTCGCCGGATCGGGCGTCCTTGGGTATGCGGTCGGACTTGGAATGACGTGCGTGACGACCTATCTCATGTGCGCCGATGCCCGCTTCGATATCTTTGGCTTCATCTCGGGTGCCTTCATAGGATCGTTCTCCACCTTTGCGGCAGGAGGATCTCCCATGGTCGTGCCGTCTCTTGCGGTAGGCATCCTGCTCGGTCTTGCCTGCGACAAGGCAGGACAGGCAGCAGCGCACAGAGCTGAAGGCAGAAAGGTCCAGAGCCGGTAGACGCAGACACTGGCCATCTGTCTCTAGGGGCAGGCAGTCTCCTTAGGAGGCTGCCTGCCTTGGCAGTTTGAAGGAAGCAGCATCTCGCAGATATGCCGGCGTCCTGCCCTGGCATCTCGGCACGGAGATACCCATGCACGCGAGACGGAAGAGTGGTCTGGCAGGCTTGCGGACAGCAGGGAAAGCTCCTGCGCCGCAGGCATCAGGGTGTCTGCCCGAAGCCTTGCTGCCGGAGAAGTCCATATGGTTGGGAAAGAGATGCCATTGAGAATGGCGTGCGGTAGGCGCAGGGCCCTCCCGGTGCTCTGCCAGCTCCCGGACAGGCCCAGATTCCAAGCGTCCAAAGCAGATGCTGCCAGAAAGTGCTTGCTGCGGCATCTGGCTGGTCCTGCCATCTGGAGGATGCCGGCAAGTTCTGGCGAATCACAGGGTAGAACCCGTGCAGTACCGTGTCTGGAGAAAGGATATCTATGGTCAGCAAACGCAAGGTGGAGTGGCAGGATTTCGCATCGGATATCGTGAGGGCAATTCCTCAAGGCGTGCTTCTCACGACAAAGGCTGATGGCAAGGTCAATACGATGACCATCGGATGGGGGACGATCGGCACGAACTGGTCGGTGCCGGTCTTCGAGGCCTATATCCGTACAAGCCGCTATACAGCCCAGATGCTCGAGCGCAATCCCGAGTTCACGGTCAATGTGCCGCTTGCCGGCTTCGACAGGAAGATTGTCGGCATCTGCGGCAGCTGCCATGGCAACGAGGTGGACAAGGTCGAGAAAGCAGGACTCACGCTTGTCGACTCCGACGAGGTGAGCGTGCCGGGCATAGCGGAGCTTCCGCTCACGCTCGAGTGCAGGGTCATCTACCGCCAGGTGCAGGATCTTGCGCTCTATCCTGAAGATATCGCAGGCAGGTTCTATCCGCAGGATGTATCCTCTTCGGCTACCGGCTCCAACTGCGATCCTCACATCATGGTCTTTGGCCAGATCGTAGGCTCCTACCTGATCGAGAACTGATATGTAGATAGACTTGTCAAGTGGCAAAGGCAGGCCAGCCTCCGACTTCTCGGGGACCGGCCTGCCTTTTTCTATGGCCACCTCCCGCGCGACGGCGCCCAGGGCGTGTCTGGTTCGACGCA
>Ga0214925_100532_pt1 | contig 16686 bp, 13 predicted proteins | sample Stichaenrichment_FD_168299 | JGI IMG/M metagenome (GOLD analysis project Ga0214925, IMG submission 168299) | Xylose enriched microbial communities from anaerobic bioreactor in Madison, Wisconsin, United States - 63SRT | ecosystem: Engineered > Bioreactor > Anaerobic > Unclassified | place: USA... | reverse complement strand
GGGGAGATTCCCCTCTCTGTATAGGACTGATTCCGTTCATCTTCCTTTAATTTCTCTACGATTTCATCTAAACTGTTCACCATTTACCTCCTCGGACTGTTATCGGGAAGCTCCGGCACTGTCCGGAAAGTAATTCCCGGAGCAGGAGTTTCCTAAATCAGTTTTTTCAGCGCCTCGCTGTCTGCGATATAAATCCGTTTATCCTTAAGCTGGATCAGACCGTCATCCTTCATTTTCATCAGCTCGCGGGAAAGCGACGGCCTGGCGATATTGAGGTACTCTGCCATTCTCTCGCGGTTCATCGCTAGCGGAGTCTCAGCACTTCCATGCGTCCAGATCACCAGCATCTTCGCGATTTTCTGACGGATGGATCCCCCGCTCATAATCTCCAGCCGTTCATCCTGCTGCTTGGTTTTCCATGCGAACACATATAGCATATTCGAAATCAATTTAGAGTGATAACTGCACGCATTTACACAGGTATGCATCAGAAAGTCCCTCGGCAGCTGAATCAGCTTCGATTTCCGTACCGCCTGCGCATAACAGGAATACTCCGGTTCCCGCAGGAACAGATCTTCCGCTCCCAGTATATCACCGGAATTTGAAAATGACGCGATAATCTCTCGCCTCCCGCCTGAACTGTCTCTTCCGAGAAAGACAGAACCGCTCACAAGCAGGAACATTTTCTGCGGCATCTCATTTTCCGAGAAAATAAATTCTCCCTTCTCATAGGTCACGATTTCCGCCCCGCTGCAGTTGAAACAATTCCAGATATCATCCGGAGTCATTTCCCGGAAGAGTGCACAAGATGTAAGCTTTTCCGCAGCTTCACGATGCAATTTTGCCAGAACTTTCTTCATATAACCTTCCCATAGACAAAAGGCAGACGAGCAAGGGGGCCGTCCGTCTGCCTGAAAAAATATAAATGCTTAACCGCATTTCTGATTTCATGCACCCGAAAACAGGTGATGAAACACATATACGCCTGTTAACTTGAATGGGGCTGTTCCGGCCACATACGACGAGCCCGGAAAACCTCTTAAATAACTTACTCTTCTCTTTCTGAGAAACGGAACATGGAGTGACGCAGCTCATTGGTCTGGTCGTAGCGCTTTCCGCCCCAATACAGACGTCCCTGAATCTCGCACTTCGGATTTGGTGTAACATCTCTCATGATGTACTTCAGGAACTCCTCAAAACCTGTACGGTCAACAATGTAGCCGATATGCTCCTTGCTCTCTACAGCATCTCTGTCCAGATATTTATCAAGGTAATCATAAACATTTACAATGATCTTCTTAACCGTATCGTGGTCTGCCCACTTCATGAAGTCTTCTGCAAGACGCGGATTCTTCTTTCCGGTACGGCCCAGCAGAACGACGCGGAAATATTCTTCCTTGCTTCTGGTCCAGGCTCTGGTCGGGCAGTAATTAATGCAGACGCCGCAGCCGATGCATTTATTCGTATCACGCTCGATCTTTCCATTGACAACCTTCAGAGCGCCGACAGAACGTTTCTTGCAGTATTTCACACACTGCTCGCATCCGACGCAGCGGTCCCTGTTGTACTGCGGTTCCGTCTGACCCATGATGCCGAAGTCGTTCAGGCGGACATGGGCACAGTCATTGGAGCATCCTGTAAACGCAATCTTTACATGGTGATCATTCGGGAAAATGGCCTTATCGATTTCCTGTGCGAATGCCTTGGTATCGTAGCATCCGAACGGGCAGAGTTTCTTACCCGGGCAGGCAACGACATTTCTGGTTCCTGAAGCCGGATATCCGCCCTCATACTCTTCCTGATTAACGCCGCTGTTTTCAATGATTTGCTGCAATGCCTTGTTCACTTCATCGACATCTTCCAGAGAAATTCCCGGGATTTCGAAGCCCTGACGGTTGGTAAGGTTGACCATTCCCTGACCGTATTTCTTTGCAATATCTACGACACGCTGAAGGGATTCTACGTCGATCTCTCCGCCAGGACAGCGGACACGGGATGCCGTCTCGCCTCTGACCTTAGAATAGCGGTAGGCATTCTTCTTCAGCTTCTTCATATTGAAATCTCTAGTATTGGTATCCAATGAATTCACCGCCTTTCCAATTAGTCGACAAGAGTCTTATGCTCAGTGTAGCGGAATACTGGTCCGTCGATGCAGACATACTTATCGTTGATTCTGCAGTGTCCGCACTTTCCCATGCCGCAGCACATTCTTCTGGAATCAGAAATCCAGACATTGTCTTCTTTTAATCCGAGTTTTACGAGTTCGATAATAGAAAACTTAATCATCGGCGGCGGTCCGACAACGATCGCTTTGCAGGAATCGATATCGCGGATCGGGACATCCGGAATGTATTTTGTTACCATTCCGACATTGCCTTCATATCCTTCCGGCGCACCGTCTACGGTCAGTGTAAGGTCAATGATATCCTTCCACTCTTCAAAGTCCTTCTTAAACATGATCTCGCCCGGATTCTTGAAGCCGGCGATGAAATGGGTATCCTTCGGGTGATCGGTCTTGCAGAGATACTGTACAACGCCTCTGACCGGGGAAACAGCGGTTCCTCCAGCAACGATGATCATTTCACCCTTTGCGTAATCCTCTACATCAAAACCGTTTCCGTAAGGTCCTCTGATAAAGAGTGAATCTCCTGCTTTATAGTTATCAAACAGATAGTCTGTTACCTTTCCAACTCTTCGGATCGTCAGATCGACAAAATCATCGCCAATTCCGCTGACGGAAATCGGTGACTCTCCAACCTTCGGAATCGAAACCTGGAAAAACTGACCCGGCTTGACCGGTCCGACATAAGTGAAGCGGAAGGTCCACTCCTCAGGGGTATGCTTGATGATGTCCTGAATCTTCGAAGGCATCGGGATATATTCATTCTTGCCCGGCATTTATTCCACCTCCAGTTCTTTTACACGCTTGTTCAGCTTATTAATACAATTTGCAAAGGAGATATACTCCGGACATACGCTGTCGCAGCGTCCGCATCCCACGCACATGTCATAGCCGAAACGCTTTCTGAAATCATAGACCTTATGAAGAACCTTGAATCTCATTCTCTCTCCGTTGGTCTTTCTGAACTGCAGGCCTCCGGCAACATCCGTGTATCCGTCTACCATGCAGGACGCATTGACTCTTCTGCGCTCTCCGACCTTTCCGTTATCTGTATAGAACAGATCCTGAATCGTAAAGCAGGTGCAGGTAGGACACACGAAATTGCAGCGTCCGCAGTTGATGCAGCGCTTGCTGTACTCATCCCACATTTCATCGTGGAAAATACTCAGTGGAACTTCTTCCGGACGTTCAACATGATATTCAGTTTCTGTTACGAACTGAGGAGTTACTTCTTTCTGGCTATCCGCGTGATCACGGAAAGCAGACTCTAACTCTTGCTCTTTTACGTCTGTGTAAACTTTGTCCCCGATCACATCCATCGAGAATACATAGTCTTCTGTCTTATTAGCTCCCATGTCCACACAGAAGCTGTTCTCACAAGCCTTTCCGCATCCGATCAGCGCGAACTTTACACGCTCCCTAAGGCGTTCGTAGAAATAATCCTTATCCGGTCCATTGTCCAGATACATCTGGTCCAGTCTCTTTACGGCGTGGATGTCGCAGCTTCTCAGCAGTACAATGACTGGAGCCGCGTCATACTCTGACTCCCTGATCTGATCCTCTGTAAAGAAAAACATCGTTTCAGAAAGCGGGATCAGGACATCTTTAAAGGAATAATCCGACCGGACATCCAGTTCCATGTCCTCCAGCCGGTCCACATAATCATAACGGACAACATCGGTATCAGCAAATCTGCCTTCTCCGACTTTTCTGACCGGCGCAAAAATCCGGTACTTTCCTCGCAGAGCCTCCAACGCCTGGTCGAAGCCCTCCCTGGTTAATACATAGCCCATTGAAAATCCTCCCGGTATATTTACCGTAACATAGAAATACCGTTCACTTGCTCACTGATTGTTATCATTATAGCAATGTACTTACAGATATTTCCGTCACAAATGTTACGGATTTTCATGAATACAAGAAAAATATCTGTAAAGGTCCTGTAATTTTGCTGAAATGCATTTTCCCTCCAGCGCACGCTCCATCTCAGACAAAATAATCCCGGCAAGATAAAAACTCCTGTGTTCATCCAGCTGAATGGATGTTCACAGGAGTTCTTCTTTCTGTATAGACTGTTTCAAATGCCCAGTTGTCCTTTACACGGTCACTGCCGCATCGATATCCGGTGTGATCGTAATGGAATACTCCGGATACTTCTCTGATATTTCCTGGTAGAGAATTTTCAGGCCCTCATTCCGGTCGATATCAAAATTCAGGACCGCATCGAAGCGGATTTTCTTCTCCTCGTCATCGAGGTAGAAACCATGGAACTGCACGACCCAGTCGTGTGCCATAACTGTACAGCGGATATCATGTTCCATGTCCGCTGCCTTTCCGCCTCTGGTGTTATAGGAATAGACACCGACACCGGCGAGAATTACGCCCGTTTCTTTATAGACCTTAGTCTCCAGTTTCCGGGTAATTGCGTCAACCTGAGCTACGGTCATGGTATCCGGAAGTTCCAGATGTACGGAAGCCAGATTCTTATCCGGACCATAGTTATATAATATCAGATCGTATGCACCTCTGACCTGCGGCTCAGCATTCAGGACCGCCTTTACTCGATCTGTCATAGACTTATCTGCACGAGTTCCAATGATTTCATTCAGAGTTTCCATCATCATTTCAATTCCGGATTTAATGATCACGATGGAAATCACGGCACCAACGTAAGCTTCCAGGGAAATTCCCGTAAATTTGTAAATCAATGCCGATGCCAGAACAGACAGTGAAAGCACGGCATCAAACGCTGCGTCTGAACCGGAAGCGATCAGCGCACCGGAATTCACCTTATTTCCCTGCGCTTTGACATAGCGGCCGAGAATCATCTTTACCAGTACGGCAACGGCAATGATTACCAATGCCGTCATGCTGTAGCTGGCTTTCACCGGATGAATGATCTTTTTTACGGATTCTACTGCGGAAGTGATGCCGGCATAAAGAACAAGGCCGGAAACAATCATGGCGCTTAAGTATTCAATTCTTCCATATCCCAGAGGATGCTTCTTATCCGGAAGCCGGGAAGAGAGTTTAGTTCCCACGATTGTAATAATTGATGACAGCGCATCAGAAAGATTATTCACCGCATCCAGGATAACCGCAATGGAATTCGATGCCAGTCCTACCGCCGCCTTAAAACCCGCCAGAAATACATTGGCCAGTATGCCTATGACACTCGTTTTTACGATTACTTTTTCCCGCCGTTCATTATCCATTTTCAGCTTCCTTTCCGAACTCTCCGGAATCGCTCCATGACTCCTCACATGATGAAAAAATGTCCATGCCTAAATGCATGGACCAAGGCTCCTGACAAAGGATCTGATTCAGAAACCAAAAGTCATTATACATTGCGCGCAATTTAATGTCAAGCAATGAATATTAGTATGATGGTGTCAAGAGGTAGTGGGAGTTTTTGTTGACAGATCTCCAAGTTTTTTTCTGAGCTGTACGCAGCCGATGCATGGAACCGGGGTTTACACCTATAACACCGCAAACACCACTCTCTTACTGATATCCTCCTTTTCCTTCGGATCTAGTTCAGCTGCGATTCCGCCGAACGGCATCTGGGCGATCAGTTTCCAGCTGTCTTCCTCCTTATCGTTGTTCTTTATTATTCTTTTTCATACTTAATCAATAGGTAATTATTACATACACCCGGCGTCGCCTTGTCTTACACATCATCCTTTTTCTTTTGCCAGATTAAATTCTATGATACAATGAAATCATGCATATAAGTGAAAGGAGATTCTGAAATGAAGCCAAGTGAACGCTTCTACCAGAAGGCGATGCCCGTCTGGAAAACTTATTTTGATCATCCGTTTGTCCGCGGGATCGGCGATTTTCTGGAGACGCTCCCGGGCTGCCTGGACCATCCGTTCTACTCTCGCTGGATCAGCATGTATACAAGCGACGGCTACCGCAGTGCCAACGACGACATGATCGAACTCGTCGACCGCTGCTGCGTCGGTCTCCCGGGCCTGCTCACGGCCTCTTTTCGTCAGCGGACTGTCTGTCGCCCCGCAGATTTTATTTTCCATATTCCATACGGTCTCCCCGTGTCTGACAAAATACAGCTTACTCAAGAGTAGCTCCTTTCTGTGATATCAAACCTTGTAAAGAACTATCGATTCATTGTTCGTATATGTCTCGCTGTTCGCCTTCCTTCAAAACGCATGATCGGCCGGTATGCTATCGTTACCGGCTTCCCGCAGCGGAGTTTAAACCCAGTTCTGCATAAAGGAACATTCAGCCAGCTGATCTGTTCATCAATAACTGTTATCGGATTCATCGGATATCCGGTACTCTTGACTGATATCCTACCAAAACAAGGGAGAATATCTTCCTGGGCACCGAATATACAGATTTGAATATCCTTACTTTTTTCTACCAAAAGTGAACCCAGGGCTTCCATAAAAGTCTCTTCATGGATAATGTCTGCCGGAATAAAAACATCTATATTTTTCTTCGCATTTTGAATGTCCTGTAAATATAGTTCCTCTGCCTGATGGAGATCAAGGATACTCATACATGGTCCGATAGTTTTTGGTTCACACAGCGGTGCAACCGATGATGTACAATGATTGTCAATATTATTGTCCAACAGACGCTGAAATAACAAATGATCTTTATTCTTGTTTCCATGCAGCTTCAACTTAACATAGTTTAAATCTGTTACAGCAATAAACTTTCCTCTCGCACGTGTCATTGCTACATTGAACAATCGGTTTGCCTGGTTATTATTGAAAGAAGTAAGCAATCCGCCAAGTGCAGGCTGGATATAGCAATCTGCTACATCATATACAATAACATCCTCTTCTGATCCTTGAAATTGATGCACAGTCGAAGCCATAATATCATTTAACTCTTTCCCCTTATCCGCATCATGAATATCAATGGCCATTGCGCGCAACAATCTCGCCTGGGCCCGATAGGGCGTAATAATTCCCACATCAGAATATCTTGCGTACTCAACAGCCATCAGCATTGAAATCAATGCGCTCATGATGTTATAATGTGATCCATTCATATTCAACGAGAGATCATAGGACCCTGTGAGATCAACAAGATGCATCGACTGACCCGGAAACGGTTTAAGGTCGGTTATGCCTTCTACCTTCTTCTTCACATCTTTATGACTTTTTAATAATCCGTCGTACATATTCTCACTGACAAATTCAGCAATATCGGGATGCATTCTATACTGGGTGTCGAGCATGCAGAGCCAGTCGTGTGATTTTCCTTCTGTCACAGCCTGCTGAATACCACAGTACACAAATGCATCGCATTTTAATCTTGAATTTCCTGAGTTTTGTACAATCGGTGGGAGTTGATTGAAATCCCCAATACACACAAAGCGTTCTCTTGCAATCGCTGCAGAAAATACAAGCTGCTGCAGATATGCCATGCTTGCTTCATCAAAAATAACAAGATCAAAGTCTCCATCGTAAATATGGGGATCGATCACCGCTTTTGTTACGGTTGTTGCCACGAAAGCTGCTTGAGACAGTAATTCTATTGTCGCCTTTCTAATCTTTTTATTATTCAAGTCTAACTCATGATTAATCGTTTTACACTCTGTACTATTACATTTTGGATCAATTTTATTAATCTTCTCCTTGGTATTCAATAATTCCTTGTGCTGTTCCCATAACTTAGGATATTTACGAATAAGCTGCTGGTGATCAGATAGGTAATAGTGATCCGTATTGAAATCATCTTGTACATAGCCATAACGCAGAAAATTTTCTTCTTCAAAATATCTGTCTGAGTGTTCTTTATACCGAATTACTGTTCGATCGAACCCTTCGTCAACGGCTTTATTACTGTACGAAAGCATCAAAACCCGACTTCCCTTTTGAAGATGATGTATCGCAATTCGGGCAAGCGTTTCTGTCTTTCCTGTGCCGGGCGGCCCCCAAATAAACGTGATTGGCTGTTCTTCAGACATTTTTATCGCTTCCTCTTGGCCAAAATGTCTCTGATTCCCCGAATGAATCGCATTTCTACAATTCTCGATCATCTGCCTTGAAATATCAGATGGATAATAATAATCTTCATACCTCTTCTTCAAAAATTCTAACAATCTCCATGAGTCTGAGGTGATGCCGATTTCAGAAACTTTTTCCCCTAAAAATAGAGAGGACCGTAATCGTACGATCATCTCATTGCAGTCAATGATCGTTCCATTAATTTTTTTACTGGCAACAGTAATTTTATTATTGGTATCGGTCGATATTTTAATATATATTTTAATTTCAATCCCCTCAGGAAGTCTCAGCTCTTCATCACTTTCAAAGGAATACTCCCAGCTGTCACAGTTATGTCCAATCAGCTCACCATCGAACAACCCATGCACTGTTCCAGTGTGATGCTTTAGATAATCAATTTCATTTTCCAGCATTTCGACAGACTCTTCACGAAAAGCTTCAAAGGATTCATATGGATTAAAATTTTCATATCTTCCACCACAGGAATTTTTATTATGATCAAGTATACGACATGCCATCTCAGTATTCTGCTGTTCTTCTTCAGCTTCGTATATAGGATCCTTCACATCATTAGCTATTGACGCCTGACTCACATCCGTATCTACAATTGACAAACTATGATTAAAGCAATTCGGATAATGAAATTCCTTGATCATTTGCAGCTTATCGAAGATGACTCTTATTTTTCCATTGTAAACCACATCGATCGTTCCAAGGCCAAACTTTTTATGCAGAACTCGCATCCCGGATGTAACATTGAGTTTACATTTTGTCTTAATATTGATCATGGCTAAAATGTCCTAACCCTCGTACAAACACAGTAAGTGATTTCACATCCAACTTCAAACCAGTGATCATCGATGGCGGCACATCGATCTGATCCTTTTCCATCAACTTCGAAAACATATTCATAAAGCCAGGTTTTGTTTCACCAATTACGACTTCATCCTGATCTATGAGATAATATTTATTCCGGTCATCATCAAATACCAGATTAACCTCATATACTCCCATTTGATGATTGGAAAATTTAATATCATCAGTATCCACACATACGTGCGTTAACTCAACATTATTGCCACAACACCAACGTACTTTCCCATCGCTGCATAATACTGGAAGATACCGTTTCCCGCTTATTTTTAATGATAAAAGCTGTGATGCCTTCTGGATGTTCTCCCAACCTTCATAGGAATTCTGGTTGCAGCCTGATTGTAATAACGTACTTGTTACCATGACTGTTCTTTCTTTGTCTACTATGTCAAAATCCTGAACTGGCAAGATACAAACCTTAAACAAATCACTCTGTTTATTCAGAGAATGTTCGATATTTCTTGCCTCCAGCATACTTGAAATATATGCTGCTTCTGCAGGATTGTCCGCCACAATAACCATGCCATAAATACCAGCATATTCTTCTATTTTGTCATCGTTTAACTGGCTGATAGAACATATTCCCTCGCAACGCGCAGAGACTGTTCTTACCAACTTGCTCATCTTTCCTACCGGAACATCCTTCTTTTCTGTTATTTGTTTTTTCCCCTTTTCAATTACTTTAGAATTTTTTACGATCAGTATCTGTGGTATATCTTCTTTCTTCTCGGATTTCTTCTGAAAAACCTCTTTTTCTTCATTTCCACTCTGTACCTTGACTTTGGGTGCGCTTGTATCATAATCATCCAGATTTCCATATTCCACTTCAATCTGTTCATCACCGTAATTATTGTCTCTATACAGCGACATTGAGATTACTCCTCGACGCTTTCTGTTTATAGGTGATCCTTTCAGCGCCCGGTTTGTATTTGTTTGCATTGCAGCAGAAAACTCTGTACACGAAGTTTCTGGCGCTGTAATATACGAAAGCTGTTCTTCTTTTGAAATTTCACCAACTTCAAAATATTTCCGAGAGGGATAATACGCATAATAATACTGTCTTTGATTATCAATATCAAAATCCCATTTTTCCCCATACTTAGCAGTGTAATCTGGATTGCATTCCATTAATTTAGGACAGTCTGAATTGATGCAAAAGGATCTGGTCATTTTATGCCCATCCTTATTACTCTTTACAATGCCCCAACACGGATCATCTTTTGCAAATACGCATCTCATGTCATTTTCTAGATATACAAGCTGCCAATTTTCCAGTTTTTCATCCAGAATAAATTGTCGTATTGCATCTTTAATCGCCTTTAATTTCGTCACATCTGTAACATGGATAATAAAGTCTTGATCAAATCGTGGATCTTTGTTTTTATCACATGGATATAGATTACTTTTGCTAACAATATTACTTTTTCCATTTCTATTCATTTGCACTCACCCTGAGCTTTAAAGTGTTAGTTCACATCCGGTCTGAAGGATAATTTTAGATTAGGGTATGTCCATACACGAAACCAGCCATCACGGGTTTTATTGCTGCTGATCTTAGCTTTAAAAACCATATCAGCATCGACAAAACAGGTTACTTTCAACACTTCATCTATAAACCCACGAACTGGCACCGGAAACAACTCTGAGAAAGATTGCTTTCCCGGATCATCGCTGTCTGTAAATATGAATTTAGCCTCTTCATCAGAATCTGTTGTACTAAAGGTCTCTGTCTTTTCTATGGTCGGTAATTTTTGTCCAACCTGCATCAACGGATAAAACTGATCATTAGAAAGCATAATACCAATTGGACGGCTCAGAGTATAGCATCCCGGATGACAAGCAATCTCTGCCGCTCCGGACGCAATATCCCACATTGCCGTACGTGGAAAGATCAACTGATCTCTATCAAAAATACTCTCAAGACGTTCCTGAAGCGGACGCAATCTGCTGGAACCTCCCTCGCACAGCACACAATCCAGAGATTCAGCGTTTAAACCGGCATCACGCATTGCCTTTTCTAAGCAAGAAATAGCATTCTCAACGTTATTCTCAATTAACAGAGAAAAATAATCGTAGGTAATTTCCTGACGAATTCTTCCAAGTTTCCCATCTTCATCCAACCTTGCTAATGAGACAATTGCAATATCTTCATCCGCCAAATCACACTTTGTTCTTTCACAAGCATTTAGCAATCGCTGACGATACTTAGGATCCAAATCCTCGAAAGTATAATCCATCCCTCTCTTTTTAGCCGCCTTCAAACAGACTTTTTCTGCTATTTTTCTATCGATATCATCGCCCGCTGATGACATTCCGCAGGTGGCCAACTCACGAATGATTCCGTTCTCAACCTGCAGGATTACAACATCTAGAGTTCCTCCGCCCCAGTCGAATACAGCGACATTCTTATATCTCTGCATCTCTTGAATTCTGCTACAGTAAGCTGAAGTCGGCTCACTAATAAACATCGTAATTGTAATTCCTGCAAGTTTTGCTGCGCGTCTAAGCGCATTCTTTTTTTTTGAAGAAAATCCAATCGGGACCGCAACAACTGCACGATCCATATCCATATCTGTTCTGGTCAATGCATTCGATTTCAGCGACTTAAACAACTCGGCAGCAATATCAACAGGTGTCCATGTTTTTCCGGCAATTTTCCAAGACATATCTTCCCCGATTATTGTTTTAATCGATGGAAACAAATAATACTCTTCCGTTCCTGATAGTTCTACTTTTGCCATGCGTCCGGTCGAAACTGCGCCGGTCTCCTTATTAATTGCCACAAAAGACGGGAGAGGTCTTTTATCCTCGCCGATCTTTATTTCATCATATCGTTCTTCTTCAATCTCTGGAATTACAACAACTGCGCTATTGGTTGTTCCAAAATCGATACCGAAATAATTAGCCATATTTACTTTATTACTACTCCTTTTTCATTTAAAATTCTAAACATTGACGTTAAATGATCTCTATAGATTTCTCCCAATTCCTCATCCATTGTCTCGTACTTTGTAACAGAATAATCCTCATATATATTATGAAGCGCATTTGCGATATCCTTTAGCATCGCCTGTTCAGAATCCTTCTTCACTGTTCCAAAGGATTTATTTAAGTCTTCACTCTCTGACAGCGCATTGGTATAATGCTTAAGTTGTTCTTCCTGTTTTTTGATCTTTTCTTCATATTTTGAAATGATTCTTTTTGATTCAGTAATCCTTACTGTTGATTTTGCCAGTTTTGATTCTAATGTCTCAATGCTCTCACTTGCTTTCCAGAGTTTTACAACTATGTCGTTATATTGATTCTCCAGGTCCTTGTAATAAGAAGCTAATTCTTGTAGCTCCGTAAATCTGGAATCGCAGGTAATCTCCGCGATTTTTTCGTCTTCAATTAGACGCTTTTTATTGCGCTTCCCCTGAACAATCCAAGCCTTTAAATGTTCAAGCTCCGGCGTTTTTTTTCCTTTTAAGCGCTTCTGTTCTGCTTGAACATAGCATTCTAAAATTCCAATTATTTCCTCAGCCGTTTTTGAAGTAATTTTATATGTTCTCCATTTAGGATAAGTAATATCTAATGGAAGAGCATCAATAAAAAAATCTTTTAAGGTTACATCTACAATTTGGTTGCCATCTTTTATATTAAGCAACGTTGCTCCATTATTTGCAAAGGCTGTCATAATAGGTGCTGCAAGATCTTCTAACCTTTTTTCATAAAGCGAAGACGCAAACAGACCGCAGAGAAGGCAAAATCCATTCTTTCCCTCTATAATTTCGTTGTTATTTTTCAACGTGTTCCAAACCGTAATTCGTTTCGATGTATCAAGATCCATGAAATTCTCCACGAAGTTAACACCTTGATCAATAAAGATACCGTCAAGAATGAGGGATATGAAATCACTGTCAATGTCTTCACTTTTCATATATGTTGAAACTGCTGAGCTGTATTTTATTTTGTTATTCACATTTTCCTTTGATTTTCTACAGATATTCTGAATGCTTTTAAGCTCACTTTTATTCATTTTATTCCCTTCTATTCTCAGTCCCAGATCAGCTCAGGGGTATATCAGTAAAGCCGGCCATTACCGGCAAACCACCCAATCTGAATAATACATTAATAACCATAACAATAATTTCATAATAGGATGTAGGGGTCGAAAACCCTCTAATAATTTAACGTTTTTTCGTTCATTTGCACCTTGAAAATTTCATAGCTGGCTAAACTCAGGTCATTTTGCAGATCTTTTTTGCTGATCATGGATATTCCACTGTCTCCCTCCCGGTTTTCTTATGCCAGAATCGGATTTTGAGCATAGTTGCCTGTACCGTTCCGGAACCGGAACAGCTTTCTGAAATTCAACGCGCCGATCTTGCTTCCGAAGAAGAATATACATCGCTGTATTCCTCTGGCCGGCATGTGATTGGCATCGTATCGGTTTTTCAGCACCGATGGAACAGTCTTAATTCCATTCCGCAGTCTGGTGATCAGTTTGAAACGCTCCGTGTCTTTCGATTTGATGTACTCAGCTCTTGCCACGCTTTTTCTTGAGACTGTCTTCTTGGCAACCCGCTTGAAAATCTTCGGTTTACACTGTTCCTGGAATGGGCAGTTCACGCAGTAATTTCGGTCAAATGACACGTGGCATTGTTCTGTATTCTTGTTGTAGCTGCATGATCTCGGTGCATGACCTGCGGGACATTCAATCACCTTAGTGTAATCTTCGTTGAATTTGAAGCCCGCCATGATTGGGGCGGTTTCCCTGCCGGCGAGATCGGTAGGAACGAGTTCGATGTTCTTGCTGGCAGCAAGCGCTATGTATTCTGCGCTTGCATAGGCGCCGTCTACGGTAAGAACCATCTTCTCAGCTGAGGTTCGATGTTCTCAAGATATTTCCTGAGCATTGCACTATCACTGACATTGTTCTTCTCGAACTGGTATCCGGTGATGACGCTGCCATCAGATCCGACACTCTCTTCGAGATTGGATACATAACCACGATGTTCCTTTCCGGCCTTCGACCGGAACGTAGCATCCGGATCAGCAGGGTTCTGCATAATATTGGAATCCATACTGCCATCTTCTCTGGTGCGGAGTCTGCGGGAGTTACCGTCCACTACAGTTTGTTCAGACATGCATCTTGAGAAAAGCTGGTATTCGATCACATCATCGTATCCGCCGTTGCACAGTTCTGTGAGTTCATCGGCATCTGACAGAAGTGTGAGCATGCGTTTATCTGCATCTTCATTTCTGCTGTGGTAAATGACTTTATTGTAGTCATCAGGCTCAAGGTAATGCCCGAATCTTTCGCGGTTAAACGATGCACCTGCTTTGTCCAGATACTTCACCAGCTTGGCTATACATGTGTAAAGAAGCTCCATTCGGCTTAACTTGCGGATGTTCGCTTCAATCATCGTTGAGTCCATCCTGCGTACTCTGCCGTCGATCTTCATCAGCCTGGCAATAGCGCCAGAAAGATTCTCGATGCATTCCTGGTAGAGGTCGACCCCGTGAGTCGTTTCATAGTTATAGCAGCGGATACGAAAACGAGACAGGCTTTTATCACTGAGCGGCTGTTCTTCAAAGCTTGTGGTATGGAGCGCGTATTGATAGCGGAAATCAAGCATAAGATTTTCAACCATCTCGTCGTCTGAGATTCCGAAGAGTTCCTTGATAATCAGCGCACCGACGATAACGTTTACCGGAGTGTTCGGCCTGGATGCCTTTTCCGAATAAAGAACGCGGAAGGGTTCCTCATTGATATTCGGGAATATCTCCTCAGCAAACACCTTTGCCCAGGAGTGATCGAGAGCTTTTTTCTCCCGATCTGTGAGACCCCAGAAGGTATCACGGAATGAAATCTGTTGTGATTGATTCGGCCTGATTGACATGCTGTTTTACCTCGCTTTCCACTGGTAATATTATACCATGAATAAGGCTCAACATGTTGGAATTTAGCTGTTATGTGAAATTTTCAAGGTGCAAATGTTCAATAAATCAGGAGGCTTTCGACCCCAACATCATAATAGCACAAATTTATTTAATAGAAAATAAAGTTCATTAACTAAAACTTCCCACACCAATTATGGGATCTGCTCCTTGAAAATTCAATAATACAGACGACAGGTTATCCAGGGTCACTTTAGGCAGCGATTTGCGAACATGTTCCGGAAGATGTTCCATAAACAATTTAAGGAACGTGTTAAGCTGTTCTTCTGATGGTCTGAAAACGCTGCATATGCTCTCTATCATGGCTACAATGAGAATTCGAATGGCTTCGCAGAAAGTAATATCTGCAAGCTCATCCGTGCATAGGTAAAAGAGTTCGCCTAGTGTCCGATCATCTTCATTGCGGCGTTGTTCCAATGCAAGCGTCAGATATCTGGTGAACACGATTGCGACATGTGCCGTTAAAGCATCATAAGAGAGACTATGGCATTCGCTGACCAGGTTCAGGTAAGACTTGCAGGTTTTGAAGAACACTTCAATCTGCCACCGTTTCCCGTAGATACGGATAATTTCTTCTTCAGAAAGATCTGGGTTTGTACTGATAAAAGCGATCCAGTCCTTTCGATTGTTTCGATTGCGGACACAGACGATCTTGGCCGGGATCTTCTTTTCCCTGCCGACCATGACATTGACGGAGAGAAGATATTTGCTGCGTCCACGACGCTTTTTGCACAGGCCGAATATCCTGTTGATCGAAAGCTGTTTTCCTTCGAATTCATAGTGGGTGCGTGAACTTCTTTTGATCATGGCAATGGAATCCAGACCGAGTTCTTTCACGGCAATGAGCTGTGCAGGATTGGAAAACCAGGTATCAAACAGAACATAATCTGCATGATGACCGGTAGACTGAGCCTGTTTCAGCAACTCGATCATGACATCTGTCCCTTTCATCTGTGCCAGCTTTCTGCGTTTTGCAGCGAGAGAACGACCATCGTATTGGACTAGCGGTCCAATGAGGTTGCGCTTCTTGGACGAGGCCAGCAGAGAGCTGTTGACAGGCAGGAAGGTATTCCCGTCTGTCCAACCCAGAGTCATCAGGCGATAACCCTTGCAATACTGCATCGTGGTATGATCGAACACACGGGAGCCAAGTTCAGTTTTCTTACAGCTTGTCCGTTCGAACAGACTGTCATCGACAACAAATGCATTAACGCGTTCCTCTGAGGTAAGCGGCTCAATGACTTCGGCTGCATTCTTTGAAAGAAGCGAGGTAAAACGCAGCCAGTTAGTCTTCGGGTTGTTAAGAAAACGATAAAATGTGTTCTTCGAAAATGATTCCCGGAAGGAACCAGTCTTCTGCTGCATATACATACTGCGTCTGGTAAAGACATTGCAGAGTTTGTATTTGAAGATATCGAAAACAGGAATGCCTTTTTCCTTTTGCGCATTACACTTACGCAGAAGGGCCCCGACTTTGAAAGTGCAGAAAAAAGAAGAAATTGCATTAAAAAGTTCCTGTACGTCCTGATCCTGTGGTAAATTGAAATTGACATAGATGACTCCTTTCGTTTGTTTGTATTGGTTAACTAATTATACCAAAGGACAGTCATCTGTGTCTTTTTAATTGTCTGCATTATTGAATTTTCAAGGTTCAACACACCTTTTCGGTGTGGGAAGTTTTAGTCAATTATCAGATATATGGAGTGTAAGCATCACTCACGCTCACTCAACAAGAAGCATGAACTGCTCGTATGTCTGGCA
>Ga0214925_100531_pt1 | contig 16712 bp, 19 predicted proteins | sample Stichaenrichment_FD_168299 | JGI IMG/M metagenome (GOLD analysis project Ga0214925, IMG submission 168299) | Xylose enriched microbial communities from anaerobic bioreactor in Madison, Wisconsin, United States - 63SRT | ecosystem: Engineered > Bioreactor > Anaerobic > Unclassified | place: USA... | reverse complement strand
CAAGTAACGACTGATGAGATCCTAGCAGCACTTGAACTAATTAATCAACGACCATTAAAAATACATCATCAACAGACTGCCATTGAAAGATTCCGGGCTTGTTCGGATTAAACTTGTAATTTGCCGTTTATTTAAGGTTCCGATACTAACCAGCCGTCTTCTCTTTGAGGTTCCGACACTAGCCAGCCATTGTCTAATAACTGGTGATATTTTCGACCAACTGGTACCCAAAGTTTAGCATTTAAAATACTACGTAGTTCCTCCCAAAATAAGGGATCTTCGATTTCTTTATCTGATAAATTGATATGGAGATAGTCACCGTTTTCAGTTTTTGCGACTACAAAGGGATAAAACACCTTGGTAATCTGTGCGGCAACAATGTTAATCATTTTAGAATCGTGGTCAAGTAGCATACGTTTCACACTCCTTATCTTTGAAACTACATTCAGTTTAGTTTTCAGAACTTAAAGGAAGCCAAAAAGAATGTTGAGAAAGCTTTAAGAAGGTTTGCGAATATCTTAAATCACGATAGCAAAAAGGACGGTTCTTTTTAAGAGCCGTCCTTTTCTAACACAGATTAAGCTTACTTAATTTCACGTTTCAAATACTCTTCAAAGGTAGTTGGTTCACGTCCAAGTAACGTCTTAAGAACGAATGGATTCCCATCCAAGCCCCACTTAGAATAAGTATCAGACAAATGTTTAAATGCTTGACGCATATAAAGATCATTAATGTGATTCTCGTCCAAGAACTTCTCTAAATCAATGTGGGTGGCAACAGCGTGCTCACCAGTCAACTTGTTGTAAGTATCGACTAAGTCTTGAGGAGTATAAGTCTTCTTGGTGCCGACTAATTCGAAGGTTGCCTTGTTGTAAGTCTCTGGGTCCTTAGCAACTTTAGCAGCAACTTCACCGACATCCAAGGGATCAACATAGCACAACTTACCATCAGAAGCGTAGAAGTTTTCGTACTTCCCCGTGTCGTGGACCCGCTTAGGATCAAAGTTATGCATGTAGTGCATTGGCTGCAAGATCGTGTATGGCAATTGGGTTGACATACCAGCATAGATCAAGTGCTCTTCAGTATCACGCTTTTCAACGTGTTGCAGGAGCGTGGTTAAGATTGGGTGTGTCACAGAAATAAAGATGAACTGTGAAACATCATTCTTAATACTTGAATCGATCATTTGTTTACCGATCAAACCTTCCTCTGCGGAAAACAGCGGTGGAATGTAGGCAATCTTGTCGCTAGCTTTCGTGATTTCATCAATCACCGTAATGTCGGTTAAATCACCAACGAAAGCCTGCTTGATCCCTGGTAAATCTTTAACTGCTGGGTTAATGTCAGCTGCGCCAACTTCGAAACCAGCGTCTACTAATGCTTTAACAACGTGGCTGCCGGCATGTCCGGCAGCTGAAGTAACTGTAATCATAAAGTGTGTTGCTCCTTCCAAATGATGCTTTAAATTACCACGGAACGATGCCACCGTCTTCTGTGAAGCTCCCATTTAAATCGTTTTTAGGATCCAACGCTAATTCAATGGCACGGTGAGCGCCACTTTCAACGGGTTTGGCACCATTCTTTTCAAACTCTTCCTTGTTCACCAAGTCAGTTGCAGTCATACCTGGATTAACTGAGTTAGCGGTAATATTAACTTTTGTGTCTCTAAATTCTTTACTATATGAAATGGTCATGGCGTTCAATGCTGTCTTAGAGGCTTGATAGGGGAATGCATTGATGTGTGAGAACATAGATGTTGAATCCGTTGCAAGCCCTAATGAACCCATATCACTGGTAATGGTGATGATCTTACCATATGAAGCCTTCTTCAATAGCGGAACAGCAGCCTTAGTCATTGCAGCCGTCCCGAAGAAGTTCGTTTCAAAGACACCCCGTAAATCTTTTTCTGAAGTTTCTGACGGTAAACCACCTTCAGGGCCAGAAATACCAGCATTGTTGATTAAAATATTGAGATAACCAAATTTGTCATTAATCGTCTTGATGGTTTCATCAATCGTCTTTTGATCGGTAATGTTGCAGTGTACTAAAGCAACATCTAATCCTTGATCTTGTAATTCTTTAACCGACTTTTGACCAAGTTCCATATCATAAGCGCCAATGAAAACAAACTGACCATGTTGAGCTAAGGTCTTAGCTTCAACAAAACCCATACCTCTTTCAGCACCTGTAATTAACGTAACAACTTTTTTTGAATCAGCCATTATAAAACACTCCTTTTCTTATAAGCATTTAATAACTATTTCACATGAAGTCTTAGAATAAATCGAAACTATTCGACGTCTTCTCAGTATCTTCAACTGAAATAGTAGGTTTGATATCATTAGCAACTAATTGACGGGCACACCAATTAGCGACACTACGAGGTTTGTGATCCAGTAATTCGATCAATTGCTTGTTATTACCAGCCCAGCCCCACTTGTTGTAAGTCTTACGCAGTGCGTAGAAGGTCTCAGTTGCAAAACTGTCACTGCCTGCGAAGTAATCTGGCCAGTATTCCACAAGCTTATCTTCAGGAACGGAGATTGGTGTAATTTCCTTGCCAGAAACTTTGGTCATGATCGTCGCAACGTCTCTAGGTGTCATGGATTCGTTACTGCAAGTATAGATAGCGTACTTGTAGCCGTCTTCCGTGAGCATCTTGATGGCACAATCGGCAACGTCCAAGGGGTCAACCCATGAAACCAGCTTGTCGATGTCACACATACTTGGATACTCACCCATATCATAGAACATCTTCATAAAGATATTTTGGTGATAGGTAGAAGGACGCAGGACACTCCAATCTAATCCGCTTTCGAACCCACGGTAAAGCAAGTATTGTTCATCCTTAGCCTTCATCCGGTGTTGCAAGAGCGTACTCATATTAGGATACATGCAGGATAAGTAAACGTACTTGCTGACCTTAGCATCAATAGCTGCATCGATTGCGATACGTCCCATCTTAGCTTCTTGATAAGTAAACTGCGGTGGAATGTATAGCACCTGATCCACACCCTTCATTGCTTGGGCAACGAATTTAGGATCGCGGCTATCACCAACAAGGGTTTCTTTAACCCCCTGTTGTTCAAGTTTCTTAATATCAGGGTTCATGTCAATGGCACGAATATCAAAACCCTTTTTGGCAAGGTAAGGGACGATTTGGCGCCCAACTTTACCGTAAGCACAGGTAATTAGTAACATATTTCACAACCTCCTTCATTGAACACAGTGTATCCCCTTTCATCAAACTCGTCAAGTATTACTTTATGAGTTTATTTTAATTTAATTTCGTGTATAATGGCTTTAATGAAGAAGGGGGAGAATCGATATGACGGGGAAAAAGTCACAACGACAAGATCAATATAATCGCGGGAAACAGCTATTTATAGATACTGCAAAGGATCTTTTTAAATCGCAGGGGTACGATAAAACGAAGGTCGCAGATATTGTTAACGCCAGCGGACGTAACGTCAGCACCCTTTATCACTATTTTCCTGAAGGCAAAAAAGACATTGTGAAAATCCTGCTAATTACCGATATTAAGGACGAATTTGACAAGTTAGCCAAACTTATGACCGATAAAAGTGATGGTTCGCTCATTGATTCACTACATTTGTTCTATCATCAGTTTGTTGAAATTTTTTATCGTAACTGGTATTTGATGTCTATTATGCTATATTACAAAGATGACTTTGAAGCCGATGTCACCCCTATCACTCGTGAAGGAACGGATCATATGCGGGAACTGTTGGCGGCCTTCTTACAGCAGCGTGTAAATAACAGAGAGTTATATATCACCGACTGTGAAGTGGCGGCCAAATTATTCTTTGCGCCCGGAATGGAAAACATTATCGTAAACTTCTCCGAACCTGAAAAAGACGTGTTTGAAACCAGTGAAATTGATCAGCTGATTGCGACTTGGCAACGGGAAACAATTTTCTTTGATTCAACTAACTAAAAATAGCTCAGGACTGCCATTCTTTGCAGTTTCCGAGCTATTTGTTTTATTAAGCATCAACAACGCTAAATCGTTGTTTGATATGCTTGGGCGCTACCATTTCCTGCACGATTGCGGCAGCTAGGTTGCCAGTTGAAGTGGTGGGCTTACCTTCTTTATTAACCATTGGCTGATCACCGCCAATTTTGTAGTTGGTTTTTGGCCCATCATTTAATTCATCCTGTGGTGTGACCGCGATCCAATCAACGTTATCCACCCATTTTAGATATTCAAATTCATGACTTTGCTGAACCGGTGCCTCAATCCAAGGCTGTCCAGCGTACTTTTTCAAAACTTCATTAATCATTGGCTGCCCAGCATCATTCAACAGGGTGCTAGCACCAATAATAAAGATCAGTTTTGTATCTGTCTTCTCTCGGAAGGCTGTGATCAAATTCGTAGCCAAATCTAAATGCTGATATGCCTTTAATGATGCAAAAGCGTCTACCACGTAATCAAAAGCCTTTAAATCAGTGTAAGTTAGCGTCAGTGCGTCCTTTTCAACGATTTTAGCATCGGTACCCAGTAATGACTGCGCCTTTTTTGCATCGCGAACGAACGCTGTTGCATCAATATTATTCGCAATGGCTTCCTTATATACAGCTTGGCCAACGTGTCCAGTTGCGCCAATAATTGCAATTTTCATATGAGATCCTCCATTTAAGTTCAAAGATGAGTGTGGTCTCATTTTTACGTTGCCGACCACTGATAGAATATAACGCAAATCAGTTTACCCGTCAACTATTAATTCGTTCATCATAAAAAACACGCCTGCACTCTGCTGCAAACGTGTTTATCCTAATAAGCTTCATCCCAGCTACCCGCAAATTCCGCAAATAGGCCATCAATATTTCGTGCGTTAAACGCTCTGCCACGATCCCCCGTTGCTTCGATTCGTTCTGGCCCACGACCTGCTACCACCACTGGTAATTGATGATGTCCCGCCTGAATAAAAGCTTTCATCGTAATCATTTTCTCCAATTCAATCTGATGAGTCCAACTAGCACCGAAATCGTAAGTATATATCACATTACCTTTTTCCAGATCCGGGTATGCGAAGTTCTCACTTTCGTTCAACATGTTATCTCCCATATCAAGATCTGGCATCACCATACCGTATTCCGTACTCGGATCATTGACCGGCGAAAAACTATGCAAATGACTGTTCGTCCAGCCGAACAAAACTTGAATGATCGCGTGAAGCTGATCGTAGCGAATACTCGTGGGAACTAATACCCGTCGCCAAGTATCCGGTTTAACATCTTTAAGCGTAACTCTAAGTTGCATAATGCTACTCTCTGTCATGAGCTGCCTCCAGTTAATTTACCACTTTCATAATCGTTCTCCCATTTGATAGATACGCTCAAACACCTGATCTTCAACTCGCCGGTCCGAAAAGCTACGTGACCGTAAAGTGCTATTCGGCCGATTGATTTTGGTATACCTAATTGCCGGATCATACACGTATATTCCTGGATCATTCGCCACAAAAGTAGCGGTAAATAAGTAATCTTCAGCAATGGATAATGATTCATCAAACCGTAGATGCTGCTGTTCAATGGCGGCTAGCGAATAAGCCTTATTCCAAATATAACCACCAATTTCGGAACCACGTTGACTAGCCTGCTGAAACATAGTGCGCTGTGACAACGTTTCGTAGTGGTCCCGCGGATTCATTGGGGTATGCCACCACTGATAACCAACAGTAACGGCTGGTGTACTCTCCTGAAAGCCATTTATTAGTGTTTTAACAAAGTCTGGGTGCAATCGGTCGTCACCGTCTGCAAAAGCCACTACATCACCAGTGGCGTGTTCGATACCAAAATTTCGTGCAACTGAAACGCCTCGGTGATGGTCAAATTGTTCCACGTGAAACATTGGCACACCATTAACAAATTCGGCTGCTTTTTCCGCTGTACCATCCGTTGAATGGTCATCAACCAGCCATAATTCAAAATCTGCGGTTTGATTGACAATCGTTTCCAGTGTTTCATTGAAATAATGACTTAAATTATAAGTGGGTACTACTAAAGTCAGCTTAGTCACTGTATTCACCCCGATACTTTATTTTTGGTGCTATTATGGCAGAATACAAGACATAGTCAATTATTTTCACTCAACATCTGGATGAATTCCCGTGAAATCTATTCTTCTCTAGTGGACGGTCTAAATACGTAAATCGCGATTATTAAGATACCAGCAATTCATGCCACGTACGGTAATGGAAAAGCCCGTTAGCAAGTAACAGGCTTTTTCATTAATTCGATATTAAAATCCTTCGCCATCCGCAATCTTACTCAGAACCGTAAATGAAGGAATAAAGAACACTTCACCAGTTTCAGGCGTGGAAAAGTCTAACAACCGATCCGACTTGGTGAACATGCCCTCCAGCATCCGTTTAGTGACTTCCCAGTGCCGGGCATAGCCAATGAAGTAAGTCCCATTCACCCCTTCAGTTGGGTTAGAAAACGGCACGTTCATCCGAACAATCTTATGCTCAACACCCTCCTCATTATCTTGAGAAACAATATTGTGCGCATTCGGCGCCTTTTGTTCATCTTCAAGTTCCACATCATTAAATTTCTTTCGACCAATTGCCTGTTCCTGCTGTTCCGTCTTCAGCTTGTTCCACGCTTCCATATCATGAGCATACTTCTGGGCGAACGCATATGACCCATTGATGAAATCCGGATCCTCGTCACCGATCACCGCATAGTCCGGTGTATCCAGCGCACTAGGATTTTCTGTACCATCCACAAAACCAATAATGGCGCGTCCTTCAAAATAGCGGAAACCGTGTGTTTCATCAAGTACCGTTACGTTGTCTTGAATCCGTTCCATCACCATGGTCATCAATTCAAATGGGACGGCGGAATCTTTGGCTCGCACGTGGAAGAACAAATCGGCTGGTGTCGCTGGTGCGGTGTATTTTGGTCCAACCACCGGTTCAAATTCCTCTAGTTCTTTAGGCCGCTTGGCGTTAGGGAAAAGATAATCCCAGGCCTTACGCGAGAAACCAAAGGCAACAGCTAATCCCGCATCTGGATAGCGAATATTCAGTGAATTTTCGAAAGCTGGCAGGTGCTCCGCCAGATCTTGAATCATTTCTAAATCAGCATCATGATCCTGACGTTTCAAGTCCATGGTTGAAAAAATAATGTTACTGCCTGCATCCTTATAGACGGACTGGACATCCTTTAAATCAATTGCCATACCGGAAAGCCTCCTTGTAAATATGCGTCACTAAAATATACTTTAGAATAATTCTTATTTGATTTTAACACATTCCGGTTGCAATTAAAGCGCTTTCTAAAATTTAATCATTCACAAATAATTCACCTCTGGCTGTATATCACAGTGCAAAATGATACAATTTCAACACAGAGGAGGGACACGATGACAACGTATATTCTTATCTTTACGTTCACCATGCTAGTACTGATATACTTCGGCCACAAAACTAATCACAAGAGCTTACTTTGGACAGCCTTAGTTATTCTGCTACTCCTCTTTTGCTTTATCGCCTGGCTCTTTTTGATACTAATTCCTTCAATGTAACTGTGTCAGCCGTTAAATTGTGCGGATACCATCTTTTAAAAGCCTAATAACTATATCTTAAAATAATTCAAAAGGCACCCCTAAGCTTTCCGCTTAAAGGTGCCCTTTCTTTATTATTTTTTCGCGTACGGATAATGCGCCATTACCGGCAACTGATCCCATTTTACCGGATAACCCGCACCGTGGGCACAGAAGACGGAATCCGGTGTGTTCTCTAAGTCAGCCACCGGATCATAATCGGCTGCATCAATAATATCATCAGCGTTATGACACGGGTGATAGCCATCGACCACACACTCCAACTCGCCCTGCCCATGAGTATAGGCGTTCACTGTTTGAGCGTACCCCTGCATCTCTGCAACTGGTGCGCTGCCGGTTAAAGTTACCACGGTTCCACCAGTGTTATCCGGTGCTTCAAACTGTCCATTCATCAACTGAATATCGTTCATCGCCCGACCAACCTGATCTTGGGTCACCGTCAGTCGAAATTGATACCACGGTTCCAGTAACTGCGCCTCGCCTTGTTGTTTAGTCATCATGAGGCCCTGACGAACAGCTCGCCAGGTGGCTTCTCTAAAATCACCGCCAACTGTATGCACAATACTGCCACGGCCACCAATCAACGTGATTTTCATATCAGTAATGGGTGCCCCAATCAGCACACCCAAATGCTGTTTAGCTGCTAGATTAGTCATGATCTGATGCTGCCAGTTTTTATCCAGGACTTCTAGCGAGCAATTCGATGCAAAGGTAACACCACTGCCAGGTTCAGTGGGTTCCATGAGCAAATGAACTTCAGCGTAGTGCCGCAAGGGTTCAAAATGGCCAACTCCTTCTACTGAATCAGTAATGGTTTCTTTGTAGAGGATACTGCCTTCGTCAAAGTCTACATCTAGGTGAAATTGATGCTGCAGTAATTGTTGAATGACTTCTAACTGCATCGTTCCCATCAACTGCACCCGTATTTCCTGTAACTGATTAGACCAAGTGACATGGAGCTGCGGGTCTTCGTCTTCCAATTGCTGCAAAGCCGTTAAACAAGCGTGCAGATCATTGCCTTTGGGATCAACTTTATACGTTAAAACTGGTTGTAATACGGGTGCTTCACCATCGGCTAGATCACCCAGGCCTTGCCCTGGTCGCGTCCCAGTTAGGCCAGTGATCGCGCAAACTTCCCCTGCTGTAATCGCCTGACTGACCGTGTATTTCACACCGTTGTACTGACGTAGTTGATTAATTTTTTGGTCTGGCAACACTTCATCACGCGGGTGAAGTGCCCCGCCCGTAACGCGAACCCAAGTCAGGCGTTCACCCTTTTCATCGTGAGATACCTTGAAGATTCGGGCACCAAAACTCTGATTTTTTGGTCTTTCAATGGTCCACCGCTGCAACCCCGACATGAGTGCTTCAACACCCGTCAACTTCAGCGCGGCACCAAAATAAGTGGGAAAAACTTTTCGCTGGCTGATCAATTGTCGAATCACATCATCACTAATGGTCTCTGACGTCATATAACGATCCAGCACTGCATCATCCTGTAATGCAATATCTTCATAATGATCGGCAATATTTTCACCATCAAAAGCAATACAGCCAGCAGATAATTCCGTCTGTAACTGTGTCAGCAACGCTTCTTGGTTAACCCCAGGAGCATCCATTTTATTTACAAAGATAAAGGTAGGAATCTGATAGCGATCTAGCAAACGCCATAGCGTCCGAGTGTAGCCCTGAACACCGTCAGTAGCTGATACCACTAAAATCGCATAGTCCAACACACTGAGCACCTGTTCAGTCTGGGCGCCGAAATCCGCATGCCCCGGTGTATCTAGTAGGGTTAAATTTAATTGCTGGTACTGTAAGTTCGCTTCATGAGAAAAAATCGTGATGCCACGTTTTTTCTCCAGATCGTCAAGGTCAAGAAACGCATCCCCATTATCAACTCTTCCCAGCTGTGAAAGCGTTCCGGCTTTATAAAGCAGTGCTTCAGATAAAGTGGTTTTCCCTGCATCCACGTGGGCAATAATTCCCGTTACGATGTGCTTCATGACGTTTCCTCCCGTAATTATTCAATACTCCCATTATTCCACGTTATCACCAATAATCAACCTACCTTCTGCCAGTGATGCTTTATTTAAATGAAAACAGCCCCTATTTCTATGAATAAAGACTGCTTTTAACTTATGGTGCAGTTAATTATGAAACCTAATTATAAGTTCTCTTCAGGATCCGGAACCGCTTGAGTCGTCACATCAAAAATCTGAAACTGAGCTTCCAGTTTCTTTTCAATCCGCTCCGTTAAGTTATAAAGTGTCATCACATCCATCCGTGCATCAACCATGATCAACATTTCAACAATCAGAACATCACCGTTGTAGCGACTTCTAAATTCTGTGATCTGGTGAACCTCGTCGAATTGAATAATAGCAGCTTTGATTTGATGTTCTAAATCAGGATCGACGTAATCTGCCAAATTCAACGTACACTCTTGGAAAATAACTAGTCCGGACCAAAGGACAAAGAACCCAATGATGATACTCACTGTGCTATCAAGCCACGGAATATTGAACCAAAAAGCTGCCAAAACCGTTACTAAAGTGCCAAAGCTGGTTGCCACATCCCCCATACTGTCTTTAGCAGCAGCCGAAAGTACCGCGTTTTTCAAACGTTTCCCATTATGATAGTTGAAATACCAAACAACCAGCATAAGAACTGTCGCGATTCCAGCACCAAGGGCTGAAAACAAATTAGGTTGTCGCCTTCCAGACCCTATCAGCACGACTTGGACACTTTGAATAATGATCTGTCCGGCCATAAAGATAATAATCAAACTAGTGATCAACGTGAAAATCGTTGCCATTCGAAACCGCGACAGCTGCATCCGGTCGTCATTTCGGCCGTTCAACAATGGAATGCGTTTGCCGACTAAAAAGTGATCATCGGAATCGGTGGCTGTGTGCAAACCAACGATCAAAAATAAGGTGGAAATCACCCCAGATAGGTTGTTCATCGCATCCGCTTTTAACGCCTGTGAATGTCCAATTGAGGCTAACCAATATTCAATTAGTGTGATCAATAGGTAAATTGCAATGTTGAACCACAACGATTTAAGCGCGGTCTTCAGTTTTTTAATTTCTTGTTCCTCAATGGCTGAAAAATGCGCGCCTTCGCGTTTCAGATACTGGGCTAGATTGTTCACGTGATCACCTTCCCTATCATTAACCCAGATTATAATCCCAAATCAGGGATTTCCTAGCTAAGAAGTTTTCAGGGAAAGTAATCCAAAAGGAGGGGCACAAATGTTCCATGTGAAACATTTTTAGTTGAGAAAAATGCAAAACACAAAAAGTTCCAGCCACCAAATCACCATAAGTAATCAGTAGCTGGAACTTTTATATTTTAAGGCAAAACAACCACTTTACCAAAACTTTCTTGACTATCTAAATAGGCCTGCGCTTCACCTGTATGTGCTAAATCAAACGTTTTGACTGGTGCGACATCCAGTTTATTGTTAACAATGATATCCAACAAATCATTGAACCGACTCTCAGTGACACTATCAGAACTAAAATCAGTTAGATAAGCACCAGATGGTAAGTTACCAATCAAGCTGAAGTCTTTAATACTCCAAATACCGCCAAGTTCACCTGTTTCACAAAGAATGCTACCTTCGTGTAAATAACGTAAGGAATCATTGAGGGTTAAAGAACCAACTAATTCCAATATTTTATCAAACTTACGGTCAGTTTGCAGATCATTATCACAATCTTCAATCACGTCATCAAAACCCTTGGCAACAAGTTCAGCACGTTTTGCTAAGTTCCGCGTCGTCCCATAAACTTTGATACCCGGTGCCATTGCTTTAGCTAGGATAACTGCTGCTACTCCAACGCCACTGGTAGCGCCACGAATCAGCAGTGAATCCGTACCAGTAATTTTCAGATTCAACAGTGAACCATAAGCCGTAAAGTACGTTTCTGGAATAGCCGCTAACGTTGCCCAGCTTAAGTCTGTGTTTATCGGATAAATGCTGTCATTGGGGATCAGCGCATATTCGGCGTAACTACCATCGAATTGACGTCCCATGCCATGCATCAACGTGACCACTTTCTGACCCTTTGGTAGCCGTTTAGAATCAGTAGTTTCAGCAATTTCGCCAACCCCTTCAATACCTAAAATTCGGGGTAATTTGACTGTTGGTGACCAGCCATTCCGCGTAAAAATCTCTGAACGGTTGATACCAAAACCCTTGATTTTAATTAAAGACCAGCCAGGTTTTACTTTGGGTGTAGGAACCTCCGTCACCTTTAGTACGTTGGCATCGCCTGGTTCATTTAACACAACAGCTTGCATTTCGAAAGCTTCCTTTCTATTTGCATCACCGATTAATCATAATAATGTGCCTACCAAGGTAACGTCCCATCATTTTCCGTAAAGGTACCCGTTGTCTTATCATCCATAGGCAGACTAGCCATTTTAATGATCTGTGCTGCACCAGTAGCAATGTCTTGCATCCCTGCTGGAGCAGGTGCATCCTCTGGACGGCCGCCAAAGCCAGTGGCAGTCCAGCCTGGGTTGACTGAGTTAACGGTAATATCATCAGTAGCGAGTTCTTTACTGAAGATAATGGTCGCAAAATTAACGGATGCCTTAGATGATTGATAGCCTAGTGAATTCACTTTATAGAACCGTGAGCTAGGGTCACTAGCCAACCCCATGGAGCCCATGTTGCTGGATACATTGATAATTTTAGCTGGTTTACCTGCTTTTAACAGTGGAATCATGGCTTGTGTCACATCAATCAGGCCAAAGTAATTAACATCAAAATCCTGACGAATCGTATCGGTACTGAGTTTTGATGCGGGTTGATGATGATCGAGCGCAATGCCAGCATTATTGATTAAAATATTAAGATAACCGTAGTCAGCGTTAATTTTATCAGCTGCAGCAGTGATTTGAGCTTTATCAGTTACATCCAACTGAATAAAATCAGCCTTGATGCCAGCTGCATTCAATTGTTCAACAGCCTTTTCACCACGTTCTTGATTACGAGAACCGATTAAAATATGTTGACCTTTTTTTCCAAGTGCTTGAGCTGTCGCAAAGCCAATGCCTTTGTCGGCACCAGTAATCAGCGTTAACACCGTCTTTTTCTCTGCCATAGCACTACTCCTTGTCCCTGTACGTGATAGATGCTTTTCAATTAATCCTTTTCGTGAAGCCATTCTTCTGCTTTTTGATAAAGACCATCTTCATCTGCTTTACGATCAGTCCCCAGTAAATCTTGGCTGATTTTACCACCAGCCTTGATTCGGCCATAGGCTAAGAAACGATAGCTACGACGTAATTTAGCAACGTCTGCTGGGTCGATCTTGAGATCTTGACCCGGAATGGCTGGCTGAATCTTATCGGCCTCGTCAATTGAAGTCAAATCAACAATTTTCCATTCATTCTTCCGTTTTTCAACCCGATAAATAAGTCGCATATATGATTCAATGACTGCTTCCACATCATTGATCATCTGCCAATGATTAGTAGTCGATGAAAGTTCAACATAAGCACGGTTCCCATTTTGATGTACAATTGGCGTACCAAATCGACCCACGATGGGTAATGAATTATTGAAGTCAGCCGGTTGCTTACCTAAAAAAGTGGAAACTGGTCCACTTTGCCAGCTAGTAGTAACAGTTGCATCTGGAAAATAACAGTCGGCTGCTTCTTTAACATGCCGTCCACGATACATCCGTTCTTTTAAAACGAGTTGACTAATTGTTTCAAAATCATTCATAATTGGCCACGTCCCTTTCAAATTTAACCTAAAGTAATGACTACCTTTTACACTTAAAACCAAGTAGTCGATAATTGACAATAATCTACTTTATACTTACAATTGATAGTTGTCAATTGTTTATAATCGTTTACTAGCTACTATTTTAAATTCTCAATTATTAAGGAAGTGATGACATGACAGCTCATAATAACGATGGCCTCGAACTAGAACAGCTATTTACTGATCTTACTCAGGCCATCACCCAGAACCGGACATTGGACGAGTTCGGCCTAACGCGACTCCAAGCAATGGCGCTAAAGAATGTCTACTCACGACAAGGTATCAGCATGAGTCAACTCGCTGACATCACCGGTATTTCTCGGGCGCAACTCACCCGCTTGATTGCCACACTGGAAAAACGCCATCTCGTTGAGCGTCGACATAACGAAGATAACCGGCGTATCGTCAACGTTTATGGTACCGAACAGGGTAAAACAACCATTCGTAATCACAGCCAGCTGATTGCTGACCGCATCCAAGCTCACACAGAAACGCTTTCTGCAGACGAGCAAGCTGCCCTGACTCACCACTTGAAAGAAACGATCCGCCTCATGATCAAAGCCGGGATCATTACCCCGGATGAACAGTCTTCACTAAATCAAATCCGTGAAACTGAAGCCAAATAAATAACGTTAGTCAGGTCTCAATCCTGACTAACGTTATTTTTCATTATGATAGGCTACTTGGAATCAACAACCGGTATAACTCTAAAACTTCTGATTCTGACATAGGTTCCGGTGCCTCAGCAACTTCTTGGGCGAAATTCAGGAGTGCGCCACCCAAAAATTCACTGATAAACTGCCTTCTGGCAACCGGATAATCCCGCAGAATCAAAATTTGCTGTGCTGTACCACTTAGCACCGATTGGACAGCTTGTCGGGTACCACTCCACGAAACCAATCTAATCAAATCAAGGTTCTTCTCAATTTCCGACACCACAACGTGACTGCTGTTCTCAAAGTTAGGTTCCGGTAGTGCATCAATTCGCTGATCAAAATCAGCAATGACGATTAAAAAATGAACCACGATCACATCCGCCAGATTTTGATAGTGCCGATAGAAGGTCGCTCGTGATACGCCCGCTTCCTGACAAAATGTTTTGATTTCAATCTGCTTAAAGGGAATTCCAGCCCGATACTTCGCCACGATGGCATTAAACAGTTTCGCGTGGGAACGCTGTTTACGCTGATCGATTTTTACTGGATTTGTTAAAAACGCTCTCGCCATTTATTTAATGTGACACAAGGCCCACATATGTCTTGCATCTTCCTTTCATACGATTTTATTGCCCTCTATAATACTCAATGTAACGTCAAAGTACAAATCTGTTTTTGGCAAAGGAGTTATAAACATGAAAATTATTACAGTAGAAGAACATTTTGAATCCGCTAAAATCACTCAAGAAATTAATCAAGCCGTCGGTAAAGCCGCCATGCCTAACGTCAGCAAAGAAATGCTGCACTATATGCAAACAACACTACCGACACCCGAAATTATGCAAGATGTCACTAAAGAACGCATCGCTTTTATGGATAAATATGAAATCGATCAGCAAATCCTTTCGTACGGTAACTCTTCTCCACAGAACCTTGACCCAAAAGTGGCCGTTAAACTGTGCCAAGATGCTAACGATGAACTTGCTAGAGCGATTAAGACCAATCCCACTCGCTTCGCTGGATTAGCCGTTCTGCCCGTTGGTGATCCAACCGGAGCTGCGACTGAACTAAAACGCGCTGTTAACAAACTTCATTTGAATGGTGTTTTACTCAAAGGTAATTACCAAAATAAATACTTTGATGATTCCTTCTTCTTCCCAATCTTTGAAATGGCCAGCAAGTTGGACGTCCCCGTTTACTTCCACCCGTCATTCATCGATCCAAGCGTGACTCAACACTACTTTGCCAGTGACAACTGGTCTGATGTCGTAACGGGTATCCTCTCCACTGCTGGTTATGGCTGGCACATGGATGTAGGGATTCAAGTCATGCGGATGATTGCTTCAGGTATCTTCGATAAACTGCCTAACCTGAAATTAGTTTCTGGCCATTGGGGCGAATTAGTGCCGATGTTCCTAGAACGGCTGGACGATGAACTAGACGCTTATGACGGATTGAAGAAGTCGTTTTCTGATTACTACCACAACAACGTCTACATCACACCAAGCGGTATTTTAAGCAAACCGCAACTCAACTTCCTCTTGGCTGAAATGGGGCCAGAACACCTGATTTATTCGATTGACTACCCATACAAACAACCTGAAAACGCTCGGACATTCCTTGATCACACTGATTTGACACCTGATCAACTGGAAGCCTTCGCTCATGGTAACGCAGAACAAATTTTCCACTTAAACTAACATTTTAAAAACGAAAGGAATCTAACAGCATGTCATTAAATCCACAACAAATGAAAAACACCAGAAATGAACTGCAACAAAACTTCGAGCTCAGTGGCCTCACTAAGGAACAGGTTGCAAGTGATCTGCACATTAGTTTGACCAAGCTGGACCACTTATTTACGCTAACTCAAAGTTCACTGAACGACCCTTGGATCTTACGGAATTACTTGATTGAAAAAGTCGAAGCAGTTGGTAAGACACCCGTTCCATTTACTGCTTTGGTCGGTGACTGGCACCAGTACTGGTTCTTGAACAGCCATCTGATTGATGCGCGGAAGATGTCGGCTGGAGATAATTAAGATTAAATTACTGCTGAATCGGTTTTCCCTTTAATTTGCGGTATACTAAAACCGTTCAAAAATCTATTTGGGGAAGATGATTTTAATGGTGAAATCAAAACGAATCGTGGCTTTAACGCTTTCTGTAGGAATGCTTTTGCCAGTTTTCTCTGTACCACTAACTGCCAGTGCGAAGACAACCTATCTGCCTTCATCTATTCGTAGTCATCGCTGGTACCGGCTCACTGATGGTTCTCAAGGTGGTTTTCACGATAAAACTACCTTTAAGGGTAATCACATGACAGTTAAGAGTTATGGTCATACCTATCACTGGTCATTAACCAGCCTAAAAAAGCATAGTAAATCAACTTATTATGGTCGCCTACATTATTCAAAAAAGTCTTCTGAGCTGATTAAGATTAAAATCGTGAGTTCAAAACACTTCGATTTTATTCCTAAACACACTCAAGGACTTTCAGGCAACTATAAGGCCAATGAAGACTTTGGCGCCATCATTTTCAAACGTTGAGGCTGTGACTTAAGTCGTAAATCATAGCTTTCAAAAAAGGTTTATCGAAGAAATCAAAATTTGATTTCTCGATAAACCTTTTTTTCTGAATAAAATCGGGATTTTATCCCCTGATTTTAACCATT
>Ga0214925_100530_pt1 | contig 16719 bp, 17 predicted proteins | sample Stichaenrichment_FD_168299 | JGI IMG/M metagenome (GOLD analysis project Ga0214925, IMG submission 168299) | Xylose enriched microbial communities from anaerobic bioreactor in Madison, Wisconsin, United States - 63SRT | ecosystem: Engineered > Bioreactor > Anaerobic > Unclassified | place: USA... | reverse complement strand
GCCCCTTCAATTGAGGCACCTTCCAACTTCCCATATCCTGTCACGTTCAATGGCAATGTGTGGTGTGCTGCCCAAACAGATGCAGCAGTGGCACCCGCTTTGGAGCCCTCCAGAATATAAGCACCTAGCAATGCCGGAATATCGGCACCCTTCTCAAATACATATGTTGCAAAATAGGAAATCGTGTCACGCATCCGAATATCTTGAATGACAATGCCCCCAGCCGAGTATGGTACATATCCCATCTTATGGGGATCAATTGTAATGGACTCTGCTTGATCGAAAGCTTTATATGCCGCATAGACTTCTGGTTTGATGTATTCTTTATCTTCCGTGAAGACATGATTTTCCGCATGTACTTTTTGTAAATTTTTGTATGGAATAAACTGATCGTCCTCGTCCAAGAACAATGCCCGAGCATATCCACCATATGCAGCATCTACGTGTAGATAGAAGTAAATTCCTTCCTTTTGCAGCTTTTGACGTAAAGCGACAATCTTATCAATGCCATCAACGGCACCTTCTTCAGTTGATCCGGCCACACCAACCACGCCTAGTATTGGTGTCTTTTCAGCCGCATATTTACGAATAATACTTTCTAAGGCTTGAATATCCATCCGATAATTACTATCAATTGGAACAGGAACAACTTGATCCAAACCAATACCAATGATATCAGCGGCCTTCATCCAAGAATAATGCTTCGTTTGTGGTACTAGCCATTTCCCAAGGCGTTGTAGATTCTTACCACTTCGAGCTGAACGCTTCTTGACTTCATCGATCTGAGAACCCGCATTCTCCAAAAGATCCATAATTTCTTTAGTCGGCATATTAAGAAGCTCCCAATCGGACTTACCGGCAACTAATTCTGGATTAACTTCTTTCATGGCAAACGGGAGTGATTTAATATTTCGCGCATACCAGAGTCCCTCAAGATTAGCCAAGGAACCATCTGCGACAATGTGGCCCCAGCCATAGTCATAACCCATTAATCGGGCAAATTCTTGGCCAACTTCTTCTTCCATTTGCGACGTTGCTGGTGAAGATTCATAAGCCACGTTATTACCATTCCATAACATGGCATAGTTATACGCCAATAGAGCAGGCATTAGGGTCTCTGAATTCATGTGACCCCAATAACGACCAGCCGAATGCCATGGAACAGACTCTGTTCGAATCCGTTCTGACAATTGATCTAAGACTGTCTTCATATGCCCAACAGTCTTTTTAAACGCTGGAGAGTTTTGATCTTCTGGACCAATCATATTTGGATCCGAAGGTATGTAGTTCTTACGCCATCCTAAATGTTCATCCACTAATTTATTAAGCAGATCTTTATACAACTGTCCATTTTCGGCCTTATCCCCAATAAATAATGCATTTAAATCTAAATCTTTAAGTGAGCGATTACTTTTTTCCATGTCACTTACCTCCTGCAGATTTAATATCCTGGTTCACCCAAGAGAATACGCTTTCACAAATACCCTGTAAAGGGTATTTTATTAAAATTAGAGAAACCGTTCGGCTTATTATTGCTTTATTAGGACCTTTTAAGATACGAAAAGCGGGCCTGATACGACTATCAGACCCGCTAACGGGTATTACATTAATAAAAAATAATTTTTCTCTAATCTTTTACTTTTGCTAAGAAATAATTTTTCTTCCCCCGTCGGATAACCATAAACTTACCAGAGAAATTCGTTTTAGGATTCAATTGTGCGTCCGTATCCGTACAGCGTTCACCATTAATCGTAATCGCACCATTAGTGATATCCTCACGTGCTTGCCGCCGTGAAGGTTCAATCGCTGTTTCGGTTAACAGCTCAACAATATTAGTTGGTTCGGAATTAATCGAAACGTTTGGCACCTTTTCAAATGCTTCTTGAACTTCAGTAAGTGTCAACCTTTGAATATCTCCCGAGAATAGAATTTCCGAAATGTGCTGCGCTGACTCCAAAGCTTCCTCGCCGTGAACAAAACGGGTGACTTCTTCTGCCAAACGTCGCTGGGCCAATCGCTTTTCTGGTTCATCCTCAACAGCGGCTGCTAACTGATTAATCTCATCCTGCCCCAAAAATGTGAAAAATTTCAAGTAGCGAATAACATCCCGGTCATCCTGATTCAACCAAAATTGATAAAATTCATACGGTGACGTCTTATCAGCATCTAACCAGATCGCACCGCCAGCTGTTTTGCCAAATTTGGTTCCATCTGCCTTTAACATAAGCGGAATCGTTAACCCATAAACGGCTTCGTCGGCCCCTTTAATTTTATGAATTAAATCAATTCCAGCAGTAATGTTTCCCCATTGGTCAGCTCCACCAATCTGCAACTGAATATTATGATCGTTATGCAGCGTCAAGAAATCCACTGACTGCAGAATTTGGTACGTAAACTCCGTAAATGAAATGCCAGTATCTAAACGACTGGCAACAATATCCTTAGCCAACATGGTATTGATATTAACTAATTTCCCATAGTCCCGCAAAAAATCCAAAAGAGAAATTTTAGATAACCAATCATAGTTATTTACCATCGTCACATTTGAATCCCCACCAAATAGCCGCTGCATCTGTCGCGACAAGGCTTTAACATTATGCTGCACTTTATCCATGGTTTGTAATTGACGCTCCGTCTTTCGACCACTGGGATCACCAATACTCCCAGTCGCACCACCAATCAAAATATAGGGGTGATGCCCGGCTAATTCAAAGCGCTTCATCATCATAAATGGAATCAAATGCCCAATGTGCATACTGTCGCCCGTTGGATCAACTCCACAATACAACGATATTTTTTTCTCAGACGTTAACTTTTTTAGCCCTTCAGCATCGGTCTGTTGATTAATTGCACCACGCCAGGTTAGTTCATCAATAATATTCATCAGCTTGTTCCCCTTTCACTAAGCACCAAAACTCATCTAGCGGTTTAGTTCTAATTTATTGCCGCCAAACAATCACAAGATAGCCAACAGTGAAAGCGTTGTCAAGAGGTGGTCCCACAATCCTAGCTTCAAAAATACGTTAAAAATAAACTCAAATTGTTTTAATCTCATTAGAGGTCACGAATATTAGGGTCTTGTCGAATGCTGGCAAATTGTTTTGCTTCAATCTCGGTTTCCCCTGTTACAACTTCCATTCCTTTTCGTGTAACAACTAATTGTTTCCCAAATTTTCGAATTGTCCCAGCGGGAAAACGCTCCGGTGTTTTACGATAAACTTGACGAACATAATCATCCGCTTTCATCCACCGTTTAGCTGCTTCCATTGACGACATAATATCTCGATCTCTTAAATCAATCATAATTCTGGTCCCTCCAAATTTTAATTTAGCCAGACATCCAGTGACTAAGCCTTATGTAAAGTTTAATTAATCCAAACTAAAAACGCCATATGGAGATTCGACCATATGACGCCAAGTTAACGCTATAATAGCATACTCGCTATCTTTCGCGGAAGTCACTATCCCCACCCTCTCTAATTACAGTAATTAATTGCTGACTAAGGCGCCAAACGCCAGTAATAATTGCCACTATCATGCCAACTATTATTAGTAATGGAACAACGTTCATCTTCTGCCAATCAAATTTAATTAAAGTTATAATTAATGGCAACAACATAAAAACTGCAACTGCTCCACTAATTATCTTAGCGCGTATGGGGTGGTCCTCTTTAGTTTTTATGACACGATTCGTTTCCTGCATACTCATTCCTCCCATCAAATATTGACAGTAATTTTGATCTGTAATACTTATTTATGCGTGAGTTAATTTCGTTAACTCTGGCATTTTATGACCACAATTTATACACTCAATATCTGTCGTTCCCGGCAACTTTTTGAAGACAATATCGCCGCATTCTGGGCAATGTAACCGATCATCCGACAATCCTAAATTAACATTTTGCTTCTCCATAACTAAAACCTCCTATGATTTTTAACATCAAAAAAGGCGTCCTTTCTATACTAAAATAGAAGGGACGCCTTAGCGCGGTACCACCCAGCTTCAGGGACCTAAGTCCGCTGCACTTTAATCCCCAATAACGTGGAGATACCCCGAAGAAACACCTTTCGTATTTCGTTAAGCTTACCCTGCATGGCTTGCACCAACCGCCAATTCTCTGAACCCTCAGATAAGTCACTACTTCGTTTGAAAGATTTCTTATTCGTTTTTTGATGTTGGCTACACTCTATCATGAATATTTTTTTAATGCAAGCATTAAAATCCACTTTATTTATTATTAAAATTTAAACTTTATTATTAATAATAAAGTGTTTCTAGGCTATCCCCGTTCTTTAAGAAAATCCAAATTCCCCTCATCAATCAAGCCAAACCCAAGACAAATCCCAAAAAGTCAGTTATATTAAAGGTTCGGAACCCTATCGTAAAGGAGAGTCACCATGGCAGAAGAAGTTGTTATTGTCAGTGCGGCACGCACCCCCATTGGCAAATTTGGTAAAAGTTTAAGGGGCTTAAGCGCCGAGCAATTAGGTACTATCGCTGCCAAAGCCGCGATTACCCGCAGTGGGTTAGACCCCGCCACAATTCAGCAGACCATCTTTGGTTCAGTCTTACAGGCTGGTCAAGGGCAAAACATTGCCCGACAAATTGAACTTAACGCTGGTCTTCCCGTCACTAGCACCGCGATGACCATTAATCAGGTTTGTGGCTCCAGCCTAAAAGCCATCCGTTTGGGCCAAAGCGCCATCCTCATGGGTGATGCCGACATTGTTCTAGTCGGTGGCACCGAAAGCATGAGCAATGCCCCTTATCTCACGCCGCAAACACGTTGGGGTCATAAATTTGGTGATATTACGCTCACTGATAGTCTAGCCCATGACGGCTTGACCGACGCCTTCACCGACATCCCCATGGGGATCACCGCTGAAAACGTTGCAGCTCAATTTCATATTAGCCGTGCTGATCAAGATGCTTTCGCACTTCGTTCCCAACGGCGTGCAACCGCTGCACAACAAGCCAATCGTTTTGCCGACGAGATCGTTCCCGTCTCCTTAGGCACCACCACGTTAACGACCGATGAAGCCGTGCGCACCACAACTTCACGCGAACAACTTGCCGCACTCCGGCCCGCTTTTAAATCCGTTGGCACCGTTACTGCCGGCAATGCCGCTGGCTTAAACGATGGGGCCGCTGCCATGATTCTCATGAAAAAATCAACCGCCCGAGCCGCCGGTATTGCGTATCTCGCAACGCTCCGTGGCTACCAAGAAGTCGGCATTGACCCGGCCATCATGGGCTACGCCCCCGTCACAGCAATCCAACAACTCTTAACCAAAACCCAGCGATCCGTCAGTGACATTGATCGTTTTGAATTAAATGAAGCCTTTGCCGCCCAATCCGTCGCGGTTGGTCAGGCACTGGCACTTCCTGATGACCGCCTAAACGTTAATGGCGGGGCCATTGCTTTGGGTCATCCACTAGGTGCTTCTGGGACCCGCATTGTAGTCACCTTACTCTATGAACTCCTGCACAGTGGCACTCACTTAGGTGTCGCCTCAATGTGTATTGGCGGTGGCATGGGGATGGCGCTGATGATTGAATCCAACTAACGTCAATCTGGTATAATAAGTGTAATTGTCAAACGAAAGAAGCGTGACGCATGCTCTCAACCGATTTTGATGTCAAACTTAAATTACTGATTCTTTTCGCCACCGGTTTAATCGTCCTAGCCATTGTGTTAGGTTGGCTGTGGCACCGTGATCACCACTTTTCTCGTTACTTTGGTGGTGTCCTCGGCGTCATGATTGTCCAAATTTTTTTACTCATTTCACTCGCCCTCATTCATCAATGAAACTTCAACAAAACCGGCCCTGCCAGGCGTTTATGCCCTGACAGTGCCGGTTTTTCGATGATGTTAATTTTACTCCAATTGTCGCTGGTGCCAAACACCCCAAACATTCGGTAAAATGACCGCAAAAATAATCACCGCCACGCCAACAATCTGGGCCCAACTGACCGTTTCCCCTAGCAATATAAATGCCACCACGATCGACGACGGCAACTCTAATGATGACAAGATCGGACCAATTCCCAACTCTAGGTACGGCATAAAGATGGAATAGGCCACCAGTGGAAAGACCATTGAAAATAAAGCAATGAGTACACCCCACTTAATGGTCGCCCCCGTTACCGGAGCCGTCATAATCTGGGGCCCCCAAACGATCGAAATCAACAAAAACGCCCCGATGCACAACAACCAAGTCTTACTCAACGCATCCAAATTATTACCCAGACTCGCCGTAAACTGCATGGTACAAGCATACGCACAGGCTGCTAAAAAGCTAAAGAATAAGCCTAATGGGGATAATACTTGCGTAATGGGAAATAATCCCGCGGCTAAAACCGTCCCCACTAATACTAAGATAATGCTAACGACCTGTAATCGAGAGGGTAACCGCCGATGAATCACGGCTCCCAACAGAACTGACAGCCAGACCGCTTGCATCAGCATGACGGCCGCAGCCGCTACCGGAATTAATTTTAACGACTGAATATAAAACGTATTCGTAAATCCAGACGCCGTCCCCGCAGCCATCACCAACACTATCTGACGCCAACTGGTTTGTTGGTCACGCAACCAGTGATGGCGCGCAACGTGAATGATGCCTAAGATAATCACTGCACTCAGAAATGACCAGAATAGCAGTGGTCCATTCACTACCCCCTCATGCCGGGCAATCTTAAACAACGACGCCGGGATTCCAAAGCTAATGGCACCCAAGCCGACAAATAGTGGTGCAATTTTTTTCAAAATACCCCATCCTTTTATGTAAAAATTTCCGTATTCCTCACCCAGTTTAACACACGCCTGCATCGTCTAAACTGGGATAAAAATTATAAATTCCCAGTGAAATCTCCCATGTTCACTAAGGATTTCCTTCGTTATAGTAAAGGTAACTTTTTAAGTAAGCGCTATCATTATGGAGGTCAAACGCATGCAAGGTTCTACAAAGATTCAAATCCAAGACGTTGTCGCCCCAATCGACCGCCGGCTATATGGCGCCTTTATCGAGCAATTAGGACGTGCCGTTTACACCGGTATCTATCAACCTGATCATCCCACCGCCGACTCAGATGGCTTCCGAACCGATGTCATTGATGCCATAAAAACGCTGAACGTACCGCTCATTCGCTATCCTGGTGGGAACTTTCTTTCGCAATATCGATGGGAGGATGGCATTGGTCCCAAAAGCCAGCGTCCCGTCCGGTTGGACTTGGCTTGGCGGGAGCTCGAAACCAACCAGTTTGGCCTTCACGAGTTTATGCGTTGGGCAGATAAAGTCAATGCTGTCCCCAATATGGCCGTCAATCTCGGCACTCGGGGAATTCAAGCGGCTGCTGACTTGATCGAGTATTGTAATTTTCCTAAAGGCACTTATTTAAGTGATCTTCGTCGCCAGAATGGTGCTGAGCACCCCTTTGCCATTAAAACGTGGTGTTTGGGTAATGAAATGGACGGGCCATGGGAAATTGGTGCGAAATCGGCAGGCGAATATGCCCACTTGGCTAACGAGACCGCTAAGGCCATGCGTCGCGTTGATGACACTCTGGAACTGGTCGCCTGTGGCAGCTCGTCAATGGACAATCCCACCTTTGGTAATTGGGAAGAAACCGTCCTTGATGCTTGCTACGATAACGTCGATTACCTGTCGCTCCATCGTTACTACGGCTACTACAATGATGACGACCCAACCGAACTAGATAATTTCTTAGGCAAAAATCATGACTTAGATGACTTTATCAAGGGCGTCGTTGCTATGTGCGATGCCGTTAAGGCCCGTAAACGGTCAACTAAGACGATTAACTTATCCTTTGACGAATGGAATGTCTGGTATCATTCCAACGACGCTGATACCCAGGTTACCCCATGGCAAGTCGGCCCCCATCTCTTAGAGGATATCTATAATTTCGAAGACGCGCTATTAATTGGCAGTCTCCTCATGACCCTCTTGCGCAATGCTGATCGCGTCAAGATCGCTTGTTTGGCACAACTCGTTAACGTGATTGCGCCCATCATGACGGATGAAAATGGCGGTGTCTGGCGGCAATCCATCTTCTATCCATTTATGCAGGTAGCCAACTACGGTCAAGGGGTCGTCCTCACCGATCACAGCACATCACCCACCTACAATTCCCGTGAGTTCACCGATGTGGCTTATCTGGATACCGTCACCACCTATGACGCGGCTACCCAGACCGTCACCGTCTTTGCCGAAAATAAACACCAAACAGAAACGCTTGACTTTGAGCTTAATTTCGGCGAGCTGATGATTGATCGGCTACTTGATGCCACGCAATTTTACGGTTACGATGTCAAAGCTGATAATCGCGATGGTCATATGCAGCTACAACCATTGCCTGCTAGGACTGACACCCATCATGCGCACACTAAATTACAACCACTATCTTGGAACGTCTTGCGGTTTAAGCTCCGAGATTGATCACTAAAAAACCATCATGCCCTGATAGAGAGACATGATGGTTTTCACTCATTTTATTCTTCAGACCCAGCCTCAAAATCTTTACGGACATCATCAACGAGGTCCTTTGCTTCGCCTTTGCCTTCGTCCCAGTTGCCTTTCAGCTTATCGCCAGTGTCACCGGTAATGGCCCCTTTGATTTGTTCGGCTTTACCAGCTACCTTATCAGCAGCATTGTCGGCGCGCGATTGCAGTTCCTTTAATTGATCTTTGTCCTGCAATAACAAATATGCCAAGGCTACGTTCGTTGCTAAGCTAATACCCAATACAAGATTTTTCATACCAGTATCCTCCTTATTTATGACGAGAACCCATAACTGCCGACACGATTAAGACTAAAATAATCGCACCCAGGATTGAAGGCACTAAAGCCATCCCGGCCAGTGACGGTCCCCAACTTCCCAGTAAGCTTTGCCCTAACCAGGAACCTATCAGTCCTGCTAAAATGTTGGCAATCCAACCCATTGACGCACCACGATTCGTAATTGCTCCCGCGATAGCACCAATAATTGCACCAACGATTAATGACCATAACCATCCAAACATTGCCGTCACTCCTTTCAATCTGACTTGTTAATCATCTATCTGTTAAACCAGTATAACTTATTAATTAATCTTGAATCAATGAATATGCTCACGCTACCTGAGAATGGGACAAAGGGCGGTTAACTGGCGTACATTTCAGCCCCCAATATTTGAAAACGCAAACAGGGCCCGGGACTTTGATCAGTCCCAGACCCTATGCTGGTATTTTTTATCAATGCCCACGCCGTTTAGCCTGCTGTTTTTGACGAACTACCGCGGCATGCTGAACCCGCGCTTGCCGCTGCCGTTGTTTTTTCAACTGCAAGTTTTGTCGATGCTCTGTCTTAAGCATCACAGTTGCCCGTTGTCGGGCCCCGTGTTGCTTAAGCTCACGCTGGGCAGCGCGTTGGCGTTGTTTGACCCGATGATGGGTCTCACTCACCACAATCTTCGCTGGAGTCGTCCATTGCAAAGTCGACCACCGCCGCCAAATCACTTGTTGCAGTTGTGGGGCAGACGGGGGTTGGGTCCCAAAGGTCACTCGCGCCACCTGATAGCTGGTTGGCGTCCACCGTTCGAACACGCCCCGATAGAACGCTTGATCAAAAAATACTGTTAGCTTGCTATGAATCACCAAACTAACACCTCCCTAAAATGACTAACAAAATAGGGACAACCAAGGAGGCAGGTTACTGACGGCTTTCAGCCGCGCCTGGACTACCAACCAGACCGTGTTTTTTATTCTGTCACTTACATTTTCAAACGACCAATCAGCTGTGTCAAGTAAAATACCGCGATCGGCCACCGACTCACTGGTTCAAGTAGTTAGCTTGTGACTGAGGCCGCCGCTGGGTTTGTCGAAAATTACTGGGCGTCATCCCCGACCACAACTTAAATTGTTTGCTAAAGCTGGCTTGACTGCTAAAGGCTAGGTCTGCCGCAATATCGGCCATTGATTTTTCGCCAATCTCTAACAGCACCTTGGCACGGCTGAAACGTCGTTCTTTCGTGTAGGTACTTGGCGTAATGCCGTACACACGCTTAAACACGGTATGACCATACGTCGTGCTAAAATTAAGCGCTGCACAAACGGCTTGAAATGACTGCGGTCGCGGCCCCTTCTGAAATAACAACGTCGCCATTTTTTGCGCCAAGATGACCTGCTGTTCTGGTAATTGGGCCACCGGTGCAATGACTCGGGGTGCTTGACTAACAACTGCCATGAACTGCAAAAAAGCAATTTCCATATTTAACGTCCAGTCCGGCTGTTGTTGGGCTGCTTGTAACGCACTAAACCGTTGAATCAACCGCTGGGCGGCCTGCGCTAACGGCGTATCAGCAGCTAATACCGTATTTCCCAAATTTTGAATAATTTGCGTTTTCAACGCCAAATCGCCGACACTAAAGTGAAAACAGAAGAAGCGTAGCCGATTACCACAGAAATTAAAACTTTCATGCGCGGTTTCAGGAGTGATAATCATGGCTTCCCCCGCAGATAATACGCACCGCCGTGTTCCCATAAATATGGTCTCCGTTCCCTGCAACACCACAATCATTTCAAATAATTGATGTTGTTCTTGCGGATAATGCCAATTGGGAAAATTCTGTTGAAAATGCCCACCATATAGATAAACGGTTGATTCGATAGCCTGAAATACTTGTGACTGTGCCACACCGGTTTCCCCCAAGCTTTTCCATCATATTCTTACGACCAAGCTTATCATGATTAGTACGCGCTCACAATCAGTCACTACTTGCCATTAGGACAAATTTACCACAGTATTCGCTATGGACAGCTTTTAAGAAAGCGGTTACGCTAGAGTTGTACATCTTTACTGACTGGAGGCTTTATTTATGAAGAAGTTCCAACATGAATTCTGGACCGCCACTTCCGGCGATCTAACGCAGCGCCGCACACCGCTAGCAACACCCGATTATCAATCGACCAGCGCGGCGGCCGTGAAAATCATCATTGACCCCGCCGACCGTCATCAACCATGGTTAGGTGGCGGGGCCGCTATTACGGACTCAGCTGCGTATCTCTTATGGTCCGTCATGAGCGCTGAACAACGGCGTGCCCTGTTAACTGAACTATTTGATCCCGATCAAGGCGGCTTTTCTAGCGTGCGGGTGCCTCTAGGATCTTGCGATTTTCAAAGCCAAGATTTTTATACCTACGATGACGTCCCATATGGTGAACACGATCAGAAGCTGGAACAGTTCTCCATCGGTACTGGTCAGCCAGGCGCACCAGATGCCACCAAAGATTTAAAGCACATCGTCCCCGTCCTACAAGAAATTTTGGCCATTAATCCGGCCGTGAAAGTCATTGCTTCACCATGGTCCGCCCCCGCATGGATGAAAAACACAGGTCATTTGACCCATGGTGGTCATCTGCGGTTTGGCGAATTCACTGGCAATGGCTATACCGAGGAAAATCGTTTCGAATATATTTATGCCCAGTACTTTATTCGGTATATTGAGGCCTATCAAAAACTGGGCATCCCCATCTATGGGCTCACCATTCAAAATGAACCGTCGAATGCCGCTCACTGGCCAGCTATGATTTGGACGGTTCCCCAGCTAGCTGACTTTGGTTACCGTTATCTTCGCCCGGCATTAAACCACAGTTTCCCCGATACCAAACTTTACCTATTAGATGATAGTTTTCATGCGTTGACCAAGCCAATTACGGCAGAAGTCACCCCAGAGCAGGCCGCCGCATTTGACGGACTTGCCGTTCACACCTACTCGGGCCCCTATGACAATCTCTATCACGCCAACCGTGCCTATCCCAATTGGTCGACAATCATGACTGAACGCCGATGCATGATGACCGACACGCCTGAGGAAGCCGCTCATATTATGTTTGGAATTATCGGTAATTGGTTAGTTCACAACGGTCTCAGTATGATTACCTTGTGGAACCTAGCGCTCGATGAACGAGGTCTGCCCAACGCCGCGGATTCCACTGGGCGAGAAGGTGTCGTCACCATTGACCATACGACCGGGAAAGTCCAGCGTAACCTGGAATACTTCATGCTGCGAAACTTCGGTCAGGATGTTAGCGTGGGCGCAACCGTCATTGGTTCCACCAACTATACCCGTGATGGCTATACGGGTGGGCTAGGCTCTGTGGCCTTTTTAGGAACCGCTGGCGACATTGCCGCACACCTTTACAACCCAACCGCCCAACCGATTCAGGCCGCCGTCACCATTAATGGTAACGGTGCTAATTGGCAATTGGTCACCGTTCCGCCATATGGGACCGTCACCCTGCACAAGTCAGATGCCCCGCTTAACACCACGAACGTGCCTGTGGATGATGAATTTCCTCTGAATCCAACACCCGCTAATCATAGTGATGTCGCCCCTGGACAGCATTAATCAAAAAGTCAGTCACACTTTCTCAATATCGAAAAGTGTGACTGGCTTTTTAATATGCTACGATAAGAACAACTCTGAAAGAAACGACGTGGATTTATGAAAATGATTATTGCGCCGGCCAAACAAATGGCCGTGGATCTCGACAACTTTGCACCCGAAACCCAGCCCCAATTTCAATCACAAGCCCAACAACTACTAGAAGTTCTACGACAACTCACTTACCCAGAAGCGCAGCAGCTATGGCATTGTAGTGACAAGCTGGCTCAACGCAACTTCGATTGGCTCCATCAGATGGATTTAACTCGTCAAGTTACTCCCGCCCTCTTAAGCTACCGTGGCCTTCAGTATCAATACATGGCACCGGATCTCTTTACGGCACCTGCTTTAGATTACGTTCGCCATAATCTCCGGATTCTATCTGGGTTTTATGGTCTGCTACGACCTTTTGATGGTATTGTTCCCTATCGCTTGGAAATGCAAGCCCGATTGTCAGTGGGTGAAGCGACTAACTTATATGCTTTCTGGGGTGATCGCCTCTATCACGCTCTAGTAGCACCCACGGAACCAATTATCAATCTGGCCTCTCAGGAATATGCCAAGGCCATTACCCCTTATCTGCAGCCTAATCAGCCCTTTATCACCGTAGTTTTTGCTAGTCTGGTAAACGGCAAGCTAAAGACCAAAGCCACACTAGCTAAAATGGCTCGGGGCGCGATGGTGCGTTACCTGGCTGAAAACCAAGTCACCACCATTGATGCCGTAAGAGACTTTGATCATCCCGACTACCGGTTTGATGCATCGCACTCAACCTCAGAACGACTGGTGTTTGTGTATCAGAAATAACTGTTAATGAGTCAATTCACCGCAATCAAACGGACACCCAGCCCCACGGATCTTCACGCCACTGCCGCAAGGACGCCATTTCTGGTGCCGTTATTTTGGCTTGCTGCTGCGCTACTGTAATCAGTGTACTGTACGTTGTTAGTGGCGTCAGGGCCAGCCCCGCCTGCTGAAAGTTCACCACGCTATCTGGTAATTCATAAGAAAAAATAGCAACCACGCCTAGCACTGTGGCGCCAGCCTTGCGAACGGCTTTAGCAGCGGCTAAAACACTTCCTCCGGTTGAGATTAAATCATCAATCAGAACCACCTGATCACTAGCCGTCATTTGGCCTTCAATTTGTTTACCCTTGCCATGATCTTTGGGTTTAGCACGCACATAACTCATGGGTAAATTTAATCGATCTGCGACTAAAGCGGCGTGGGTAATTCCCGCCGTGGCCACCCCACTAATCACCGTGGCTGTTGGATAACGGTGTTTAATCAGGCTAGCTAGACCATCGGCGATATGTGTTCTCACTTGTGGAAAAGCAATTGTTCGCCGATTATCCGTATAGATTGGGGCTTGCATCCCACTTGCCCACAAGAAAGGATGGTTAGGGGCTAGCGTCACCGCCCCAATGGTTAGTAAATCTGTCGCAATTTGTTCTGCTGGTATCATCTGCATGTCGACTCCCATTCCTGTAAGATTTGGTGATAAGCGACAACTGGATTACTGGCTTGCGTAATCGAACGCCCCACAACAATGCCATCACTGCCCAACTCAGCAGCCTCGGCCGGTGTGACAATCCGTTGTTGGTCGTCAGCGCGATCCTGGGCTAACCGAATGCCTGGCGTAATACTCAAAAAGTCAGCCGTTGTCGCTGCGTGTACTAGCGGGGTTTCCAGTGCCGAAGATACAACCCCATCGGCACCGGCCCGTTGCGCTAAGCGGGTTAAATGGGTAACGGCAGTGGGCAAATCAACGGTTACTAATTGCTCTGCCTGCATCTGCACCTCCGATGTTGAGGTCAACTGCGTAATGGCCAACAATTTGGCTGGGGCAACTCCCGCAATCGCAGCACCCTGGGCCAATCCTCGTTTGGCCGCACGGATCATTGCCGAGCCGCCGCTCGCATGGACCGTGACCAAAGCCAATTCTTGGCGTCCAAGTTGGCACATTGCCCGTTCAACAGTATGGGGAATATCGTAGAGCTTCAAATCCAAAAAAATCGCTACCCCACGTTGACGTAAAGCTGTTACTATCGTCGGGCCCACCGCATAAAAAAGCTCCATACCAACCTTGACCATCAAGTCATTCTCATTTGCCAATTGATCGACCAATGCCAGAGCTTGCTGTTGCGTCGACACGTCTAATGCCACAATAATCGGTCGCATCCATCTTCACCTTTCTTCAAAAAAAGCCGGTTAGCCCCGTATTAGGCTAACCGGCTATAGACCCACTCATCTACTGAGGGCCATTTCCGTTCACCTTTTTAGTCTCACAGGGCTAAATTAAAGTTTGATTGTTATTGAGTGTAGCGTACCCAAACGATGGCGTCAAGCCGTATAATATTTTTAATATCTCGATTAATGGTTGCTTTTCCCGGATATCCATGCCACAATACTAACAACGTTCCGTGAGAACGGCAAAAATAACGAATGTCAGTGAACATTCATTTTGGAGGAATTGAATATGGAAACCTCGTTACACGACCACACGCTCAGTAAGAACCAGAAATGGACAATCGCCTCAACCTCAGCTGGATTCGCCTTGGAAAACATGGATGTTATGTTTCTCTCCTTCGCGCTCTCCTCAATCATCGCCGACTTACATATTAGCGGTGCTCAGGCTGGTTTGATTTCGTCGATTACCAATCTGGGAATGCTAGCAGGTGGCCTTTTGTTTGGGATCATTGCCGATCGCTATGGTCGTGTCCGCACCTTCTCCCATACCATCTTCATTTTCGCCTTTGCCACGGCCGCAATGTGTTTGGCCAACAACATCACGCTCATTTATATCTTCCGGTTTCTAGCTGGCGTAGGGGCCGGTGGTGAATACGGCGTGGGGATTACGTTAATCGCCGAAAGCTTTGCCCGCAATAAAATTGGCAAAATGACCTCACTGGCCGCTGTTGGTGGCCAAGTTGGCGCCATCCTGGCCGCTGTAGCCGCTGCCTTAATCATCCCCGTTTTCGGTTGGCAGGCCCTGTTTCTCTTCGGATTATTGCCGGTCGGTTTAACCTATTTCATCCGGCGTCATTTACACGAAAGTCCTGAATTTTTAACGGCTAAACAAGCAGCTGACCACGCCCCCGTTCAATTACGTCGTCTCTTCAATACCCCTCGCCTGGCTTATCAAACACTGGCGCTGATGTTGATGGTCGTCGTGCAGATTGCCGGATACTTTGGCCTGATGAATTGGCTGCCAGCAATTATGCAACAAAAGCTTGGCTTAACGGTCGCCGGGTCTTCCGTTTGGATGATTGCCACCATTATCGGCATGAGCATTGGCATGCTAACCTTTGGCAGTATTCTGGATTATTTCGGTCCACGCCGGGCTTTCGGTATCTTCTTGTTAGCCTCAGCCATCGCGGTCTTTAGCATCACGCTGGCTGTCAATCAGGCAACTCTCATTCTAGCTGGCGCGATTATTGGCTTCTTCTCCAACGGCATGTTTGGCGGTTATGGTGCGGTCATCAGCCGGCTTTACCCCACGGAAATTCGTTCCACCGCCAATAACCTAATTGTTAACGTTGGTCGAGCCATCGGTGGTTTCTCCTCCGTCGCCATTGGCTGGCTGATGGATCACTATACCCTGACTATCGTTATGGCGTTTCTATCCATCCTCTATCTAGTCAGTTTCACCGTGATGCTGACAATTCCTAATCTCCGACAATTTAACAAAGTCAATCCTTAACCACTAACAAAATGGCGATGCCCACATTGAGGTATCGCCATTTTTTGCTGAAAAATTTCACCTACATCGTCCAATTGTTCCACATGAAACAATCACCTGACTGACGCCTTGGCAATCTGGTCAATGCGATACTGCCACCACCAATTCGGCATGCCAATTGGATAATTGTCCAATATCCGACCTAAAGTCTGCGCCGTGGATTGCTCGGGTCGATAGCAGGTTCGCACCAACGGATCTAAAAAGTCCTGCGGCACGCCTACTACCCGTCCACCAAGTATTAACCGTAACGCCGCATTGTCTTCATAGCAGGCTTGCCAGTGATAACTAAAGGCTACCCAATCCGCTGCTGTTACCACCTTAGCCGTCGCTAAGTCGTGTTCCAGCGCCGGCTCGTCCAGCTCCCCAATGGTTGAATTTTGCATAAAGACCGGGCCCATTTCAGTCATCACGGGACCACTTAAAGGAATCTGAATCCGCTGAATAACCCCCATAAATTGTGCTTGGACTAACTGACTGCATAACCACCCCCACCCCAACTGATCAGCCGGATTGACAGAGGTCCATACCCG
>Ga0214925_100529_pt1 | contig 16753 bp, 13 predicted proteins | sample Stichaenrichment_FD_168299 | JGI IMG/M metagenome (GOLD analysis project Ga0214925, IMG submission 168299) | Xylose enriched microbial communities from anaerobic bioreactor in Madison, Wisconsin, United States - 63SRT | ecosystem: Engineered > Bioreactor > Anaerobic > Unclassified | place: USA... | reverse complement strand
ACTGATGTTGACGACCTCAACCTCAATTTAAGTATAGTAAAAGAGGTATCAAGATTGTCGTCACAATCTTGATACCTCTTACTTTAGGATGTTTGACAAAGAGCCAAAAAATCCCGCAAGAAATTACTTTGCGGGACGTTTCCACGTGTTACCACCCGGGTTCACAGATTAATCACTCAATCTGCCTCAATACGTGCTTAATTGCACGATACACGATAATGGGCGCTAACCATCAATTGTTAACCACTTACCTTTCTGACTCGACTTTTTCCACTCTCACCTATTGGAAATCGCTTTATAGTCAGTCGTCAGATAAGCATCACACCACTGTATTTATTACTTATAATTATCAAAAAGTTTAGTCAGAATAAATATGCTTGTCAATCATTTAGTTTTACAAATTTTCCGGTTTACCCATAACACCAAATAAACGTTGCCTTAATTCATTGGCAGTCATATCAGGCTGCTCCTCAAAACCGGTAAATGGGTGCGGGTTTTCATGTGCCCGATTTTGATACCGGTTTGCCATTGCCAACCCATATGACATTAATGATCCATCAACTTCATGATCGCAAAGCGTTGCGGCTGGCGTTAAATTAGGATTATCCAGCCGATCCTGCATGGTGTCAAGCACCTCCTGATACTCAGGTCCCCATTGGATTGTAGCGCCAAACATTTGCAGCTTGTCCAAAAAGTTCTGTGCTTCATGATGATAAATCGTTTGCTGGTACGGGCTCTCAAGTGCCACTACCTCGTTCATTGAGATTCCCTGGGCAAGCTTCAAATTAACCTTATCCGATTCCTCCATTGGCGGTGTCATCATGAAATAGCTCAGCATAATTCGAAAGAACCTGATAGTTGTTGTTCGGATGCTTAGTGCAGTTGTCGGATCCAGATCCAGCATTCTCAACTCGATGTAATCAACACCGTTCTTAACCATCTTCGTCAAATCTCCATGAACCGTTTTCAACCTCACACTTGCATGATATTCGGCTTCGCTAAACAAAGTCCCATCTTCAATGTGAGACTCGATATTATGCACATAATCTGCCACAGATCTATAATCTTTTTTAATATCAGAAGTTAAACCATAATTTGAAGAACGAATGCTTCGAACAGCATGTGCTGGTTGATCATCTTCAGCTTTAAAGAAGTTCTTTTCCGCAATCGGACTATTCCCAAACAAATATGTAATCAACCAACGGTAGTAAACGAACCCCTGTGCAATTTTAATATACATATAGTTAACAAATTCTGGATAGGAATCAAACTTATCTTTTTCGGCTTCCCAAACTGTTTTTAAAACTGTCTCATTGACACTAACATTTAAATGAACACCAACTGGGATGCCTTGTGTATCGCTTCGAGTATTAATCCAACGTTCATAATATGCCCGTTGATCAGGATCAACGTTCGCAATCGGAATTGTTTTTTTATCCCGAGGAAGAATCGGCGGCATGCTTAGCGGCCACAATAACTCATTAGGCTCCAACGCATTACGCAGCGTATCATTAAGTGCCATTAAATAATGCATCGCATCCAAAGACTTTCTTGCGGCCGGTGTAATCACTTCACTTTGAATCTGATAAACATCTGTCTTAATAAAATGATTCTTGCGTTGATTTCCCAACGCTTTTGGGTACTCTTCCTTAGTTAGTCTACCGGATGAATCAATCCGAATAGTCTCAACTTCAATCCCCATATTGAAATCGCTGGCCTTTGCAACTATTTCATTGTTAAATATAATCTGCCCAATTTCATCAAACATATTGATGCATCCCCCTTCACACCATTTAATTGTTACAAATACTCTAACGCACTTCATCCAACAATTCAAAGAAAACTTTAATATGGTTAACTCAGCATGAGACTTTGGTCCGTGGTAACATAAAGTCATGATAGCTAGACAAGGAGGGATTAAGTTGAATCCTGAACTATTTAAAAAATTACCGATCAATCATGTTTCCAATTATCGAGCGGTAGGCGGTGGCGATATCAACGAAGCTTATGAGCTGGATGATCAAGATGGTGCCCGTTACTTCCTGCTTATTCAGCCAAACCATTCTAAAGATTTCTTTCAGCATGAGGTTACCGGTTTGCAGTTGATATCGCAAACCGTTTTAACTCCAAAAGTTCTCGACTGGGGTACCTTTGGATCCGATGCTTATCTTCTACTAAGTTACATCAACCACCAGCCAGCCGGCGACCAATACGAAATGGGAAAGCAACTTGCAACACTTCACAAACGTAGAAGTCCGAATAAACAATATGGTTTTAATGAGGACTTTACAATGGGGACGTACACGGCGAATAATTCGTGGCGACCTGATTGGGAATCTTTTTTTGTTGATCAACGATTGGAAGATTTGAAACGGTTAATTCGAGATCGTGGTTTGTGGACACCTGAAATGGAAGTATTATATGCACGGGCAATCAAAGTCTTTAAAAGACTTATGAATGCCTATCATCCAATACCGTCATTACTTCACGGTGATCTTTGGTCGGGAAACTTTATGTTCAATCCGGATGGTCATCCCGTATTTATTGATCCGGCTGTATTCTATGGTGATCGAGAATTTGATCTGGGTATCACCCATGTTTTTGGCGGCTTCAATGCCGATTTTTATAAAGGATATAATGATGAATATCCGTTAGAGAAGGGATCAGATAACCGTATTCCTTTCTATCAACTCTATTATTTAATGTTTCATTTATCACAATTTGGTGCCGGCTATCAGGGTAGTGTTCTTCAAATGTTGGCCTTATGTGCCGAAAAATAGCTTTTCAATAATTGATAGAAAAAGAGACAGCATCAAATGAGTTCTGATGCTGTCTCCTTTTTGCGTCTTAACTATTATCGAATGGCATAATCGTCTAGTCCCATTTACATGCGATTATCCCGACTTTCAGGTTTCCCGTGCGTGTAACGTTCCCTTCATCGTTGCCCAGGATTGCACAAAAACGGTTCCGATAATTAAAATTGCGCCAATCGTTTCTGGAATACCAAACTGAACGCCCAGAAAAACAATCGATAAAAAAGTTGCCGATAACGGCTCAAAGCAACCGAGCACACTGGCAGTTGTTGCGGTAATAAACTGCAAACTTCCCAGAAAAAACAAATAGGCAAACATTGTTCCAAAAATAACCACAAACCCGATTCTGCCATAGGTAGCTAAATTAAAGTCGGGCATGTGCGTCCAAACCCGATAGTAGATACTAAAGGCAATCCCACCAATCAACATCGACCAACCAACAACCGGTATAGAGCCATACTTCCCCAATAATTTACGAGGCAACAGTGTATATAAAGTTGCACTCATTGCCGTCAGTAACCCCCATGAAAAGCCTCTCGCAGGAATTGCCAATGTCGTTAGTTGCCCATGCGTCACTAATAAAATAGTTCCCGTTAGTGCCATTACCAATGATAAAATATCGATTCTTCTGGGCCAGCTCCGGGTACTCAATGCCAAATAGATAATGATAATGGCAGGAGATAGAAACTGAAGAATCGTAGCCGTTGCGGCATTTCCGTAATCAATCGCTTTAAAGTATGTATACTGTGAAGCTGCCATGCCAACAAAACTAAAAAATAGTAAGTATAAAGCGTCCCGCCAATGATGCCAAATCATTAAATTCTGTTTGCGGTCTGTCAACAAGCCATATAGTACCAATAATATTCCGGAAATCAACATTCGAACCGATACCAGCCAATTTGAACTAACGTCAGCATGAGTGAATAATGCTTGAGCTGTCGTTCCGGATACGCCCCAAAGCAAAGGACCAGCCACCGCAAGTACAATGCCCCTGACTTTTAAATTTCGCAAAACTCGCCATCCCTTTCATTCATCAGGCTTCAATCATTTGTAAAATCTTTAATACCAGCTCTTCCGGAACTTGTTGATCCAAACCGATATTCAAACGCTTCTGACCGGTTTCAAAGCCTAACTTTCTAGCAAGCTTTACCACTTCCGAACTTAAATCATCCGAAATTTGTAAACTAACATGTGCTTTATAAGCCGCAATTCCAATTTTTTTATTGTTAAAAATGAAGAAGGGCATGTTATATAGAATCTTTTCTTCTGCATTCGGCAGTTCTTGATGAATCAAGGTGCGTAATTTTTGTAAAATCGGCTGGGTATCCGGTGCCGCCATTTTAATATACTCATCCGATGTACTGACTTTTGGTCTACTTGGCATTAAATACGAGCTCCTTTGTTGATCTGATCTAGATAATTATATAACAATTTGGCAACAAAAAAATAATGAACTTACAGTTAAGCGAAGGGCCAACCATAGATTCATTATTGTTACTCAACTGTTTCAACCAATTTTGCAAAATACGCAAAGATCTTCCTAAACGTTGGATACGAACGAATCATCATTTCTGGATGAAACTGGACACCAATTACCTGACCGTCATTTGACTGAATACCTTCAATAATCCCATCGTCACTTGTTGCAATAACTGTTAATCCGGTTGCTAATTTGTGAATAGCCTGATGGTGAAAACTGTTCACAGCAAATCGATCACCTAACAGATCATTTAGCCAGGAATGGGCAATTGTATTAATATAATGGGTCGGAATTTCCCATGAGGTTGGGTACTGCTCATGTTTTGTAGAATTACCCAACTGTGATTGAATATCTTGGTAGAGTGAACCACCAAATGCAACGTTAATAACTTGCTGACCGCGACAAATGCCTAAAACAGGTTTGTGAACCCGCACCGCCTCCTTGACCAAAGCAATTTCAAATTCATCACGGTAACGATCTGTTTCACCGGATTGTATCAGTGGTGCTTCACCATACAGAAGAGAAGTCACATCCTGACCGCCAGTTAATAAAAGACCATCTACTTTTTCAACGTAAACTTTAGCATCCTTGGGTTCCGTTAACGGAATAATCAGAGGTACTGCATTTGCCCATCGAACGCCATCAACAAAATCACGCTGCACATAATCCACATAATTGGTTCCCCAACGCTTTGTCGGGTGAATCAGGTGGTTGCTTGCGATACCGATTGTAACAGTCATGCACGGTCACTTCCTTACTCAACATTGAAATCAAGGTTTCGGTTACTATCATAATCTGGACTCGCATACGTTTTATCTGAACGGATTATAGAACCTGCCACCATCTACCCAAAATAAACCAATGCCAATCATAATTAGAACCACTGTTACAATCAAAATGAGATAATCTATTTTGGCCAACTTTTGTGTCATATACCATGTTCGGTGCTTGTTTGTTCCAAACCGCCGTAATTTCATCGCCCTGGTTGTGACTTCAATTTTATCCATTGACGAAAATACCAGCGGAATTAAAATTTGCGTACTACGTTTTAAACGTTTCCACATACCGGCTTTCCTAGACATTTCCAAGCCACGTGCCTGCTGAGCCAAACTGATTTGTTTAAAGTCTCTAATCACATCGGGAATATATCTTAACGATAATTCAACCGCATAACTGATCTTATATGAAAAACCGATACGATTCATTCCAGAAGCCAATTCAGACGGGTTTGTCGTAAATAAAAAGGCTAGGATTAGCGGCACGATGAATACATATTTTAACAGCATGTTCAACAGATAGAATAACTCTTCCCACGTTAATACGAAAAAGCCATGGCCTACCAGCACATGGCTGGTGCCGTATATTTGAGAACCATATGCAGGATTAAAAACATAGACCAGCACCAAATTAAGTGCGGTAAATGCCGCAATAGCATATAACAACCCCCGTACCTGATGCCACCTTAAATGTGCCGATTGATAAAAAGTAATGGCAAAAATAGTTAGTGCTACCAAGTACCACGTATCGTAGCTAACCATTCCAATGATAGACAAACTGAGTAATACCAAGATCTTTGTCATTCCGGTTAAACGAGTCACCCAATGACCCTTTTGTGTCCCACTGACATCATAAGACAACTGTTGATTTACCACTGGCTTGTCTCCTCTCATATGAAATGAACTTTTCAGCAAATTCAATTGGATCAGAAACTTGTGCCTTTTCTGCCAATACTTGTAAACTTAATTGCGCCAGATGGGCTTTCTCAATGATATCCTTGTCTGTTAACACTTTTGCTGGTGATGCATCTGCCAAAACACCGCCCTTATCCAAAACAATGGTCCTATTTGCATAGGCCATCATTAGATTCATATCATGAGTCACCATGATAACCGTTGTGCCTTGACTATGATTAAGTTCTTCCAAGAAGGTCATCATTTGTGAATAGTGAGCCAAGTCTTGCCCGGCTGTCGGTTCATCCAATATTAGGACCTCAGGCTGTAATACTAGAACAGACGCGATGGTAACCCGTTTTTTCTGTCCAAAACTCAATGCCGAAATCGGCCAGTTTCGATACGGATAAAGCCCGGTAATTTTTAACGTATCGAAAACCCGTTTCTTTATAGTTTCCGAATTCATTCCTCGAAGTTGAAGTCCAAGCGCAACTTCATCATAGATCATTGTCTTGGAAATCATTTGATTAGGATCTTGCAAAACATAGCCGATTCGGTCAGCACGCTGCTTAACTGAATCGTGACTGATATTTTCTTTGCCAAAAAACAAATCACCATTTTGAGGCTTTAAAAACCCGGTAATTAAGTTAATCAACGTTGTTTTCCCAGTACCGTTTTTACCTACTAGCGCTACCATTTCACCTCGGTTAATCGTTAAATTAAACGCTTTAAAAATAGCTGCCTCATTTGGATACGCAAACGACATATTTTTAAGCGAGATTATTGGTAACAAAGAAACGGGTTTATCAGGAAGCTTTTGTTGTTTGACCCACGTCACCAACTTATGATAATCATCCCGACTCAGCTTAAGATTGGTAAGATCACTTAAATGCGTCACTTGACTAACATTAATTCCCGAATCCTTTAAAGCAGTGACATAAAGCGGTTCCCTCAACCCGTTCTTCAGTAATAAATTCTGCTGAAGAATCCCGTCTGGTGTGTCATCTGCGATCACACGGCCTTCTGCCAATACAATCATCCTATCAATCGGAATTTGCAAAACTTCCTCAATTCGATGGTCAATAATAATCACCGTTAGATTCTGCTGTGCCACAAGCCAATTCAATAGTTTCATCGAGTCGCGTCCGGACGCTGGATCTAAATTTGCAAGCGGTTCATCGAGCAATAGAATCGGTTCGTTGTCGACTAAAACGCCGGCTAGAGAAACCCGTTGCTTTTGTCCGCCTGACAGATCTTGTGGATGTTTTCCCAATAAAGGCCCCAGATTTAACCTCTGCGCCCATTCAGCCACTTTTTGATGTAGTTCATCAACGGGCTTGGCATCGTTCTCTAAGGCAAAGGCAACATCCTCTGCAACTGTCAAGCCGACGAACTGCGAATCCGGATCTTGAAGAACCGTCCCTACAATAAAAGACAGGTCGGTTAGATCCAGGTCCTTTTGAGACTGGCCGTTAATCGTTATTTTACCTGTTAATTTACCGGGGAATTCTTCAGGAATCACACCGTTAATAATGTTTCCAAGTGTTGACTTCCCAGATCCGGAAGGTCCTGTAATAAAAACCTTTTCTCCCCTGTGAATAGATAAATTAATATTGTGTAATGTTGCTTCCTCTTGACTTTGATATTGAAAGGAAACATCTGAAAATTGAATAATCGGTTGTTCACGCATCATTTAATCCTTTGTGAGTCTTTTTTTCTGAACTTGCGTTTTAGCATAGGCAGAGATAAGCAGTGTGCCAACAATTCCAACCGACAGAATATCTGTGATTGTTGCCGTTGCTCCTTGTAAAAACACTTTCCCAGCTGGTTGTGAGTATACCAAAATATCACCAAGTGGGGCAATAATTCCCCAGCAAATAATATTTGCAACAATCTGTAATAAATTAAATTGAATCAACTTTTTCTTGGTAAGCGGTTCAGTCCGTAACTTCAAAAAGTTGCGACTAAATCCAATCAAAAATCCAAAGATTGCATCAGCAACAATCCATGTCCACCAAGGATCACCCCATGAAAGATCATTAAATAAATGTGCAAAAAACGCAACCAATGCGCCGACTGCCGGACCAAATACCGCTCCCAAGAATCCAATAAACGCCTCGCCCAAATCAATCGTTGTATTAGGAACTCCCGTTGGAATTGGCAAGAACCTCTTTAACAAAAACACAATGGCAATTCCGACCCCGGTTGCGACGACTGCCTCAACAGACAATCCTTTTGTACGTTTACTTGACTTCATAAAAAACTTCCTTTCAAAAATAGCAAACTACCAACAAATTATAAAATATAAAATACATCCGGACTGTCACCAAAAGAACTAATCAAATAAAAAAGCCAGCCTGTCTCCACAAGCTGGTTTTGTCTACAATTAGCTTTATATTAGGGCCGATCAAGTCGCGGTACCACCCTCATTTAGAACTTCCTCACGGAAATTCCCTCACTTAGTTACTTTCATAACTATAGGCGATAATGAGCCAACCACGACAGCCTCATAAAAATTCGGCATCAATCGACTCCTGAACCATATTCGTTAGCTCTTTTGACCGCCCTTTCACCAATTAGACAGCTCTCTATACAAAAGAAGACCAACTACTCATTCAATCACAGTCGGATAAATAGATTGTTTATATTGTACCGCCAATTCTCATTGCGTCAACTTATTTTAACTTGAATCTTAATTACAGAATAATCAAATCCCGATCAGCTGTTGTGATTTGCTCGTAACCATTTTTCGTAATGAGCAAATCATCTTCAATCCGAACACCACCTTTTCCGGGAAGATATATTCCCGGTTCAACGGTCATCACATTATTTTCCTCTATGACATTTGATTTCCAACGGGGACCAAAATTGGGCCCCTCGTGGATATCTAATCCAATACCGTGCCCGCTTCCATGATTATAGTAGTTACCAAAACCTTGTTGCTGAATGTAATCGCGGCCGGCTGCATCGACTTCTTGTCCATCAGCCCCTGGTTTGATAGTCTTAAACATTCTTTCTTGAGCTTCATGTACAATGTTATAAACATTTTTTAGTTCATCCCCTGGATCCCCCAGCGCAATTGTCCTAGTAATATCAGACGTGTATCCATCAACATAGTAGCCAAAATCTACAGTCACAACTTCACCACGCTGCAGCTTTTTATTGGAAGCCGAACCGTGTGGCAGTGCGGATCGGTAGCCACTAGCTACAATTGTGTCAAAACTTGGCTTTTCAGCGCCGTTTTCCAACATCCAATTATTCAACCAATTGGAAATTTGACGCTCTGTCAAACCAACTCTGACATAATTCACAAGGGCCGAGAATCCCTCACTTGCAAGCAATGTAGACTTTTTCAAAACGGAAACCTCATTTGCGTCTTTAACTTCCCGCTGTTTCTCAACAATATTATTTTCCGGAACTAATTGATCACCGAATAACTGATATAATGTCCTATATAATTCATAACTTACCGAGGTTTCAAAACCAACTTTTCGATAGGCTTCATCATCTAAAACCTTTTTCGCAATTTGATAATAATCCCGGGTAATTTCCAAACTGACATCTTTAGGCAATGACTGCTCCAAAGCCTCTTGATATCTGGCATCCGTGATCAATGTCACTTGGTTTGGTGTGACCACTAAACAGCCATCACCATCAAGACCATCAAATCCGCTTAAATATTTTAAGCTAAATTCGTTAGTGATTAAAAATGCGTCTAATCCCAACTCTTGAATTGTTGCCTGCAATTTTTTCACTCGCTTATCCAAGTCATCACTCCTCTAAACTATTGAATTTAATTAATTATAAAACAACCTGACAAAATAAACACCGACGGTTGATAAATGGACACTTAGGATATAATATGTTTATCGCTTAAATTCACTTAAAAGAAAAGAGAGTTAAGAATGAAAAAAGTTGCAGTATATTGTGGTGCGTCAACAGGTAATGATCCTATTTACACACAGGCTGCCATTAGACTTGGAAATTGGCTGGTCGATCATCATCTTGAACTTATTTATGGTGGCGGTGGTATCGGCCTGATGGGAACAATTTCCAAACAGGTTATTAAGCGGGGTGGTCGGGTTCATGGCATTATGCCTCAAGAACTCGTTGACAGGGGTGCGGAACTAGTCGAACTGGCTAAGCTATCAGACTTAACCGTTGTCAAAGATATGTCCGAACGAAAAGAACAAATGATGATACTTTCTGATGGTTGTATTGCATTACCAGGCGGTATTGGGACACTTGAAGAGATGTCGCAGGCCTTTTCGTGGGCTCGCTTAGGAAATAATCCTAATCCATGCGTTTTTTATAATGTTGCCGGTTACTACGACTCACTAAAAACCATGTTTGATAAAATGGTGACAAGCGACTTCTTAACTCAAACTGATCATGACAAATTGCTCTTTTCATCTTCATTGGAGGAAATCTATTCTTTCATGACAACTTATATTCCACCAAAGATCCGTACCTATAAATCCAGTCATTAAGCAAAAGTGTGGTGTCCACCGTAACACGTATCAATCCTGTTACGGTGGACACCACATCGTATTTTAATAACTATTTTAGTCGATGAGGTCTACTGCATCTAGTGTATAATTGCCACTTTCAACTGAAATCTCAACCTGGTGAGTCTCTGATTGTAACCCCAAAATCTTTGTATTCTCTGTTCGATCAGCACCAATCTGTGGTTGATAGTTCCAATCAATCACCTGACCATCAACGATCAGTTTTAACCTGGATGGTGACTCCTGACGTCCAATCAATGAGAATCCCGTTCCATTAAACGAGAACCTCAACTTAGGCGTCTTTTCTCCATCAGCCTCTCCGTGAGAAAGCGTCCGATTCCATTTTGTGTTGCCAAGGCCGCAAACGTGGGTCCAATTGCCACTATAGTTCAGCGCATCATCTAAATTGTCCAAACGATAACTAATTACTGGATGATCAGCTATCTTTTTAATCATAATCTTATTGATACGGGTATGATAATAACCACTTCCCAACTTCACTCGACCACTGAACTTTGGATTATCGGTATCTACGAAATCAAAAACTTTTTTCCCGTCAAATTCAGCAAGTAAATGGTTGCCGTCCGCTGAGAATTTAATCTGATGTTCAGCGGAAAGATCGAGTCCATCGACATAAGCCAGGCCAACGACCTTATCTTCTTTAATAAGCTGACATGCGCCATCAATCGATACCTTAAAGACGTATGGTGCACTCTCCAATCGCCCTTTAACGTCGGTTAATTCCCGCAAACCAATTCCGAAATAGTTTCCAGTTGGTGAATTTTGCCATGTATGATCATCAAACTTCATTGAAACGGCTACCTCGTAGTCCCGCCAATGATCATCACCAACTGTTAAACTCGGTGCAAAAGAATACTCCCAATCCAAAGCTCGATATTTTTCCGAAATCATTTGCTGCAAGACATTCTTCCCGTGTCGTTGAACAATTTCGAACGCACCACCCTGGTCAGCTGTATAACGAGGTGTGTTTCCTCTTGATGCCAGGTAATCGCTTGGATAATCCCTATACTGAAAATCGTCTGTATATAAAATATCGCTGCCGTCTTCAAGTACCTGATCATTATGAAGGCTCTCAATTCGGTGATAAATGACATCTTCATCATGTTTTAAATCAAGGGTTGTTGCCGTTACCATCGAATGTGGTTGAACAAATATGCTTGCTTTATGATCAATTGGGACAATTGTTTCCCGAATTCGTTTCATTCGACTGTCATAAGCATCCGACGAGTTCTCGGGACCAATACTTTCCCATATGTCCAGCGGCTGATTAGCCCGGCTGCCAATGTTTTTTATAGACAAATGATAAGTCCGCGGTTGAGCGCTATCATTTACAAAGATAACGGAGTAGTTTCTCCTATCCGGGGATACCAAAGTCATGTAGCTTGGAGCTTCCGTATGATGGTCCAGGTTTTCCGTTCCACCGATACCGCTGTCACACGCACTCGTTAAGTACCGCCAAGCATTTTCATCATCCCAACCGGCTTTGGCAAAATCAGTAAAGTGCTTCATGCATTGCATTCCGACATTATCGACATCAAAGAATCCGGACCATGGACGGCTGGCCGCAATTAATTCCTTATGACTGTAATTGACACCGGGATAATAAGCGGAAACAGCCGGCTGAAACAGATACAAACTTCGACGAGAATTCACATAGCTTTTAATCAATCGGTTTGCAACATCCAGACCGCTTTGAACACCGCCTATACCATCACCATTGCTGGCCTTTACGCGATACTTTCCAAAAGTCATCGGGGCAATTCCCTCACTGTACCAAACTTCATGGTGGTAGTCATCAGCCAATTTAGTAAATGACTTATTCCGACTATCATCCGTATTATAATGAAAGCCAACTGCAGGTACTCTAACTCTAAGTGCTTTATCAGCAATCATTTGATCGCCAAAGTCCCGCTCGTAATTTTGATCAGCCGCAATCATTTTAATCTGTTGATATTGCTGAATCGGAAACCCATTCGGAAACCCTGATTGATCGTTTGAAATTCGATCTGCAAACCACTTAATCCAGTTATACATTGGATGTTTTGTTTCATTTCTATCTGGATCAACATAATCAATGAGATAACCATATGTTTCATAAGCTGCCACGATGGTTTTCTTGTACCACTGATACATATCTTCATAGACTTTTTCCGAAACGTTATTATCCGGATTATTTGTTTTAACTTTAGCCCATTTTTTTCTCAGGAAACCCGGTTCTCCCCACCGCAGGATTGCAGTTTTTAATTCCGGTTGAATCTTTTTTGCATCGGCAATTAATTGAAACCCTGCTCCTCGACGGACATTTGCCTCATCATCAAGACTTCTCATTGTCGCCGGTTCCGTTCCGGAAGATGTATTGGCATCAATTCCCATTTCAACTTTTAACAGTCTCATTAGAGGATGACGACCACCAAATAAGATGGTCAAAATCTGATCATAACTATCACGATGCTCCCATTTATAATCCAGTAATAACCGTGATGAGTTATTACAACTAATATATCCAAACCCCTTAAAGGTATTGGCATTTAAAGCGTTTAAGTCTAATTTATCTCCGTCAATAATAAAATTAGTTTCGTTCATGATAATCCTCCTTATCAATTAATGAACGTCAAAAACGACATTCATTGATGTCGCTTTCGAAAAAAGCGCCCCAATCCACCCAGATTATTCAAGATAGATTACAGCGTTTTCTAAAATCTTTGGCACTTCTCTTTACTTACCGGCTTTATAATTTAATGGTAATTTAGTCCATCGTTTCTTCAAATAGAAAGCAGCCGCCTTTGGCTGACGATCTCGTGTGAAGATACCTTTTTTATTTCCGTTAACCCTCATATTACCTTCAACGGTCTGGAAGTCAGCCAAATTCCATGGCTGTTCTCCACGGATAAAATCATATGAATCAAAGACCCTATCAAACATTTCCAATAATTCAATTTGATACTCTTCACTCCACATAATTGAAGGCAGTTTGTGAAGACCCGGTTCAGTATCTGCACCATATTCCGAGAAGACAATTGGTTTATCAATATCTGATTTTTGCCACTCATCAAGTTCAGCACGCAATCCCGCTTCGCCGTCGGAAATTTCATATCCCCATTTATGATACCAACCAGGGTAACGATTTAACAGATAAAAATCGGGGAATTTAAGGCATTTTGACGTCTCATAAGTATCGTCTTCATTCAGTGTAAACGTGCGTGGTCGCTTTTCCGGATCCAGGTCTGCAGTTGCTGCAAATAGTTTCTCAAAATACGGAACAGCTGATTCATTGGATGTATCCGGCTCATTAAATAGACTCCATGCAAGAACACTTGGGTGATTCTTATCTCGCTTAATCATATCGATAATTTGGTCAAGATGCTTTTTATATAGTTCGTGTGTCCAATCACCATCAAAAAATGATTGATTTAAACCGCCCAAGAAACTTGCAGCAGCCATCTTAAATCCGACAGCCGGCACCTCATCAATGACCAAAATGCCTTCACGATCAGCAAATTTATATACCTGCTCATCATATGGATAATGAGAACTTCTAAACGAGTTGGCACCAATCCATTTCATTAGATTCATATCTCGACGTTCAACATTTAAATCGAAACCACGGCCAGCGTAAATACTGTCTTCATGTCGACCAAATCCGCGTAAATAAACAGATTTATGGTTTACGAGGATTTCATGTCCTTTGATCTCAATGGTTCTCAATCCAATTTGGTCTGCATACTCATCAACGATTTTACCGTCGTTCATTAACTCAAATTTAATTGTGTAAAGATACGCATCTCGAACATTCCACAAATTTGGATGATCAACTTTCAAATCACCGGTGTTGCCTTCACCAGTTGCGACAATTTGATCGTCCTCATTGATTAAACTGACCTTAACGTCATCTCCGGAATCTGCTTGAATAGAATAATGCACAGTTGCTTCTGCATCCCCAACTTCATAGCTTGTCGAATAATCATAAATACCATTTTTTGGTACGGTTAATAAATGAACACTTCGATTTAACCCTGAATAATTATAAAAATCGAAGAACGGTTTAGCCATCTTTTTACCGTTTTTCAACGTTGCCGTATCACCTGCTGGTAATGCATCCCGATGAAGCTCGTTATTAATTTTAACCGAAACAATATTTTCTTCACCAAATTTGACTGCATTTGTAACTTCTGCAGTAAATGGTAAAAAGCCACCTTCATGACTACGGATCTCCTGTCCGTTTACATAGACAACTGCCCGATGAGTCGCAGCACCAAAACGAATTTGCACGTCTCTGCCTTCAAAATATTCTGGCACAAAAAAGGTTTTAGAATACCAGAAGTCACCCGTATATTCACGGGCGTCTTTGTCGGTGAAAAAATCATTAAAGCTTGCAGGTACTGGCATTTTAACACCGTCGTTAAAACCATTTTGCCATCCCTTGCTTTCACCCTCATATGCAGGATCAAACTTAAAATTCCAGAGTCCATCCATTTTTTCATCAGAGCGGTAGTTATTGATGACGGGGTATAATAGTCCTTTTTCCATATTTATAAGTCCTCCATTAAGTTGCTCTTTATCTTCTCAATATTATTTTTACGCAAGCGCTTTCTTTTCTTACATCTTAATTTTACTATTTTAAGAAAAATAATCAATGTTTTTTAGTAAAGTTTCTTCTTCGAATTTCTTGGATTTATCATTATCCCTTAAGCAACAAGACTTCTGACTAATTTTAAATCATTAAAAATACTGGTTTTCATTGTCTATTTCTAAACAAAATAACGTTATCTCGTTAATTTAATTTACTAAAAACAAAATGAATCGTTGACATTTTTACTATTTATCTTTAAATTATATTGTAAGCGTTAACTTTATGTTTTTTAAAGAAGGGATATTTAACTATGGACGAATCTTTGCCCAACCGCTACCTGTTTGTCTACTTTGCAGGTGAAAAATACGAAGATGGTGAAAATATTTATATGGCATTAAGTGAGGACGGTTTAAATTGGCATGATTTAAACCATAATCACCCAATCCTTTACTCAAACTTGGGTACTAAGGGTATTCGAGATCCATTCATCATCAAGGACCCTAAAAACAACAACTACTACATTCTGGCAACCGATCTTAAGATTCACGGCAATAACGATTGGTACAACGCGCAACGAAGCGGCAGTACCTCACTATTAGTTTGGAAATCATCCAACCTAATCAACTGGTCTGCGCCGAAATTAATTCCGGTGGCACCTAAAAATTTCGGATGTGTGTGGGCACCAGAAGCTACCTATGCCTCACAAACAGAAGACTTCCTGGTTTATTGGGCTTCTAAAACGGCGGTCGATAACTATGCCAAACAAAGAATTTATTGTGCCCACACATCCGACTTTTCGCACTTCTCATCTCCTAAAATTTATATTGATCGTCCTTTTAGTGCGATTGACACAACAATCATCAAAAATAATAACCGTTATTTTCGATTCACTAAAAACGAAGCAGAAAAATACATCATTGAAGACCAGTTAAACTCGTTGGAAGCAAAGCCGACCGAGATCTTATCACCTACTTTAACAGATAATTTAGGCGTAGAAGGTCCTACCTGCTATCCGTTAATTGGAAAGAAAAAGTGGCTTTTATTAGTCGACAATTACGCTAAGGGAGGTTATTATCCATTGGAAACGACGGATCTCACAAGTGGCCGATTCAATAGATTACCAACTGACGCTTATCATATGCCAAGCCGGGCACGACATGGAACAGTACTTCCTATTACACAAAACGAATTTAATCGATTAATTGATTAGTTAGCCTCTAATCACTGGAAACGAGCCACTCAATTCATTTCAAAAAACAACAAAAGACGAAAGCAAAAATATTCTTTGCCCTCGTCTTTTTAATCATAAGCATTAACAGGTTAAAATGCGAAATAAAAACAAATCCCCTTATTTTTAAATACTACTTTCCCGTTCCATCAACTCAGTTCCAATAATAATCAATTCCGGAATCTTTTTGGGATTTTTAACCCGTTCCAATAACATTTCAATTGCTCGTTCACCCATCAATTCAGTATGCACATGAACAGTTGTCAGTGCCGGACTGGTATATTTAGCGATTGCCACATCATTAAAGCTGATCAAGCTTACGCGATTTGGTACATCGATATGATGCTGCTGCAAAGCGCGGAGTACACCAACGGCCATTGAATCGCTCCCAACCATGAATCCATGGGGCAGTGCCTCTCCAAGTTCATTAATAGCTTTAGTCATTAAATTAAAACCGGATTCC
>Ga0214925_100527_pt1 | contig 16859 bp, 13 predicted proteins | sample Stichaenrichment_FD_168299 | JGI IMG/M metagenome (GOLD analysis project Ga0214925, IMG submission 168299) | Xylose enriched microbial communities from anaerobic bioreactor in Madison, Wisconsin, United States - 63SRT | ecosystem: Engineered > Bioreactor > Anaerobic > Unclassified | place: USA... | reverse complement strand
GTTTATAGCTCATACCGGATACCTCGAATTGTTTGATTTGGTCGTTAAACATATTCTACCCGGTATGGGTTTATTTTTTTACTTTGTGTTGCATTTCAATTGTAAATTCGCCGCACAAAAATAGGCCAGGGCATCTACCCTGACCTCCGATAATCCAATTACGCTTCATATTTCCCGACAACCGGCAACTTAGCCAGCACTTTACGTCCATGGGGTGACTTCCCATCAATAACTGCCGTTAATTCTTGACCAGCTAAATTACCATGATGCTTGCCACCAGCCCAAGCTTCCACGCCCGTAACATCGTAGACAACACCGTCCACTGCTACATAAGCGGGTTGCCCCTGTTGCCCATCATACTTTGCTAACGTTGCTTGATTAAATACTTGTTCACTCACATCAGCCACCACCTTAAATATTTAACTTAATAATAAGCTGACTAATGCCGGAACACAACTAATTCATCTTTCAGGTGATAAATAAGTTGCCATTATTTACCACTACGCTAATCTTGGTCGACACCAAAATTACCTAATACCTCGTTATAAGACACGATGTATTGCCGGTTGACCCATCCCTTTAAGTGATGGTTATCTTCTGAAACAACCAAATAGTATTTGTCACTTTTTCCCTCTCCTCCAATGACTTTCCTGACAAACACTAAGGGTCAACCTTGTACTTTTAACGAGCGACTAAGCATTAATTAAAATCTACGACATACAAAAAACCCACCATCCGAAGATGATGGGTTTTTATAACGACTCAAGTTGGACTAAAAATTAGTCAACAACTGATACGTTAGCAGCTTGTGGGCCACGGTCGCCTTGTTCTACATCAAGGGATACGTGTTGGCCTTCTTCAAGAGTCTTGAAGCCTTCACTGTTGATAGCAGAGAAGTGAACGAAAACGTCTGAGCCGTTTTCCAAAGTGATGAAGCCGTAACCTTTATCAGCGTTGAACCATTTAACAGTACCTTGTTCCATAAGAATGAAACCTCCATGCGCATAGCGCAATAATATTTGCATTTGAAAGCTGGGGTAAAAAGGAGCCATTCTTAAAGAACGTCGAGCCTTTAAAACTTCCGAACCATAAATACATTAACCATAGGATAACAGGTATTTCGCAGAATAGCAAATACAAAGTTTTAAAAAAATAGATGATTTTAGCGTACCCTATAAAGCGTTTACCATTAGCCAAGTCCGTGCAGCCAAGACTTCTTGCGGGGTTAGCTGATGTGTCCCACCCGTCATTTCTAGGGTCGTGGTTGCCCCAATTTTTTGACAGGCCGCTGCAACTCGTTGGACGGTGGCGACAGTCACCAGTGGATCATGTTCGCCTGCTGATAACCAAGCTTGATAATCCGTTCGGTGCTGTGGTTGCGGAACCGACAGCCACAGAGGTCGAAATAACACAGCCGTTTTTCCCGGGAGGTGTCCCGATTGGAGACCATAAGCCGCCATTGCTGCACCATTAGAGTAACCGATTGTAATTAATCGCGTGGCATCCCAATGTCGTGACTGGCACACTTGCTGCACCGTCTGTCCCAACCATAATGATTCCATTTGGACTTGTTGGTCGTCCACGGGGCCCACAGCCGTTTGCGAAAAGTATTGTCGCTGTTGGCCTTCACCCTGTCGCCCGGCAATTGTGATTAACGGACTTTGTGGGGCTAATCGCCGGCCAAAAGCCAGCATTTCTTGATTAGTCCCCCCCGTTCCCTGTAGTAACAACACCGGGGGTTCTGTATTCGCACCAGGCATCGTTTCAATCAGCTCAGCCATCCTGCGCGCCTCCTAACGATGGACGATTAATTCAATTTTGCCCTTCTGTGGCGCAAAATTAAGCCCATAACACGGCTCTGATAAGATTTTTTGGTACTCAGCCAGCACATCGGCTGGAAGTGGTGTGTGCGTCTCTAAACGGGCAATCAGCTCATCGGCTGAGGCCAGGTCAGCCAGCGTCACAAATAATAAGGCATTGTTGATCAAGTCATGCAATAGATCCGTCAATAGGCCATTAGGCTTGCCAGCTTCATCCGTCACAACTACCTGTGGGCTCTCTACTTCTTGATGATTAATGGATACGTGCTTTAACACATCAAAAATCGTTTGCACGATAATCCCCCCTCGAATTCTCGTTTACCTTGATGATACTGCAAAACCACGGTCAGGCAAACTAGTTCTGCTTAAAAGCCGCCGGATGTCCCTGATTTTGGTACCGCGTCATCAGTTTCTCCTGAACTTTAGGCAAGGGCAACGTCTTAATGGTCGATGCCGCTACCCATTTTCCAGGATAAAACGTCAAATCCGCTGCTGATGACAATTCAGCGACCAGTAGTTTGACCTGCCACCGTTGATGCGTATAGGTATGACTCACCGGTTGACCGCTCAAGGGTGTCAGTGTGATGGGCAATTGATAGTCGGTCATAAACCGTTGTTCCAGGTGCGCTATATCAGTCTGGAGCGTCGCCGGTTGCTGGTCAGTTGCGTCTTGTAAATCCGCTTGCTGAATCAGCGGAAACGTCCAGTACCCCGTGAGCATTTGTGTTGCATCCCGTTGCACCATCAAATACCCAGCGGGTGACGTCACAATCAAACCATAATAAGGAACCGGTCGTGGCCGTGGTGCCTTAGTCTTTACTGGAAAATCAGCCACGCAATTTTCACGGTACGACGCATCGAATGCCCGCACGGGTGAATGCGCTGGGTCAGAATTCTTAGCCGTCATATAACTTGATCCTAAATCCATAATCGCCTGATTAAAGGCACCCGGACGTTGTGGGTCAACGATCGGCTGAATCACCTGTTCAAAGAGCTTTCGCGTTTGCGGTTTAGCAATATCAGCATCAATCAACAATAACCGAGAAAAGACCCGGAAAGCATTGCCATCCACTGCCGGCACGACTTCGCCAAACGCAATGCTGGCAATAGCGCCTGCTGTATACGGACCGATACCGGTTAAATCTAGCAATTCAGCCGCCGTTTGGGGCCATTTTCCCCGGTAATCATCGACTAACTGCCGCGCCGCCCGTTGAAGGTTACGGGCCCGTGAATAGTACCCCAACCCTTGCCAGGCCTTTAGCAGTTGTTCCTCTGGTGCTTGGGCCAGATCAGCTACCGTCGGAAACATCGCCATAAAGTTTAGATAATACGGAATCACCGTTTGAACCTGTGTCTGCTGAAGCATAATTTCGCTTACCCAGACGTGATACGGGTCCTGATCGTGTCGCCACGGCAGATCCCGACCTTCACGATCATACCAAGCCAGTAGCGTTTGTCGGAACTCGCGAATGGTCGCTGTCGACCACTTTTCCATGTTGTCGTCCTTCTTTTCTCAAAGTATTTTCCTTATTCTAGCGAATTCTATCATTGACCACAAGTAAAGCTTGACGCGGTCGCTGGCGTCCCCTATTATCAGGGAAGAAATAAGCTAAATAACGGAGTGGTAAAGTGAAACGTTGGGGATTCTTTTTTATATTAGCCGTGATCTGCAGTGGCCTAGCCGGCTGCACGATGGCGCAAGAAACCACCTCAAAAAGTGATAGTAAAGGCGTTATGACGAAACGACAAGTGCTGAATTTGTCGACATTTCGGCCATTAGCTACCTTAGATACGGATAAAATGGCTGAATTCGGTCGGTTAAACAATACAATTGAGGGACTCTATTCAACTACTGGTGAGGGCCAAGCTGAATTAGCACTCGCCAAAAAGGTAAAAATAAACGCCCGCAAGACAACCTATACCTTCACGTTATGGAAGGACTCTTATTGGAGTAACGGTGACGTCATTACCGCTAAAGATTTTGTCTTTTCCTGGCGTCGGGCCCTGTCACCGCGGACTAAAGCTCCCAACGCGGATCTATTTGTCGGTATTCACAATGCTCGGCAAATTCTCGATGGTCAACTTCCCGCCCGAAAACTTGGCGTCAGTGCGCCGAATAAGTTCACTCTAGTCGTTCATCTCGACCATCCCATGGCCGAACTACCACAGCGACTGACCTATCCGTTATTTGGACCTCAAAACGAACGGGTCGCCCACAAATTCGGAAAAAAATACGCCACCAAGCCACAATATCAAGTCTACGCTGGTCCCTTCATGGTTTCAGCGAAAGGAAATACCGCCAAACACTGGCACATGGTTCCCAATCCCCACTATTGGGATCGAGAACACGTCTACCTTCAACGGATTAATGTGACCGTTTATCGTAACTGGCAAAAAACCTGGGATGATTACCGCAACGGCCGTTTAGATGAAGTTCGCCTTCAAAGTGCAGCGAATATTAAGCTCTACGAAAAGCAAGCTGCCTATACGGCACGGCCATACTCGCGAATGGTCCTCATCAGTTATCGTAAGCAAGGATCGCGGTCTCAAGTGAACCAACTGATTGCCCAGCGAAATGCGCGCTTGGCCATTTCTCACGCGATTAATCGCAAGCGACTAAGCCAAAAATCTTACGGCGCAACCTCATTGACGGCCCAAGGCGTGGTCCCAGCCGGTCTAAGTCGCGGACAACGCGGCACGGCGGACTTTGCGGCGGCACAACCGGAACAAGAAACACTCGCCTATAATCCTGCCCTCGCCAAACGCGAGTGGCAAGCGGCGCTTAAACGGGCTCATCTCAAACGGATCACCTTGACCTTAGGCTATCTAGATGCCGAATACAGTGGCAAAATTGCCCGAGCCCTAAGACAACAATTGATGCGTCAACTTCCGGGTCTGACAATTAAGTTAAAGAAACGTGGCTGGTCATATGATCAAGCTACCCCACCAGCCAAAACGGATTTGTCATTGACCACCAAGTACGCCCAGTACGCTGATCCGTTATCGATGCTTGCCCTCTTTACCAGCACAAATACCGCCAACGCCGGTAGCTGGTCTAATCCGATTTATGATCGCTTAATTGCTCAGGCTAGCAATGCCCCTGCTTTTAACAATCGGCGTTGGAATACACTGTTAAAGGCTGAAGGTGTGCTCATGAAAAATCAAAGCGTTACCCCACTCCTTCAACCCGCCAGCACCTATTTGATTAATCCTAAGCTTAACGGCGTACAATACAATACTGTCGGCACACAATCGAACTTCAAAGGCGCTTACTTTGTGAAGTGACACCAAAAGAAGGCCACTCATCAACTGGTGAGTGGCCTTCTTTTTAACGCTTAATCTTCTTTTCGCCGGTTACGGCCTAACCCCAACCCAGCTAACAATGTCGCTAGGCCTAATCCAATTAGTCCCGCCGTTTCTGTATGCGATTGTGCCTCACCAGTTTGTGGCAAACGCTTAGTCTCGGTAAGGTTAACTCGGTTTGCATCTACTTGTGTTTTGACTGGCTTGACTGACTTAGTCGCAGACAGCTTAACTGTCTGTTTGCCAGCAGTCTGAACAGCGGCACCCGCTTTAACTACCTTTTGCTTATTAACCAGTTTACCCGTATCGCCCGCCTTAACTTTTTTAGTTCCGGCAAACGGCACATAAGGTTCTGGTTCAGCTATTGGGTCACCCGGTACTTTGGGATTAACCACATCATACCCAGTACCAGACTCTGCAACCGAATAAGTCACCGTCTGAACATCATCAGCACTGGCTGGTGTGACCATTACGGCTTGAATCTTCGTTGTATCTGGCCGATAGCCAGAAACGTTTGGTACCGAAACAACATCAAAAGTATTGCCGCCCTTGCTGGATGACCAATCACTATAAGTAACTTCACCGGTAACCTGATCCGCCACTTTAGTCCGGGTAAAGGTAATCGTGTTTACCGTGTCAGCGTGTAGTGGTTTGCCCGTACTATCCTGATAATGCACTGTCTGCGTAACCGTCTTAGTCTCCGCTGTTACGTCAGTCGCATGAGCTAACCGAACGGTATAATTAGCACTGTCCTCGCTGAAAATAGCACCTGAGGTTGGATAGTCATCGCTCACTAGTACGTAGCCTTTCTTCACATAATTAGCAATCGTATCAGCCGTTTGGTAACTGGACTGCGTATCAAGCATGCCTGTCAGATTTTTAGTATGAAGGACGCTACCAGTCGTTGTATCAATATACGTCACCGTCGCCGTTGCATTTTTGGCCAAATAAAGATACGTCACGGTCCCACCCTGATCAGTTAACGTGCCATTATAGGCTAGTCCAGTATTGGGCGCTAACGCATAGCCCGTCTTGGGTTTGTCAACCGTAGTGTAGGTCAAATAGTCCGCGGCCGTTGCGTCCGTAGCATGTGTCGCCGTACCAGTTTCCGTAGCATCTACCTGAGTCTCACCATTAGCATCCACATGTTCGTAAAGGTACTTCACCGCAATGTCACCAATGGTCAAGGTGCCAGGAATGACTGAAATTGTATAGTTTTTATTCACCAAATCATCAGCGTCAGGAGTGGCCGTGATTGTCTTAGTCCCAACCGCACTCATGCCGTCCGTCACACGATACTTCAAAGTCTCGCCATCAACGGTCCCGGTAACCACCGCCGTCAAATTCTTTTGCGTTCCGTCAGCCCAATAGACCTGGCTGGGAATCGTAATCGTCGCTTTGGCGGGATCAATTGTCAACGTCCCATTGACATACGAGATTTGATAATTACTGGTATCGGCTACCGTGGTCCCGGTCATGGCATACGTACCAACCTTCGTATAAGCCGTCGCACCACTGCCATCTGCCGCAACTGTGGTAAATGCTAACTGATCATAATTGGTCCCGCTAGTAACAGTGGCAGTCGCGCCATGTGCTCGGCCGTCATAAACTGCATGATCATCCTTGACCGTGACTGTCAGATCTGCTGGCGTGATCACCAACGTCCCATCCGTTGTGGTGACATTGTAGTTCTTAGCTAAAATTGCTGCTTGCGTGGGATCCGCTAACGCGTATGTCAGGTCGTCATAGGTACCGACGTCTTTGCCGGTCGTCGTGGTAAAGTCCAAGTGATCATACGCGGTTCCGTTCGTTACGGCCACAGATGTTCCCTGAGCCTGACCATTATAGGTCACTGTATCACTGGCTATCGTTAACCCGAGATCAGCAGCCTTCACGGCACCAGTCGTGGTGAAAATTGCTGTATCATCCAGAATATAATTCGGCCCCAATGCAGCTTGAACTGCTGCCCGACCTGCGTTATTAAGGGTAATTGTATATTTGCCAGTGTCCGCCCCGGTCAAGTTAGTTTCGGTACCTTGATACGTATAAGTAAAGTCTGCCGGCGTTAAAATACTTTGACCGGCCTTGCCAACAACGTCTTCGGCGGCATAGTCAATTTCGCCGTTGCTAATTTGAAGGACATTTTTCTTTTCTGAATCTTTAACGGTGACTAACGGTATCATTGTTAATGATCCCACATACGCTTGTGATGGCCGAAGCATAGTTAACCCGTTCACACCAGTGGTGGCTGTGATTTTTGCGGGCACAATGTTAATTGTAAAAGTGTAATCGGACGTCCCAGTTGAAAAGGTGGGGACAAAGTCAACAAAAACATTGGTCGTGGTATCATAAGCATTATATCGTTGCATAACCTGGCTCATCGCGGCTTTCCCCGCCGCATTAATCGTCACTGCGTAACTACCAATTTGATTAAGCGTTGAAAGGTCTGTATCTTCGGAATATTTCGTGACGTGACCATGCACATCAGTATACATAACATCAAAGTAACCATTGACATCAACAGAGTCCAGAAAAAATGCATATAGTAAATTGACCTTGTTTCCGTTTACATCTTCTAAGTAATTGCCCGCTGCATCTTGAATATAGTAGGCAACATTGTTAGCTGGCGTCTCATCTGGAGAACTAATATGAAGTCCGATATCCGCCAGCGACGCATCGCCATAGCTCATCGCCACGGTCCCCGTAGTTACTAACGATACGGTGGGCTGGGCCTCAGCTTCACTAACCGCAGCTGTGACATTCATGGCCCGGCTAGTGATACGATTCGTCATTGGCATAGCGTTCGTATTCGTCGCTGTGGTAGCCGAAGAAGCAGCGTCACTGTTGGCATTATCAGTAGTTCCAGCAGCTTGCTGACTTTCTTGATCAGAAGCTGCATTACTGGTGGTATCACTTGCCGCCGACCAACGAGTATTCTCTGTACTTTGACTATCCGCACTTGAGACCGTTGGTTGTGTTGCCGCCGAGTCAGAGGCAGCAGCCCCCGTCGCAGCCCCTGACACTGCACGACTGGTTGAAGCTGCCGGAGTTGCTGTCGATTGACTATCACTAGCAGTTGAGGCGGATACCGCAGCAGCCGCAGTAGATGTTGCGGCCGCACTACTGGATTTCAATACCACCGCATTTTTAGTTTCTGTTGGTGAACTGGAACTGACAGTAGCACTGTTCTCAGTCTCATCAGTGTCACTGTTCGTTGCCGCCTTAGCCTGGCCAACCTGACTAAGGGTCAACCCGATTCCAACTGAGAAGACCGTTATACCAGCAGTTACCCAGCGTCTCCCTGACTTATAAAGCTTATAGTGAGTCTTCCCTTCTGGTTCCATCTTATTTAAACGATTCCGCACGATTCTACCTCCAAAACCCAGACGTTTATGTAAACAACAAGCTAGATAGATTAAGCCCAAAAAGTTTATACATACAGTTAACGTTAAACCAGTTATTTACCCCCATAAGACAGGCGCTTAATTAAATCCTTTAATTATTAGTACCTATTCAAATGGATAAAACTAGTTAAGAACAAACGTGTTAAAAATATAATTAATCTACCTGTTCCCCCAAAAAACAAACATTACATAAAAATGTTTTCTATAAACACTCATCAATTATTGAACTATTCAATAGGTATTATATCACTCTAACTGTACTTTAACATGTCATTCAACATGCTATTCTCCTTATAGTTTCCGTTAAAGGTGCACCGAACTATCACCATATTGCAGAAGTTTCTAGTCTTTCATTTCCTAAATAGCCAATTGACTTGGTTCCACAACAAATAAACGACCCTAAGCATCAACAACAAATACTCAATTCTAATCCATACAAACCATGTCCATGCCAAGCAATTCTGGTATTAGACCACAAAAAAACCGTCTTTGAATAATTTCAATTCAAAGACGGTTTCTACTTGTTGCTAACTAACTATTTTCAACCAGTCGGCTTATTCGCTGGCATTCAGCTAACCTTCTGCTTGGTGCAGATCAGCCATAATATTATCTTGTGAAAAATCATGGTGCTGATAAGCGGCGTCTGCCACTGGGAAATGCTGTTCTAGCGTTGCAAAAGTCTGGATCATCACCGTTCCACTTGCTTGGCCGAATTCTAGCAAGTGACCACCAAAGTCATGATCGGCTGACAGAAAGTGGTGATGAAAGCCACCCACGGCCACTCCATCAAATAACTGCGGTGCGTAGTAGCTCAGCAAGGTCCCCTCAACCTGTTTTCTCTTAAAAATACTTTGATGTCGAGCCGTTTCGGCTAATGAGTCATATGGCGGTTGCGATTTAGCCACAGCCCGTGTGGTGACATCCGTAAACGTCCCCGTCAGTTTAACAGAGAAGAAAATATTGGGCTGTTCAGCCGTCGCCAGGATCTGTTTCTCAACTGCCGAACGGGTTGCCGCTATCACCGTCATTAAAGGCTTGTAAGCCGCAAAGTGACTGTTCGCAAAAGGCAACGTAAACGCATCCGCTACCACATTAACCCGTCCCGCACTATCTACCTGATAAGGTGTGCCGTCCAGAATAATCAGTTCACCATCAAGACCTTCACCCGTCCCAATACCGGTATCACCATGCTGCAGTAGTTCGCCCATCGTCAAGGTACCAGCTAACAATCCCGGCACTAAGAGGGCTAACGTTCCGTGTTGGTATAAAACTGTTGTGTTTGTCATGTCATAACTTCCTTTTAATTGAGCACGTCCGTAAGTAATTGTGATTTTAACTGCTGATTATCCCGATAATCAACTGGTATCTGGACAATCACAGGCCCGCTTGTTTGGAAGGCTTCCGCTAATGTTGACGCCAATTGATCCGTTTGGGTAACCCGCAGCCCCTTGGCACCAAAGCTTTCAGCGTACTTCACGTAATCCACTGGACCGAAGTCAACCCCCGCATCATGTCCGTACTTAGCGATCTCTTGAAAGCGAACCATATCATAATGGCCATCGTCCCAGATTAATTGGACGATCGGCAACTTTAACCGGACAGCTGTTTCTAACTCTTGCCCGGAGAAGAGAAAGCCGCCATCGCCCGATACGGATACAACGGGTTGCCCTGGTCGCTCTAAAGCCGCCGCCATCGCCCAAGGTAAGGCCACGCCCAATGTCTGCATTCCATTACTGAATAACAGGTGCCGAGGTTGATAACTCCGGAAGTATCGGGCCAACCAAATGTAAAAACTACCAACATCCACTGCCACCGTCGTCTCATCCGTCACTTGCGCTTGGAGCGCTTGAATAATAGCTAAAGGATGAATACCGTGGGAATCATCGGCAGTTGGGGCAACCGCCTGTTGACTAAAGGCGTGGCGCAACTCAGCTAGGTCATCGTGTACGGATGCTGGCAAGGCCCACTCAGTCGGTAATTTAGCCGTTAAGGCGTCAACGGTTTTAGCAATATCCGCGTGAATCACCATTTCCGGCTGATAATCCGTGCTAATCTCTGGCACCACACTGTCGAGATTGATGACGGCCCCGTGGCGATCAACATTCCACAACCGTGCTTCATATTCAACAGGATCATACCCAATCGCAATCACCAAGTCACTGCGTTTCAACAGATTATCGCCAATTTGGTTGTGGAATAGTCCCACCCGACCAAAGTAGTTATCCTCACCCGCATGTGAGACGACACCGGCACCTTGAAATGTCTCTACCACTGGCAGGTCTACTTGATCCAGTAGCCGGCGAATAGCAGCTGTCACGTCGCTGGCAGAAGCCCGCATGCCAGCCAAAATTACCGGCAATTTAGCGGCTTTAATCTGGTCCACCATGGCCGTTAAAGTGGCTTCATCCGCCACTCCCTGTTGCACGGGCGAGACGGTACCAATTTCCGGCCGTTCGACGGGTGCACTTAACACATTTTGCGGGAGCGATAGAAACGTTGCTCCCGCCTTAGGGGCCTGCGCCAGTCGATAGGCGTTAGCAAATGCTTCTGACAGGTTATCCGCGTGTTGAACTTCAACGCTACTCTTAGTGGCGGTTGCCAATAATTCTTGACTGGGAATGCTCTGATGCGTCAATCGCCCGAGATCATCTTGGGGCACTTGCCCACCCAAAGCAATTACGGGGTCGCCTTCTGCTGTGGCCGTGATTAAGCTGGTTGCCAGATTGGAGACACCCGGACCCGACGTTGTGGCAACGACGCCCGGTTTCCCGGTTAACCGGCCAATTCCGGCCGCAATCAAGGCCGCGTTCTGTTCGTGGCGGGTCACAACCAACTTAGGTGTCCGCGGGTCTTGACTGTATTGAAGGCTCTCAAATAACTGGTCGACCTTCGCGCCGGGAATCCCAAAAACATACTTAATTCCCTGATTAATCATACTTTGAATTAGCGCTTGCGCGCCGTTTTTAGTGGTTGGCATCTATTCAACCTCGCTTTTTTAGTTTGCGTTCATGTGTGTTGACAAATCAACATACGGCTATCATAATAAGTTTAAGTTGTTTTGTCAACACAGACACTCATAAAGGAAGAATACGCATGACAGATCTTGGTTATCTCGCCCAAAACATTTCTATTTTGCACCGTAAATACTATAAGGATACTCGAGCCGCCTTTCAGGAACTTGGGCTAAATCCGACTGCCGCTTGTGTGTTGCTAACCGTTCACGAGCATCCTCACATCAATCAAAATCAAGTGGCTAAGGCGCTCGTGATTGATAAGGGGCTAACCACTCGTGAGGTCAACAAATTACAAGCTTTAGACTATCTGGTTAAGACCGCCGGAACTGGAAAATCCTTAAACTTACAGCTCACATCCACCGGTGACGCCATCGTCAGTCAGGTTCAAACCATCCGCCGGAACTGGTGGCAACGGCGCTTTGACGAAGCCCATATTGACGCCGACAGCCCCCTCATTCCAGCAATTGAAGCAGCAGTTGCTAATGTCACGCAGGTGGATTAATCGTTACCCTTAGATACCGTAAAAAGCACGCAGTTCACTGAATTGCGTGCTTTTTACGGTATGATTTAAGTTGATTGTGGCCAATTAATGCCAATACCGATGCCAATTAATTGGCCACAACAAACTGTCGGTTAGCTGTAATATATCCGCCAGCTACTCGGTAACGCAAAGTCCCGGATAACCTTGGGTTACGCCCATGCGAATAGTCCCAACCGGTAACGGTCAGTGTCTTTCCCGGCTTAATTCGCTTAATGAACGTCGACCCATTAACATCTCGATAGAGTCTGATCGTCCGCTTAACCTTAACTTGTTTAACCAGCCGAGGTTTGGTTGGAGAAACCCATTGCTTATTGCCAGTCACGTATGTTCCGTTGGTCAGTTCATAACGCGTTGTTTGACCAACCTGAGTCTGTTTAACAACTGTTAAGGCTGTTCCCTGTCGGTAATGCTTCTGTTTGGTTGCTTGTGCAAAGCGCGTCCCATCGTAAGCATTCGTTCCCTTAGGATTTGTCACGTATAATTTTTGATACATGCCTTGCCAATAAAGGGCACCAACATAATCAGCGTTGGCGGTCACGTAAGTCCCATCTGCTAGCTTGTATCGTAAGTGCCCACTGGTAGATTTGGCCGTTCCGACAACTTCAAAGATTGGCGCATAGGCTTTAGATTTTTGAGCATAATGACTCACGCGTTGATTCTTCTTAAATGTGGCATTCTTGTAAGTGTATAGCGCCCGCTTGCCATAAATCTTGAATGGCGTAAAAGTAGTCGCCTCGTCAGCGGTGCTGGAACTGGCTGACGACTCAGTAGCCGTCGGGGTGGTTGGGTTAGCTTTGTAGGTCACGGTATACGTCTTTTCGGTTGGCGCAAAGGCCACCGCCACTTCTTTTTGATCCGGGGTGTAACCGGAAATTGTTGGTGATTTCGCCGATACAGTAGTCAACCCTGCATAACCACTGAGTTTAGCTGAAGGCGCCGCTTCTGTACCATCTGCGAACTTGTAGTTAACGGTGGCATGTAAGAGTTGGTCTTGGGGCACAATGGTGAATGTCTGTGGGCCTTGATTCACGTCAACGGGGAATGTTTCATAATCACTGCCATCCATATCCATGATTCTTGTGAGTGTCATCTCTTGGCCTGTTCCTGCATTGATTACGAAAGCATCGTCAACCAGATACTTGGCCGATATCGTAAATAGTCCCGTTGTATAGGCCGAAGTTGCAGTCGTCGTTGCTATATCCGATGTTTCACCACTAGCATTGAGCTGATTAATGATAATTTTAGCGGTATATTTATTGGGTTGTCCAGGCAAGACTATATAATAGTGTCCTGGACTCTTAGTGTATTCTACCGGCTTTTCTGTTGGCATATTTTCGAGATCAGCTGTATTCATTGACGTATGATCAAACACGTTACTGATAGTCGCCGCAGCGTCTGAATTAATGTCAGAGATTAAAAACAGGCCATTTGCTATTGATGAGTATTCCATCATACTCCTTTTTACCAATGCAGAATCTGAATTTAAGTCAGAGAGTATATCCCCGAAAGTCGTCGAATCCGAGACCGTTATATTATTGTCTAAATTAATAGATGCTATACAACCTTCCGGCGCGGAGAAAGGACTCTGCGAACTAATACTCGGTCGCGTATCGGGTACCTTCCCGTGCCATGCCGGTGTATAAACATCTAGTGTCTCTTCATCGGTGGCGGTTGTATCGTCGGCCGCCGCACGAATCGCTGGCCCCCCAAGTAGCATGCCAGTTATCAACATGGCTACCATCAAAAACCATTTGAATATCCGTTGTTTTCTCATCACTATCCCACCTCATATGTAATTTGTCATGTATTACAGCACGATTAATAACACGCGTTACAACAATGTTAATTATAAACCTTTATTATGTGAACAAACGCTATTCAAGTCTTGAAATGTTTCCGCTTACATAAAATGGATAAGAATTAATTTTACCTATTCTCATGCCATTGATTGGTCTCATAGCTTTACGTCAATCTGTCACCCTTCTTCAATTTCTCAAAACAATCTATTTAGTACCCATCCTATTAACATTAACAATCATCCTTAACCACACTAAAAAGACGCTAGCCGCGCTAGCGTCAATCACTCCATGATTAATTCCGCCATCCTTTACCCCGGACTATTGGTTAAGGTCCACGTCAACTGACCGTGATAGTTTCCGCGACTGGCGGCACTCGACACATGTAATCGAATGCCAGTGGTGTTCTGCCAGGCCCCAGTAATATCCGTAACTTGGCTGGGCTGCGTGTTGGTGCCCTGGGCAACCTGCACGGCAATGGCCAAGGGTAATTGCGTCCCGTCGGCGCAGCACCACACCATTTCCCCCGCCAGTCTGTGCTGCGTGGTCGTTTCTGTTAACTCACTCGCCTGAACGGTCAGTTGCCAGGTGGTGCCCGTTCCCAGTGAGTTCTGTACCTGAACCTGCCAATCCGGATTCCGATTAATCAGCATCTGTTGGCCCGACAAGATCGTAGTCGTAAATGAACTGGTCTTCGCAAATTGACTAAATGCTAATTTTCCTGCCACCATCACGGTTGTCGCAATAGTGGCAGACCGATTGCCGCGCGAATCCGTCACGTAGACCGTCACGGAGTTAGTCCCACTGATTACTTTATCAGCCGACAAAGTAAGTGTAAAAGCCCCCACCTCATTTGGACTCGCTGCTGTTCCATTTAACGTAAAGGTTGGCCAGGGTTGGCCATTCAAGTTGGCGTGAACGGTCACCTCATGATTACTCACGGCTGGCTCGCCAGCCACTGTCGCCAGTCCCGTTATTGTCACATTACTTCCGGGTGCCACGGTTGCGTCAGCCCCTGCCGTCCAGTTCACTGACCATTGACGAGCGGGATAAATCGTATAGTTGGGTGACGTACTGGTCATCACCTGATTCGTGCCCGCAAAGGTGGCCTGGCTATCAGCAACCGGCGTCTCAGTGGTCACAGCGGCCGCTCGTCCGGTCAACTGAATCGTGGCCGTGGCGTTCGTGGACGACAGGCTCTTGGTTAACACATGTGTCACGGGATTGCTACTCAGCGCCGTACTTGGTAGCGTTTCTTGACTGCCATCCGCATAGGTCACCGTGCCACTTTGCCAGGTCACATTGGGAATCGCCGGTAACTGCGCCACAATATTTTGCCACGACTGACTCCCACTGACATAGGTCAGCTGATGCCGATAACTCACCGTGTCCCCACCGTTAACGTATCCGTCAGCAGTGATCGATCGTCCCAACGTTTCGTCTGTGATCGTGGTTTTCGCCTGAGCATTGACCAATCCCGGGATGTGTTCAAAGGCCACCACGTTATTAGTCCCAAAGGTCCCGGACACGCCAGTAAAGCCCCAAGTAACTATCTTCGTGACGTCCGTCACATTAATGCCTAATTTACTCAGGTCTAAACTAATCGTGGCACTCTGCCCGGACTGACTCGCGCCCGTTGTTGGATTCTTGTCATTGAAGGTATACGTCACGCTTCCCGTATTGCTATTGTCAGTTGGCGCCGTCCAAGCCAACGTTAAGTGGTGCCACGTGCCATCCGATAAAGTCGCATTAAGCTTGCCCTGATGATTCAGATAATAAAAGTATTTAGCGCCACTCATCGCCGTCCCATTTCTGCTGTAACTGGACACCTGCGCGGGGTAATTAGATGCAATGTGCTGGGTCGTGGTGTTGATATAGTTGTAATCAAACCCATTATTATCGCCGCCATCACGACTATCATTGACCTGCTCATCAAACTCTAATGCCCAACTTTTCGATATGGCAGCCGCCGCTACGGCCGTTGCATCCGCTGCTGTACTATTGAAGTCCAGGCCCCACGTTCCCAGCGACTGGCCCGCCATGCGTCCAGCCGGAATAGTCGTAAACCCAGTTGCACCGGCATTCTGCAAAACAAAGGTCATTCCCTGTCCGGCACTCCCCGCCCCCCCCTTTCCCTAGGTACAGCCAGAGAGAAAAGGTCGCATCCTTGCTCAAATCAACCTTATAATTATTGGTAGCCCACGCCGAACCAGCGTGATTGTTCCCCTCGGTTATTTGTAACCCATGATTATTCGCAACCAGTGTCGCCGTATTAGTAACGTTGGCAATTGAGCTGGTCGTATTAAATATTCCCGTAATCGCCATACTAGGTGGCAGCGTCGTGGTTACTGCTGTATCTGTCGCTTGGGCCGTGATCCCCCCGAATCCTAGACTGCTCAGAATACCGACGACTAGCCACCTCCAAAGTTTTCGCATCTTGTCCCCCTCCTCACAACCACGTAGTCATGCGCGGATAATCCTGACTCACCTGTCGGGCTAAGCATAACATGGTGAACTAATTTTCACGTACTACCATGTCGCCGATAAAAAGGTGCCATTACCAACTAAATATCGCAAAAAAGCACCACCGACTTTAAGCGGTGATGCTCTTCTTGGATTTTAAGCTTTAGTCCTTAACCTCTCGACTGGCCGCTGCCACAAAGTCGCGGAAAAGACCTTCTGGACGATTTGGCCGTGACAAGAATTCCGGATGATATTGCGCAGCCACAAAGAACTTCTTTTCTGGCAACTCAATCACTTCGACCAAATGATCGTCAGGTGACGTTCCAGAAAAGACCAATCCCTTGGCCGTCATTTCGTCACGATATTGGTTATTGAATTCATACCGGTGACGGTGACGTTCTTGAATCATCTCTTGGTTATCATAGGCTGCGGCGGCCCGGCTCCCCGCTTTCAATTTGCAAGGGTACAGCCCCAGCCGCTGCGTGCCGCCCATTTCATGAACGTCAGCTTGGTCAGCC
>Ga0214925_100526_pt1 | contig 16877 bp, 14 predicted proteins | sample Stichaenrichment_FD_168299 | JGI IMG/M metagenome (GOLD analysis project Ga0214925, IMG submission 168299) | Xylose enriched microbial communities from anaerobic bioreactor in Madison, Wisconsin, United States - 63SRT | ecosystem: Engineered > Bioreactor > Anaerobic > Unclassified | place: USA... | reverse complement strand
TTGCGTTACGGCATGTATGCCTAAAAGCCTTACGACCTTAGTTCCACTATCACTTTATCAAAAAAGTGATGTAACCATCTCCGTCGAGATTGATTACATCACTAATGTTAGTAAGTTTGCGTTAAATGGCCGGAATCTGAGTTTTGGCACGTAATTAGTCTATATCGACGTATAGAGTCCAAAGTACAGTAATAACTAATTTTATCTATAATCGTACTTCAGCTCAACACGTTAATATAGCCTAAACGCTTGTTTTCACACTCTATTCCACGAGCTCTTCATTCATATGCTTCGTAAAAAGATCATACATCTTCTGTGCTTCAATCTCATCCGCACTAATGATGATAATCACGTCATGCCCAGCTAAAGTCCCCTTAACTTCGGGTAGATCCAGGTCATCAAGAATCGCTGCCAGCATATTCGCATAGCTTGGAAACGTGTGAATCACGTTAAGAAACTGCACACGATCAACTTGCGTGACTGTATCGCCAATCGAACGGTATAGATGCTGCATCTCGTTTTGATTACCTGCTTTATAAATCATATAGCGGGAAGATCCGCTGGCGTCCTGCTGCTTTACGATCTGCATCTCACGAATATCCCTGGATATCGTTGCTTGAGTCGCGTTGATGCCGGCTTGACGCAGGCGTTCCATCAGCTCCTCTTGCGTCGAAATCACATATTGATTAATCAGCTGTTCAATTTTAGTTTGGCGAACAGTCTTTTTCATCTTGTTTCACCTACTTCTTAAAATAATTTAGTGATCTGACTCCAGTCGAGATCTGTCAAACCATTGACACCCAAACGGAAAAGTTCAAACACCGTTAATAACGCAACGATGAAGATACCAATGGCGAGGATCCGTTCACCGGATGAGAAGATCTTGTCAGCGTGGTTATCGCGCTTTTGCAGCATGTAATAAACCGGGATACCAACCGCAAACAGCAAACTCATCAGTAAAATGTAACCCAAGTTAGAAGCGTATAGCAACCAAATTGCGTAAATACTTGCAATCCAGCCAACAACTAGATTTCCAGTACGTCCTAGGGTGCCAATTGATTCGTGCATGGTGAACTTCAATTGATAGAACGCTGAGAAGGCGTACGGAATCAGAATGGCAGCACTGGCGATTGAGTAGAAGAAGTTGTATGCCGACGCTGTGATCAGATAACTGAACATGAAGAGTTCCACGCAGACGTTGGTAAACAGCAACGAGTTGATTGGCGCGCCATTCGCATTTTCCTTAGCGAAAACCTTAGGGAAGGTCCCCACCTTGGCAGCTTCGTATGGTAATTGACCGGCAAACATGGTCCACGATAGCCAAGCACCCACAACGGAGATGATCAAGCCAGCATTAACCACGATGGCGCCCCACTTACCCACAACGCTTTGTAATAAGGCGGCCATAGCGGGTTGGCTCAAACTAGCTAAACCGGCTCTACGCATCACACCAAACGATAACAGGGTGATCAAAGCATAAATCAAGATAACGGTGATAATTCCTAACACCGTGGCTTTACCAACGTCCGAACGCTTCTTCGCCCGTCCTGAAAAGACGACGGCACCTTCAATACCAATGAAGACCCACACGGTAACTAGCATGGTGTTTCGAACTTGACCCATAACGTTACCGAATTGGAAACCACCACTTGGTGTGAACCAGAAACCGTGGGTGAAAACGCCCAACCGGAAAGAAATGACCATAATGACTAAGAAGATGAAAATTGGGATCAGTTTGGCAACAGTAATAATAGCGTTAACAAATGACGCTGATTCAACACCCTTCAAGATCATGAAGTGGCATGCCCACAGAATCACTGAGGCAGCAGCGATGGACCACAAATTTTGCCCATCTTTGAAGACTGGGAAGAAGTACGCCACGGCGCTCATCAGCAAGGTGGCGTAACCAACGTTCCCCAGCCAGGCCGATAACCAGTACCCCCAAGCGGAGTTAAAACCCATGTACTTACCGAAACCGGCTTCGGCGTAACTGTATACACCGGCATCCAAGTCGGGGCGTTTCATGGTTAAGTTCTGGAACGTTTTTGCCAGGGTCAACATCCCGATAGCGGTGATGACCCAGCCAATCATGATGGCCCCGGCACCAGCCCCCGCTGCCATATCATGCATCAGGTTGAAGACCCCGCCACCGATAATCGAACCCACGACTAAGGAAACCAGTTCTAATAGATTTAATTTACCCTTATTTGATTCTTCCAATAGTTACACATCCTTTCGCTCTAGAATGCTCTTAGGTCAGCAATTCTGGATTAAACTGAAAGTTCTTGTGCTGATAGACTACGACACCCTCATCGACTAGCTTGCTAACAACTTGGCCAGCAGTTTCCCGTGTGGTACCACTAACGCGAGCAACTTCCTTTAGCGTGATGGGGTACGGAATCTGAGTTGTTTCCGATTCATCTTGAGTCCCCAGATCCTCTGCAATCATCATCAGCGCCTGTTTCACGCGGTGTGTTGCACTGGAAGTCACCATCCGTTGCAGCCGATTTTCGTCATCATCGATAATTTGGCCCATTTGAGAAATCAGGCACACCATCATTTGCTTGTTATCCCGCAGTAATTTCTCAAAAACTGGCATTGGAAACGAGGCAATCGTGATGGCAGTCATGGCCATAGCAGCGTAAGTGTACGTTTCACCGACAAACATGCCGCGGTACGGAAATGCCTTGTGGGGACTCACGTAGTTAATGAATGGAAAACTGCCCGTCTCGTCCACCCGTTCAAGGCGCACTACCCCATCGAGCACGTAGTAAAATCGCGTTCGTGGATCGCCCTGATCAAACAGCACTTGCCCCTTTGCGAAGGTCTTGACCTGCATCTGCTGAGCGAGCTGTTCAAATTCATTGTCAGTAAAGGAAGCAAACTCCTCTTGCTGGCGGATGATTTTACGATATTTTTCAAGTTCATCCATTCTGTTCATATTGAGTCCCCTTTTCGATCTAATGCGTTTTCGTACCTGGACTATTTAGTTGGTACTGGGGCAGCGGAGATGATGGTGCCGCTACCCGTACTGAGAAATTGACCAACGTTTTCTAACGACGTCACAACCGCTTTGGCATCCGGACGTTGTTCAACAAACTTGATAGCAGCCTCCACCTTAGGCAACATGCTGCCCTTAGCGAATTGATCCTGCTGCATGTAATGTTTCAATTCTTTAACGGTGACATTGGTTAACTGCTTTTGATCAGACTTGTTGAAGTTCACGTAAATGTTATCTACGGCAGTGAGGATGATCAGCAGGTCAGCACCTACCAATTCAGCCAGTTTTTCGGAAGCGAAATCCTTGTCGATCACGGCTTCGCGGCCAACAAACCGGTTACCTTCGCGGACAACGGGAACACCGCCACCACCAACTGCCACAGGGATAATATCAGCATCGACCAATTTATTCACGACATTTGCCTCGTTAACCCCGATTGGCTTTGGTGAAGGTACAACGCGACGGTATCCCCGCCCAGCATCTTCAACAAAAGTCTGGTCTGGGTGTTCTGCACGCAACTTGGTGATCTCGGCTTCACTGTAAAATGGACCAATCGGTTTAGATGGATTGGTGAAGGCTGGATCATCAGCTGCCACTTCAACTTGAGTTACCACCGTGGCAACGTCAATATCCATGCTATTTTCAGCCAACACTTGGCTCAGTGCGTTTTGCATCCAGTAGCCGATACTGCCTTGGGTCATGGCTACTGCGGTGTCCAACGGCATTGCGGGATTAGCCTCCGTACTGCCAGCAGCTTGTTGAAGCAATAAATTACCCACTTGCGGACCATTACCATGAGCAATAATCAAATGATCCCCCTGCTTGATAAATTCCACGAGGTAGCGGGCTGTATCTAATAAAGCTTGTTGTTGTGCTGCTGCACTGGCGTCTTTTGATAGAATGGCGTTACCACCCAGCGCGACAACGATTTTTCGTCCTGACATTATAAACATCCTTTCGTTTCGATATGAGCCAATTGTGATTTGCTTGTTTAATTTCAATTTCACCAACATGAGGGGTCGCACTTAAATAATCCTTGAACCAGATTATTTGAGCGCGGCCCCTCATTTATTGGGAGTTAAACGTCTTTGATTCCAATTATCGCAATTGATTAAACTCTTGGAATGAAGAGATTTCCTAAAGTTGCTGCCATCATCGCTTTAATGGAGTGCATCCGGTTCTCTGCTTCTTCGAATTGGCGTGCGTATGAACTACGAAAGACTTCATCAGTAACTTCCATTTCAGTAATACCGTATTTTCCTTGAATTTCTTTACCGTATTCAGTATCAGTATCGTGGAATGCTGGTAAGCAATGCATGAAGATCAGTTGATCATCTGGGGTGCCGGTCTTCTTAAGTGCGGCCATGTTAACTTGGTATGGCTGCAATAATTTGACCCGTTCTTCCCAGTTGCTTTCGCCCATTGAGACCCAGACGTCGGTATAAACGATGTTTGAACCCTTCATACCCTCATCCAGATCATCGGTGATGAGTAACTGAGCGCCAGACTTAGCAGCGAATCCGTTAGCCAGGTCTTGGATTTCCTTAGTTGGGTGTAATTCTTTAGGCGCAACGATGTGAATGTTGACGCCTAAGATAGCACCCGTTACTAACAGAGAGTTGGCAACGTTGTTACGGCCATCGCCCATAAAGGTTAAGGTTAAACCCTTTAAGTGACCAAAGTTTTCCTTCACTGTCATGAAGTCAGCCAGCATTTGGGTTGGGTGCCATTCGTCAGTTAAGCCGTTCCAAACTGGTACACCGCCGAATTCAGCCAACTGCTCAACCACTTTTTGACTGAAGCCACGGAATTCGATGCCGTCAAACATACTTCCCAGTACTTTAGCAGTATCTTCGACAGATTCCTTCTTACCGAGCTGAATGTCGTTGGCACCTAAGAATTCTGGGTGGGCACCGAGATCAATGGCAGCGGTCGTGAATGCTGAACGTGTTCTAGTTGATGTTTTTTCAAACAGTAAAGCAACATTTTTGCCTTCCAAGTAATGGTGTGGAATGCCGGCCTTTTTTAAAGCCTTTAAATGCAAACCAAAATCGATCAAGTATTCAAGTTCAGCCGCGGTAAAGTCTTTTTCAGCCAATACTGAACGGCCCTGAAATACACTGTTTTTGAAATCTGTCATGTTAAAATTCTCCCTTATTTTAAATCTTCTCTTACTAATGGCATGCTCATACAACGTGGACCCCCACGGCCCCGAGATAATTCACTTGAAAGAACTTCCAGAACTTTAAGACCATGTTCGCGAAGTACCCGGTTGGAGACGTAGTTACGGTTGTAAGTAACAACGACACCTGGGGCGATTGCCAACGTGTTTGAGCCATCGTTCCATTGTTCTCTGGCCGAGACGATTGGGTCGCCAGCACCAGTTGGAATCAAGTCAAGATCGTCTAAATGAAGAGCGTCTTTAAGCACTTGTTTTAAGTCGGTTCGGTGATCAAGGTTTAATTCACCATCGTTGCCTTGGGTGATCGTCCAAGTATCAATGTGACCACCTTCACCTAAGATACCTGGGTGAACGGTGAACTGATCCTTGTTGATCATGGTAAAGACGGTGTCCAAATGCATCATCGCATGGTTGTGTGGGATGCGGATGGCAATGATCTTTTCGTAACCGCTCTTGTTCTTGAAGAGGTTCCGGGCAATGTCTTCAATAGCGTTAGCTGAAGTCCGTTGCGAAACACCAATTGCGAGAACGGTATCACTGAGAACTAATTCATCCCCACCTTCGATACGGGTATCGTGGTTACGATCACGCCATACCTGAAGGCCTTGGTTAGCAAACCGTGGATGATATTTGATAATTTCTTCGTAAAATAAGGATTCACGACGACGTGCAGGGAAGGTCATGTGGTTAATGCTCAGTCCCTCGCCGATTGAGGCTGCTGGGTCGCGCGTGAAGTAGAGGTTAGGCATTGGATCCATAAAGAATGGGTAATCCTCTTCTTCGGCCGCGCTGACAAGGTCGCGTGGCACAAAGTCGAGTTCGTTCTTACGAACACCGCCCATGATCTTAATGACCATCTCCTGAGTTGACATTGAACTGAGGTATTCTTTCAAAACGTCGTGCAGGACACCAGCTGCGTAGCCGGATTCTGCCAACATTTGGTCAAGAAAGGCATCTTTAACTTGGTCGCCGCCAGCATCTAGTGCTTCGGCTGCCAATTTTTCAAGATATAAGACCTCAACACCGTTATCCCTTAGCGTATCCGCAAAAGCATCATGCTCCTTTTGGGCTACAGGTAAGTATGGGATGTCGTCAAAAAGCAATCGGGGCATCATATCTGGTGTGAAGTTTTCAACTTCAACGCCGGGCCGCTTTAACATCACAACTTTCAATTTGCCAATCTCGGAAGTGACGTGAATTGGTTTTGTCATTTTGTTACCTCCTATCTCATTTGAACAACATCATCATATCCGATATTGTAACCGTTTTCTAAAGCGCTTTCACACTCAAAATGTACGTTTTTTCACGTTTTAATTTGACGTTGTATATTTGGAAAGGTTTATGTAATAAAGATGAATATTCAATATAAATTAAGTATTTATACGATTTGTTTTGTATAAAATTAGAGAATAATATTTACGTTAAAATTTAGAATGGTTTTGATTATTGCCCGATTTAATAACGTTTATGGCATTTATCGGTTATAATTGTTTAGATATTATTTATTTAGTTTAAATGTATACTAATTAATTGGATTGTGAATAATCTAATTGTGGATAATCACTAGTTTTACTGGGTTGTATGTAACTGTTAGACTACATATTGCATTTCTGCACATCAGATTAGGTATGGTGTTTCTGTAAGATTACTGAGTATTTGTGAAAGTAAATGAAAAACGAGACCACATTATCATGGTCTCGTTTCTTAACTATTAAACATTTCAGATAATTTATTTCTTAAAGCTTCGTCCACCGCGTAAATATATAATCCATTCACACCACGTGTTAAAAGGACGTTTAATTCGTTTGCCAGTAATTCATCACTGACATACGCCATTTCACCAGTCGAAGAAAGTTTTCGCTGATGAATTGCATTCTTGTTTTTACTTTTGCTAGGATCAAATTGAATCCTGCCATCGCGATAAGTCACAGAGGGGCCAATGATTACACCGCAATAGTTTAAATCGAATCCCTGTATGGTATAGGTTGAGCCGACTTCATCAATCGTTTGCTCCTGCTCTGGCCAGGCTAATTTTTTTACTGAACGTTCACTCTTTAGCTGAAGATTCCAAGGTAACTCTAAGTTACCGGCATTCACCATCCACAGTTTCCCGTCTTCGCGTTTTGCTTGCGTAAACTTCCAATCGAAAGTTGCCACTAAACGAGATATACCGCTGTTTGCTTGATCGGCATTCTTTTGTTTGATTTGACGATACATCTCGGTAGCATCATCAAAAATCCGCAAGTCATACCCTTTTGAATCAGAATGAAATGGCAATATTTGCCTACGAGAATCTGTAATTGCACGGATCCAGTCAATGGTTTGGTCATCCGCTTTCATTCGCAACTGCTTTTTCAATTCAATCAGGTTCCCTTGACTGTCAGCCTTACTCCGAATCTTCTCAATATCTGACTTCTCAAGATATTCCTCAGTTTTTAATACTTGCTTTGGATCAAAGATAGCTACAGTTACCTTTGAGCGTTTCATAATATCATCTAACTGATTCTTACCCTGATAAGCTTGCTTCCCTTGCGTCCAAAGTAAGTGAGCTTCATCAACTAATACGATATCGACTTTATTCTTTGGATCATGGTTATGAATAAAGCGAGTGGCTTTTGATACAGTGTCCTCATCCTTACCATCAGTGATTCCTAATTTCATCAAAATATCTCTGTAAACCTTCAGTTGTTCGTCATGATTAACAATCAAGTTAATCTTAAGATCACTAAATTGTGGATGATCACTGCTATTACTATACTGAAACAACTGATAAAAAATTGTACTGAGCAGCACCGTTTTACCCGAGCCGGCTTCGCCTTGGACAAGTATCAGTTGATCCTCTTTACCTGCTAACAAAACCTCTGTGATTCGATCTTGAACCAAATTTTTTGCATCAAACTGTTCTTGAGTCAGTTTATGGAAAGGTGAGGCTTTAAATAATGCCGAGTCACGAATAATTTGTTCCAATGGAAAAAGCTTATTGTCCAGCTTTCTGAGCTGTCGCCAAGCCTTGGAGAAGATACCATCTCTATCATTTTCCGTATAATACTTATTTTGGTCATTTTCGCGCCGATTATTCAGATTCTGTACACTACTAACTCCTGACATATATAACATCATTCTATTCTCAATGTCTAAAGTCAGTGATTTATTAAATAGATTGTGTCCAATCACAATCATATTTACATTCTTAGCAGCTCTAAAATCTGCCCAATCACTTCTAACTTTGGGATCTTCAATTAAATGTTGACGAGTTCGTTGCCAAATATTATTGGTTTCGCCAACATAGACATCATACATATCTTTCTTATTCTTCTTGTAAATAATGTACACAGTTGGATAGTCAAACAATAGTTCATCGGCTGGAGTACCTTTGACTTCATGGGATAGTTGTGTGAGCCCCTGGACATTATATGGAATTTTTTTAACTAATGGCCTAGCAATATCACTCAAACGCGTATCCTCCTAACTCTATTTATCAGACTTCCAGTGACGATTTTTATTTGTCTGTAATTTCTCATACACGATATCATTTGGATTAACACCAAGTTTATCACACATATAGTATGCGTACGTGAGCGTATCAGCCAGTTCCATTTTCAACGACTGTAAATCATTTTTATTCGCTAATATTTGCTCGTTACTCTGGTCGTCTTTCCACAAGAAGTGCTCGTTTACTTCTGCTGCTTCTATAGATAATGCTCTGGCTAAGGCGGGAAGTGTATGGTAGTTTTGCCAATGACGTTCGTCACGAAACTTGATTAATGCTGCGGATACTTCTTCGTAATTCATTAGATCACCTTCACTAATATCGTAAAATTTCAAAGACTTTTCTCCAACACTACTTTTCAAACAACAAATACTTATCATACTGAGCACTATTATCCAACTGCAGCAGCATCTGTACTATTGGTTCGACTTTACCATCTTTAACCTGAAAATCTTGCTGTTCTGCATCTTTTACTTGCACTTCACCAAAGTAATAAAAACCTTTACCCTCGTCGTCATTCTTCTTGATGAACAGTCGGATACTGGTCTTACTATTCTTAATTTCAACGACTTCTTTTGAATCTATTTTAACATTATGACGTGTATACCACTGAAACGTATCTGTGTTGATAAAGCGATCTTGATAATTAATACTTGAATCGATTTGATCTGACTTTGAATATGTTACAAAGATTGGGCATTCATTATCCCTTACTCGATATCCATAAATAGTCGAACTTGTATCACTATCCCAACAAAGCAATCGACAAACGTCTTTCCGTGTATAACGATGGTATAAAGTAAATTGCTCATCTTGATTATACCTTTCAGACCTTATTAAACCTGCTTGAATTGCATCATCGAATAATTTATTGAACAGAGAATTATTTTTCATCCAATCAAGTATTTTGGGATTTAATACATAAGTATCATCTTGAACTGAAACTAGCGGATCATTTCCATATTTCTTTTGCGCAGCTTTCTGAAAGAATTCCAACGAAAGTACACGTTCAATCGATTGAGATACATCAGCGTTATAAAAAGTCTGTTTTTCAAATAATAATCCCTCAAAATCATGTTTATCGAATCTTCCATGATTTTGGATTAATTCATTTAATAGCAACAATTCAACACTACGCTTACCATTCATTAACTCAATGGAAATAAAACTAAGAATAGCTTCTTCATCCGCAGTAAGGTGAACATCTTCCTTCATCCTAACAAGAAACTTATAGTAATTCTGATAGTTATCAGCAAACACTGTACAATCAACAGTCTCAGACTTTTGGAAATCGCAAAGTAACGGTATCCGACCTAAACGAAATTTAAGATCAGTATAGTCGTCTTTCAAAACTTTAAACCCGGCTAATTTCGTATTATTAATTGACTGATAAATCCTTTCCTTGGCAATCTCCGAGAAGTTAACCGTTGATACTCCTGAAATCTGTCTAACTTCCAAATCGTCACGCGCTTTATCAGTGCTCCGCGACTTATCCCCAGTCAGAGCAATCGGAATTAAATAGTTATTCTTATAATTACCGATAAAATCAATCACAGTCACAAATGATTTATTATTAGCTTTTCGAAGACCTCGACCTAACTGTTGAATAAAAACAATACTGGATTGTGTATTTCTTAGCATCACCACTTGATTAACACAGGGAATATCAATTCCTTCATTAAAGACATCAACGGTAATGATATATTCAATTTCGCCATTTTCCAACTCAGCAACCACTTCATCACGCTTACTTTGAGGCGTTTCTCCAGTAAGTGCTTTACTCAAATGGCCTCTATCTGTCATTAATTTAGCTAGCTCGTAAGCCTCATCTTTTCGACTGCAGAAAATAAGTCCCTGTAATCTGTCACCTGAATAACCATAGTATTCTGTCTGTTTGATGATGTATTCGACTCGCTCATCTGATACTAACCATTTAAGCGCACTAGTATCATCACTTATTTCTCCGTCTTTTTCGTAGTCGGTAATGCCAATATAGTGAAATGGACACAACATATCTTCGTCCAAAGCTTTTTGTAGCCGAATCTCATACGCAATATTATAATCGAACAACTCATAAAGATTATAATCATCCATCCGTTCCGGAGTAGCGGTCATCCCTAATAGAAAATCAGGTTGAAAATACTTTAGAACACGTTGATAGGTCGGACTACCGACTCGATGTGCCTCGTCAACTAAAATATAGTCAAACTCAGCCACATTAAACTGTGTTAAGAAATCCTGCTTAGATAAGGCTTGAATAGTTGCAAATACATATTTAGTGTCCTTATCTTTACTCGTACCTGAGATTTTTCCAAAAGCATTATCTGGTTCATTACTCAATACTCGCTTAAAACTAGCCATTGTCTTATCAAGAATTTGTTCCCGGTGGACAATATATAAAAACTTTTTGGGCTGATAACTAGCTACATCAAAAGCACCTAAATAAGTTTTACCTGTACCAGTTGCTGAAATAACAAGGGCTCGTTCGGCACCATTATTTCGAATTTCAGCCAAATTATTTAATGCATTCCGTTGCATAGGATTCGGTACAATCTTTTTAGCTAACTTTGAGCTAACCGTTCCCGATTCTCGTTGAACAACCGGTTGATAGTTTTCACTATAAATCGTAATCCAATCAGACGTCAGTGGTATTGCCCTTTTCCATGCTAGTTCGACCTCATCAATAAGCTTTTCTGTGATTGACCCATCATTGTAAGAAGTAAACTTAATATTCCATTCATAATTGTTCATTAAAGCCTGCTCAGTCAAATTAGAACTCCCGATGATTGCAGACTGATAATGTTGCTTTTCATGGTCAAAAATATAGCCCTTAGCATGAAAATTATCATTCTCAGCAATCCGAACCTCAACGTTATCTAGCTTCCTTAATTCCTGAAATGCCTTTGGTGAATTAAAGTTCAAATAAGTGGAAGTTAGAATTCGACCATGAACACCTTTAGCAGCTAAATCAGCTAGTTTTACTTTAAGCGAGGTTAGTGCACCTTCCGTTATAAATGCGATTGCAAAAGTGAACGAGGAACAATGTGACAATTCCCGCTCAATATGTAGCAACATCGTGTCGCCACGACTGTTGTGGATGAACTGGGGCATTAGTTCTTCGGATCCGGCAATTTCTCGATCAACAAATCCATTAGCCAATGAGTTTTCAATTTTAGACTGAATATCAGTTAGATCCATAAAATTTCACCTGTGTTAAATCTGCTTTCGAAACAACTTTAACTGCTGCCTGATCAGCCTCTGCCCATGATAACTGACCTAATTCAGCTTGATTAAGCCACTCTACTTTACTATGCGCAACTAAATCAAAATGATGTGTTAAAAATTTTGCATAATACACTGTTAAATTCACAGTTCCGAAATCATACTCATGACTACTCGTTTCAGTAACACGTTCACCAACAATAATTTCATCATTAAATTCTTCGGTTAATTCTCGTTTCAACGCATGTTCTGGAGTTTCTCCAGGTTCTATTTTGCCACCAGGAAACTCCCAGAGTGTCCCTAACACGCGATCATCATTGCGTTTTGTCGCTAATACCTTGCCATTTTCAATTAAAGCGGCTCCAACCACGTTGATTTGTTTTTTCATGCTGAACACCTTCCGTTTTCTCGTCTAATAACAATATATTATCACATCTAAAACGGCTTCAGAACAGAATGAGTGGGGAATCACATTTACCATCAAGATGGTTTTGCCAAAACATCTTTTAGAATTACTCTTCACTAGTCGAATTTCTAATTACACTTTAAAAAAATGAATTTTCTTATCTATTATTTTGTATTAAGCCTATAATTGAAATGTTAAATTATTCATTATTTAACTAATAATTCTTTTATGGAGGTTTTAGTTTGAGGTCGTCAAAGGTTTTTAAGGGTATTTTATTAGTCATATGTACGTGTTTAGCTGGAGTTAGTATGATGGTGTCACCCAGTTCAGCATCTGCAAAAACTGCTCCTGCAAAAGTAGTGTCATACTCTAAAGTTAGTAGCTCGAAAAGATATCACGCTTTATATGGGAACATCTACAGCAATGCAAAATTAACCAAAAAGGTTCACAATGCAAGTAATTTTCCAAACACAGTTTTTTCGGTAACAAAATCTGCCACAATCAAAAAACAACATGGTGTTAAATCTATCTATTACTATATCTCAAATAACTCCAAAACAGTAAAGGGTTGGATTTGGCGTGGCAATCTTTCCGCAGTAAAAACATATTCACAAGAGAAATCGGATATTAACGCCATGATTGACATCATTAACACCATGGACCCTGATGATCGAGCTGACTTTTTAGTAAAAATGGATGATGTTACTCCTCGGAGAGCATATTCTGGTATTTCTAACGTTACTAAAGATATGAGTTCTTATATGGAATATGGCCCCGATGACTTGGATTCAGAATATGAAGACTTGGATGCAAGTTCTATAAATGAAATGAATACAATAGGTAAAATTTATAACCTATTTGAAACTAGATTCACTTCCGCTCAAAAGCGCATACTAAATCCTCTTTATGATAATTATACTAAAGAACTAAAGTCTGCAATATCTAGCAAGAATGATGATAACGACGATATTGATGATAGTACCGATGTCTTTGATACTACCTATGACTTTGCAACAATACTTGCAAAAGATATTGGATCGTTGCAAAAATAAAATATGCATATTCAATATCTTGTTTCCACAATACAAAATCTAGTCATTTTCCATCAGCACTCTTCATTTTAAAATTAGTACAACATGAACTTGGACTAAGTAACTTAAACAATAAAGAGGTCATTTCAATGTTAAGAAAAAAAGTTACCAGATTTGTACTTAGTATTATCGCAATATTGGGCTTATCACTAGTTTCCTTGCCAGCACAAGCATCGGCAAAAACAACTTTAAAGTCATTTCCAACATCGCTACACAGAACTTGGTATCATTATGATGGTCATGGTCGATACGACACCATTCATTTTTCGTCTAAGAAAATGAGTTATGCACAGTATTACGATCATAAATGGTATCGTTCCACATCTACGTTACATTATCGGAATGCCAATACGGATCCTGATAAGATAAAAAGTCACTCTTGGATAGTTGGTCATACTTTCCATATTGGTAAGGCCACCTGGACAAACGTGATGGGCTGGAACCAATCAGCCGGTGACGGCAGTTCATATAAGATTGAAACTAAAACCTACCATCACAAGAAAGTACGCGTATTGAGTGAAGGCGGCGGTGCAGAATTCTGGATTGATAACCACTTTTACACTAGCAAGGGAACTGCTCATAAACTGGGTAACCATCATTTTTCAGAGGAACACTATTATCACTAATCATAAATTTCAAAAAAAACGTGCGGTTGCGACTTAAGTCATAAAGCATAGCTTTCAAAAAAGACTTATCGCAGAAATCTAATTTAATTTCTCGATGAGTCTTTTTTCTGGTCAAAATCGGGATTTTTATCCCCTGATTTTAACCATTTTTGCCATATTTAAGACCATAATGACGATACCGATTTCTTTAGTAACCTTTACTAGACCACGGACCATAAATCTCTTGAACCCTAAATAAGCCTTCATTCTACCGAAGACTGGTTCTACATCTATTTTACGACGGGCATACATTTATGCCGTTTTTTCAGTAGTTAATCTTTCTCGTTGCTGGGCTTTAAAGTATTCCCAACTGGGATTAACGCTGATATATCGGGTTCGTCCAGTTCTAATTAGAGCTGCCGGGACAATTTGGTGGTCCTCATCAAATTTTTCTGCACGATAGATTTTGAAATCACGTGTGACACCACTCTTGTCAGTGCGGGCACTGTAACAACGTTGGAAGTTAAATCTAACGAGCCGTTAAACTTTCAACCGCGAAGGTTTCAATTCGGCGACTACTAAAAACATCACGAGTGTATGCGAAAAGGACTAGTTTCATCATTGCGCCTAAATCATACTCTCGAGGACGACCGAATAGGTAGTGTTCTTTGATTGATAGTGATTCAACCAGTTCATTAATATAAAAAGCTGGATTATCTTTTTGAACTGTATAGTCGGTAGTTAGCGGTAAAATTGTTTGATTCATGTTATAATTTGTCATGTTGGATTGTCCTTTTGGGGATGATTTTTAGGGTATCGGGGGCAACCGATACTCTTTTTTTCTGTCATTATATCAAAAAAGCAGGTAGTTAAAAATCCTTGGATTTTTAACTACCTGCTTTTGAATTAAGAGACTTATGTCACAGCCTCGTACATTTTTAACTTTCAACCTTTAGTTAAATAATGTTTTTTAAAAGTATCACATATATAATATCTGTAAATTGAGAACTCATCGTTAAACTAGCATTTAAATGCGCAGAGTCACAAAAATTCAATTGCAATAATGATACTCCTTCCTCAGCTGCAATTCTTTTATCTAGATCGTCTACATCATATAAAACCAGATAATTTACATCTTGCCACCTTTTTCTATCTTTTATTGCTTCACTTAAGAAACTTCTTAAATGCTGTTTAAATTCAAGAACAATATCAGCATCTTTATAATTAGCATACAAATCATATACATCTTTATAACCATGCTGTAAGATACTTAATCCTTGAAACTTTCCCTTACCAAGTTGTTCGAAAAAAATGCCCGACAAACTGCCTTCTTGTTCTGGTACCTTAGAAAAAGCAGTATCCCCAGATAGATTTGGTAACTTCTTAAGTTGATTAAACTTAACAGTTCGATCTTCTTTTTCCATTTTTGGATAGTCTCTCGCCATCCATTTTTGAGCTATTTTTCTATATTTTTGAAAAACATGAATTGCAACTTTGTTATAAGAATTTGTTGTACTGCCAGCTATGGTCTTTCTCCCAATATCAAAATTAAGCCCAGCATCTTCTATTATCATAAACATTCTTGGAATATAGCCTGACATTCCCCTTAAACTATCAGTATTCAAATTAATACCAGTTGGCATTCCTTTCACACTCATTGTAATACCATATTTAAAATGTGAGTATTCTGGTTCAGTTTCAAACTTACCTGGTTCTTCCGAACTTATGAGATTTAAATGTTCAGAACGCTCTTTCCATACACTTGTAGTTGGTGTAAAGTAAACAAAATATTTAAAAGTTCGGTTGGCAATCTTATGCTCACCAGATTCGGTAACATATTTACCTCTTAAAAAGTCAATTTTTTGAATATCGGTGTTATTAGCATCTTTAAATTTATCTTCAAATTCATTCATTGATACAATACGATTATCATCAATATCATCCAAAAGATGATATGAAAAATCAATTGACTTATCAACATAGTTAATAGACTTTTTTTCATTTATATAAGTTAGCTTAACTTTAATGTTATTTAGATTATTCCGTCGATCTCCTCTCCATATTCCTAAAGTATTTCCAATGGCAGTATGGGTACGTATGGTAAAAACCAACTGTTCATAATTAAGACTAAAAAAACTATTATCCCTTAATCCACTAAGAATTACTTCAGTTCCTCTTCGTAAACTGGTTTCCGGACTATTTTCAATAGGCATATTAAATGGTTTTATACTCTCACTCTCTGCCCAACCTCTTGCCCCAATAGCAACTATTTGTGCAGAATTAATACCATTGTTAGTAGTAATTTTTGCTGAGTTACTCTGGAATATTGCAAATGAAAGTCCAATTCCTTTTTCCCCAACCGTATTTTTATCATTCATTTTTTCAGACTCATAAAACTGAACTGCCTTATCTAATTGATTAGGACTCATGCCAACCCCATTATCATGCACAATGATTTCTCTTTTATCCGCATTAATAAGAATGGAAATACGTCCTTGATAGCCATTTTTCTTTTCTTCCTTACGCATATATATAGCATCTACAGCATTTTGTAATAATTCCGCAATCACATCATAATCATTGTGGTAGCTGTAATAAGCTTGAAAAATCTGTTTCTTCATATTATCTACTGATGGTTTTGGGGGGAAAGTTGTCATTTATTAAACTCCTTTCGGATACGTCAACTACATAACGGATTGTTATGTAGTTAAATCACTAAATAAATCACATTATTTATTCAGACTATATCAGTAATTGGCAAATTCTATAATTAATCCGAACAGAAATTAAAAAGCCCAAAGCAATCACTTACAATGGTAGTAGCTAATTCCAACCAATATAGGGAGTGATTACTTTGGGTACATCTACTTTATCACGTTT
>Ga0214925_100523_pt1 | contig 17008 bp, 15 predicted proteins | sample Stichaenrichment_FD_168299 | JGI IMG/M metagenome (GOLD analysis project Ga0214925, IMG submission 168299) | Xylose enriched microbial communities from anaerobic bioreactor in Madison, Wisconsin, United States - 63SRT | ecosystem: Engineered > Bioreactor > Anaerobic > Unclassified | place: USA... | reverse complement strand
TTTGGTGACGTTTATCGTGCTAATTTAAAATCCTATCGTGATGAATTGGTTATTACGACTAAAGCCGGTTTTAATATGTGGCCCGGTCCTTATGGAAATTTTTCATCCAAAAAAACATTAGTTAATGCGTTGGATGGTAGCTTGAAACGAATGGGGTTGGATTATGTCGACATTTATTACAGTCATCGATTTGATCCAAACACTAATTTGGAAGAAACCGCCAATGCGTTAGATGGCATTGTGCGGTCTGGTAAGGCACTCTATATTGGCATTTCCAATTATAATTCAGAACAAACAAAAGAAATAACGCAATACTTTAATGACTTGCATACGCCATTTGTGGTTAACCAGGCTTCATATAATATGTTAAATCGGGAAGTTGAGGATGATGGTCTTCTGAAGACACTGAAGGATGAGAATAAAGCTTTGATTGCTTATGGGCCTTTAGCAGAAGGACTATTAACCGATAAATATCTTGGCGGAATGAGTGATGATGTTAAAGTTCATTGGAGCAACCAGTTTGTAATCAAGCATGGTAAAGACGAACTTGTTAAGAAATTGAATGAGTTAAACGACATTGCTAAGAACCGTGGGCAAAATCTTGCTCAGATGTCTTTAGCTTGGCTGCTTCATGATAAGACGGTTGCCAGTGTTGTAACCGGTGCCTCAAAAGTAGCTCATTTGGAAGATAATTTAAAAGCATTAGATAATCTTGATTTTACTGATGATGAATTATCACAGATTGATAAAATTGTTAAAGAATAAAGTATGATTATTGGAAAATGAAGTTAATAGTCTTTGTAAAGGGTGGCGTATAATCAATTTTTGATTAGAGGCCACTTTTTTTGACTAAAATTGCTGGAATGGCGGTTTATGTCCTGTAAAATAATTTGATGAATAGTGAGTTTTAGCAAATATCAAGTAAAACTGTTTAGTTTAATCATGATATACTTATCTGTATTAGATTATGCCTTGAATGGAGAATAGTTATGACAAAAAAAGTTACTATCACGGATTTGGCAAAGCGTGCCAATGTTTCCGTTACGACAGTTTCACAGATTCTTAACGGAAAAGATGATCGTTTTAGTGAAAAAACGGTTAAAAAAGTTCATCAATTACAAAAAGAGATGGGATATGTCCCTGATTTTAACGCTCAGAGTTTAATTCGTCGAAGTGGTCGGACAATTGGTGTTTTGGTTCCAAATATTAATAATCCGTTTTTTAGTCACTTCTTAAGGGGAATTGAGTCTGTCGCTATGGACAATGGTTATATTCCGCTTATTTTTGGGTCTAACAACAATCAAAAGTTGGAAAGCTATTACTTGTTTGAATCTATCAGAAGGGCCGCAGACGGCATGATAATCGCTTCTGCTATCTCGGATGTTAGTTACATTGATAATATTCTAAATCAGAACGGCATTCCTTATTTGCTGACTGATCAAGCTCCGGTTGCAGACGGGGATCAGGTAGATGTTAATAATTACCATGGTGGAGAGTTGTTAGCAAATTATCTTATCCAAAAGGGTCATCAAAGAGTGACCGTTGTTACTGATCAACACCCAACCCTCAACCTTAAACAGCGACTTACCGGATTCCTTGATGTATTTCGCAGCCATGGTTTATCGATTGCAGATGAACAAATCGTTGAAACCGAACTAACAAAATTGGGAGGATATCATGCGACAAAACAAGCCTTGGCGCATCATCCTACAGCAATCTTTGCGTTAAATGATGAAATTGCTATCGGCTTATATCGTGGTATTCATGAAGCAGGGTTAAGGATTCCCGATGACATTTCAATTGTTGGCTATGACGATATTGATTTAACCGAATACGTTACACCAACATTAACGACCATTCATCAACCATCATTTGAAATGGGAGAAAGCGCGGCGAAACTGATTCTAAAACGAATTCAGGACAGAGATCGGCCGTTTCAAAGCGTCTCTTTGCCGATTGAACTTGTTGAGAGGGAAAGTGTTAAGAATATTAATTCTTGAAATTTTTATTTGTAAAAGGATTTCAGATCTGGTATTCTCTTTAGTGAAAGGTTTTACTTAATTTCGATTTTAGTAGAAAACCTGTTATTCTCAGGGCATCGATTGGATGCTTTTGTAGAATTAATCATTGATTATGAGGAATGTACGGCGGGCAGAGATTGCCGTGATCAATACGGCGAACGGGTGATTCGAATCTCTATACTTGTTTGTACATATTTATATTAAGAGGAGCCTTAAAAATGACGAATAAAGTGGTTGTACTAGGAAGTTTAAATGTTGATACTACCCTCCACATTGCGCAGATGCCAAAGCCGGGTGAAACCATTAGTGCGCAAAGCAAGACTAATTCTGCAGGGGGAAAAGGTGCCAATCAGGCTGTTGCAGCTGCCCGATCACATGCCCAGACCAGTTTTATCGGCCAAGTTGGTGAAGACAGCGCGGGTGAATTCATGATTAATGCATTAAAAAAAGATCGGATTAACACTGATCATATTAATGTAACATCAAACGCCGGTACTGGATCCGCAGTTATTTTGCTGGACAAAGAAGGACAGAACAGCATTATGGTTTATGGTGGTGCAAATCAAGCGATGAGCACGGATATTATTGCGGATAGCGAGGCTGTAATTGCGGATGCTGATGTGTTGATTTCACAATTTGAAACACCTCAAACAGTCGCTTATGAAGCGTTTAAGGTTGCAAAGAAACATGGCGTTATGACGATTTTAAATCCTGCACCGGCAGCCGATATTTTAGATGGTTTGTTGGAAGTGACAGATTTGATTGTTCCCAACGAAACGGAAAGTGCCACGTTGACGGGAATTAACGTCACTGACATTGACTCTATGGATCAAAATGCTGCAAAATTTGCTTCAATGGGTATTCAAAACTTGATTATTACAGTTGGAGACCGGGGCGCATATTATCACACTCCCGATGCGAGTGGATTTGTACCAGCATTTAAGGTGAAGGCGAAGGACACAACGGCAGCAGGAGACACCTTTATTGGTGCTTTCAGTTCAAAAGTGCTTAAAGATCTTTCTAACATTGAGATGGCATTGACTTACGCTCAACAGGCGTCATCCATTACTGTTCAAAGGATGGGCGCATTGCCTTCAATTCCGACAACCGAGGAAATTTCTGCAGAATATAAATAAAACTTATTGTTTCCATTAGACCTTTTAGGCAGGTAAAAGTGTTTTTTTCAAAGGTGTTGATTTACTAAAGTTTATCTGTTAACATTACCAGACGTTAGCAGGAATTTAAATTTAAGAACTTAACATATTCTTTAGGATTGTTAAGTTTGGTGTTAATCAATTCATTTTATACGTTTAAAGGGGTTTATAGCTATGAGTAATAAGTTAGAAATTCTTAAAGATTATCAAAAAGCAGCTTCCAAGCTAAATCGATTGAAATCACAAGAGGCTGAGGTCTGTCGTTCTGAAAATGGCGAAGACAAGGACACGGTTGTGATTAAACCGCAATTTGGAAATGAAATGAATCATCTTAATAAAGAGTGCGAACAGCTAAATATGATTCTTGAAGCAATGGATGCTTCGGAAGATTAAGGTTAGTCAACTCTATCAAAAGAGATCCGGATTAAAATATCCGGATCTCTTTTTGATAATATCACTAGGTTGATGTCGACATAAAAGTTAAAAATAGTTAGATAAAAGGGCAAAGGAGACAGCAATTTTTATTTGGCCGCGACCTTTTAAGTCTTTTAACCAATTTGGTGGGAATGTCACAGGTGCGTAAAGTAATGAAGCTAACATAGAAGTGATAGAACCGATGGTGTCGGCGTCATGACCGAGGTTAACGGCTCGTTTAACAGCGACAAAATACTGTTCCGAATTAAACAGGCACCAAAAGACTGAGTTTAGTGTATCAACAACGTAGGCAGAACTTTTAATTTGAGTGCTTGGTTGCCGCAAGAAGCCAGAATCGCCTAGTTGCTCGAAATAGGGGACTTGATCCTTAAATTGGGTTTTACCCTTATAATAGTCTAAAGCCTCTTGAATCGCCCGTAACATCGCATATTTGTTGGGATTTTGAATGACCCTGATAATAACGTTGATTAAAATTCCGGAAGCTACTAGGCTGCGGGGATGGCGATGGGTTGTTGCGGTGAATCGATGGACAAGTGATGCTACCTGATCATCAAATTGATAGTGACGGTAATCGGTTAAGATGAAAAAAGCCAGTGGCATCATCCGCATTAGCGCGCCATTGCCATTATCCATTTCATCATTACCACCGCAAAGTTCTGGGGTGATACCCTTATCAAAGCGTTTGATAGCGGCTTTTGTTGTTTTACCGATATCAAAGGAAGTTCCGAACGGTGTATAGTCACCAAAATGATACCATTGAGAGTATCTTGTCATGAGATCATTAAGGTTGAACCCAAGCGATAGGCTAACTAAAGATGCAATAGATAACGATGTGTCGTCTGACCAGGTTCCCTTGGGAACATCGAATGCTCGATGGCCCAGCATCGTATCAACAGGGCTTTCAAGTAATTTTTCGCGTTCTTCAAATTGTACAGGGACTCCAAGGGCATCGCCCAGGGCGACAGCAGTTAAGGATTGAAATAAAAGGTAGCTTGTTGAATACATGAGATTTACCTCGATCTTGTGATTTCTAAACGGTATTTCATAACGGTTTTATTGAAAGCTGTTCGTTTAACCATAAGCCACTTGATAGTCATTTTCAATGCTAAATCTTGGTAGTAAGCGGTTTATCTTGATCGTTTTCTGTTAAAAATTGAAGTTAAAATGAATTTATGATTTGATCTTGAACTTTCAAAGTTGGGAATTATCCGTCTTCTTTATCCAAAATGGATAATCCTTTGTTTCGTAAGAAGCGTTATAAGTTTTGTGACCAAGTTCTTCACCATCAATTTGACCATAGCGAGCCTTTTTGGTCTTTAATTCGAAATGGGTCTCAGAAAAATGATGGACAAAACGAAGATGCAAATGACGCTTCAATAGTAGCATAAAAATAAACAACAGGATCTGACGGTAGGTTGGTTTCTCGACGATTACCAAATCCAATTGGTCCTTATAAACAGACGCTCGTGGCACAATATCGATGCCTCCGCCAAAGTAAGGGTGATTTGTAACTGTTACGAGAAATGCTTTTGAATAAGTGTGAATAGTGCCGTTGGGGTGGGTGACTGTTAGCTCAAAAGGTTGAACGGTTTGAATAGCATGTAAGACGGATACCCAGTATGAAAAACCGCTGAATTGTTTATGATGTTTTAATAAGGAATGGTTCGCCAAATAAACAACGGTTGCATCTAATCCGATTCCAAAATTATTAAGAAAATAACCATCTGTTGAAAGATCGTGATTAATGAAATGCCCAATATGGATTTTAGTAGGGACTTGGCATTCAAAAATATCATGAAGCGCTTTTTTCCAATGACGAGGAATTTTTAATGCCCGTGCGAAATCATTTCCAGAGCCGATTGGTAAAAGCCCAACTGGGACTCTAGGGTCCTTTATCTGGGGGTGCTCAGCATAAAAGCGCATGCAACCGAGGATTGTTTCGTGAAGAGTTCCATCGCCTCCTGTAGCGATAATAATTGCGTCAGGATGATTGGTGGCCGTTATTTGATCAAGAATTCGCATAGCGATGGAAACTGCATGACCGTCGTATTCAGTAAAGTAGGCGCGGTAAGAGATGTTTTTCTTTTTGAGATATTGTTCAATTTGAGGCCAGACTTTACGGCCATTGTTCCCACCAGCCGTGGGATTTACGATAATAAAGTATTCCATTCCTGAAAATGCCCCCGTTACAATAAGTAATAAGCTTTAATATATGTAAAAAAAGCTTGAGAATCGAATGGTTAAACTATCCGATTCTCAAGCTTCTTGTCAATTATAGCCCCAAAGGTTGTTTTGAAATGTTTAGTGATTACCGTTCATGATTAACATTGGCAGAATCATTGGATGACGTTCGGTTTTATCGTATAAAAACTCTTGTAAGTCATCAATAACAGCATTTCGAATAGAAGCCTCAGTTGCTTTTTTATTATGCATAGCTTTTCTGATTGTCTTAAATACGCGTCTTCTACCTTCGTCAAGTAGTTCACCTGACTCACGCATATACACAAATCCACGAGAAAGAATATCAGGACCGGATTGGATTTCTTGATTGTGCAAGTTGATTGTTGCGACAACGACTACAATACCTTCTTCAGAAAGTAACTGTCTATCTCGCAATACAATACTTCCAATATCTCCGATGCCACTACCGTCAATGTAGACATCACCGGCTTGGAAGTGACCAGCTAATCTGGCAGTGTCTTTAGATAATGCCAAGACATCACCATTTTGCATGATAAAACTATGATCAAGTGGGACACCACATTGTTCGGCAAGCTCTGTGTGGATTTTTAACATTCGGTATTCACCATGAATCGGCATAAAGAACTTGGGCTTCATTAAGCGAAGCATCAACTTCTGTTCTTCTTGACCACCATGTCCGGAAGTATGAATGTTATTAACTTTACCGTGAATAACATTAGCACCAGCTTCTTCAAGCTTGTTGATAACATCATTCACGCTGGTTGTATTACCTGGAATTGGGTTACTTGAAAAAATAACGGTGTCTCCAGGTTGAATTGAAATCTGTCTGTGAGTACCATTAGCAATTCGTGAAAGAGCTGCCATGGGTTCACCCTGAGAGCCGGTACATAAGATCATTGTTTTATTAGCAGGTAAGGATTGAAGCTGATTTGCATCAACAAATGCGTCATCAGGAATATCCAAATATCCTAATTCACGGCCATTAACAATGGCAGCATCCATACTCCGGCCAAATACCGCGATCTTACGTCCCCGAGCCAATGCATTATCACAGGCAGTTTTAATTCGGGAAATATTTGATGCAAATGTCGCAAAAATGATCCGATCTTTCACCTGATCAAAAATATGGGAAATGGAAATACCAACCCATTTTTCTGATTTAGTCCAAACCGGTTTTTCAGCATTTGTACTGTCAGACATTAGACAAAGGACACCTTCAGCACCTAACTTTGCCATTTCCTGAAGATCAGGCGGCTGATTAGTTACCGGTGTGAGGTCAAACTTATAATCACCGGTTTCGACAATGACACCCACTGGCGTATGAACTGCAACACCTAGTGTGTCAGGAATCGAATGAGTTGTTCTGAAGAATGAAACTTTTGTCTTACGAAACTTGATGACGGATTTATCACTAATTTCATGAAGTTCTACAGAATTTAGAAGGCCATGTTCTTCTAGTTTGTTTTTGATAAGAGCCATTGCTAACGGTCCGGCATAGATTGGGACGTTCAAAACCTTCATCAGGTATGGAACGCCACCGATATGATCTTCATGCCCATGTGTGATAACAAGTGCCTTAATCTTATCCTTATTGTCAACTAAATATTTGTAGTCCGGAATAACATAATCAACTCCGAGAAGATCATCTTCGGGGAATTTGATTCCGGCATCAATTAGAATAATTTCATCCTGAAATTGGACGCCATAGGTGTTTTTTCCAATTTCACCAAGTCCGCCAACGCCATAGATAGCTGCTTCGTTATTTTTGACGTTCAGCTTTTTCATTTATTGTTAAACTCCGTTAATTTGAAATTCGAACTGTCTTGCTCGTATTTCAAGTGTTCACCTTGGAGCGGCTCCACGAATTCGATAGCATAATCAGTGTTATCTTCTACTAATCCGCGAGCTTCTACTTCTGTATCGGCCTCAAGATACAGAGAGAGTGTCGTTTCCCGACGAGGTGTTTGCTTTTTGTCGGGTTGATATAAAACCTTAAAAATCATAAAAAAACTCCTTTATTCATGTACTTTTTCGAAACGATCAGGTTTCTTTCCGAACAAGTGGTTGTGAGAACACAACTAATGGAGCTATTTTACCATAATCTAAAGAATAAGTATATAAACATGATATCAAACTCTAAAGGCGTTCTCATGTTAAAATTAATTTAGCAAAGTGAAATGGAAGTGAAAAGTAGATTGACTATGATGCTTATCATTCAAATCGTTATCGGTTTAGTTGCAGCTTTTGCCGTGTATAATCTGATTCACTACTTATTTGTTACACGTCCAAGTCGAAAGAGACTACTTTCAGCACAGAGAACAGTTAACAAAGCAGTTGCCGAAGTCCTTAAAGCTTTAATTTCGGCTGATAAGCTTGCTCCTATAAAGGAGGAAGAATTACACTCAGAAATGATTGCCAATATTTGGGGGAGGGGTGTGATGGCATTCGAATATCATATTCCAATCGACCGGGTAAAGGGCTCGATTCCGGATTTAAAGGAATTGTTGACAAAGGGATTGGATGAGTATAGCCAGAAGAACGGGATTCATGCGCATGGAAAAAAGTCGTCCGTTTTTGTAGTAACCGATATCTGGCAATTGGATGACCGCTTACACTTTGATGTCGCCTATTTGATAAATTTAACCACAATTGAATATATTGATGATCTCAATCGACTACATTGATAAATAGGTTGATTATTAAATCCGGTTTTGGTTGAGAGGCACAGCTAAAATGATCTTAAGAAGTCGTGATTGTAAAATAAAGAGATTGGGCAATGATTTGCTCCAACCTCTTTATTTTTTTGTTTTGTAAATGTCAAAAAACCAGCAGCCATAACAGCGTCGTTTCCGAATTTTCAGATGGCTTTAAGCACATCTAGGTCGACGTGACTGATGATGAGTTCCAGATTCAAAAGAGTGGACAGGACCACGCGCACTTTGATTGTTGAAATTATGTTTCATATTTTTTGAAATGCTAAAAATTACTTACAAAAAGTACACTAATATAGTGATTCACAACAACATTATCAATTTCACGTTTTCAAGCGGACAAGCCCTGAAAGATTGTACAAGAATTAAAATGATCGACGTGTCACTTTTTACTGTTCAAACAACAGATTTAGTAAATGAATACCTCGTCATCATCTCGTTTAAAGGGATTGTCTTTGTTGATGTGATCATAAAACAAAATGCCGTGTAAATGATCGATTTCATGTTGACAAACAATTGCAGGGTAGTTTTTTAAACGAATCTTGTGTTCATTACCGTCAACATCCTGATATTTCAACGTAATTCTTGCTGATCGAGGGACGTATCCAGGTACGTCACGATCAACGGAAAGGCAGCCCTCACCCTCAGTCAATGCACCACGTTGAACAGAATTTGAAACAATGACGGGGTTAATAATAACGTCCTTGAAAAGTGGTTTACCTTTTTCATTTTCATCATCATTCGGAACTAAAACAGAGGCCATCATTTTAGAGACACCGACTTGTGGTGCTGCTAATCCGACTCCCGCACGAAGCTTGTATTTTTCACATAGTTCTGGGTTTTGACTGACTTCAAGGTATTCCATTAAATCGTGTGCCAATTTTTTGTCATCGGCAGATAATGGAAATTTAACTTTTTTAGCTTCTTGTCGTAGAACGGGATCGCCATCTCGAACAATATCATCCATTAAAAACAAATCAAAGACCTCCGAATATTTTTATCACTATTTACATTTTATCTTAATATCTAAAAAAATACTATGCGTTAAATTCATAAGTTATTTAGGAAATTGTTAAAAAAATCGGCATAAAAGGTTGAATGAGATATAGATTTATGGCATAGATGCAGGGGCATTTATTAAATAAATAAACATGTAACATTTCACAATCTTTACTCGCACAAGCGGTTTCAAGGTTTATTTGCAGGAAAAAAGTAAGCAAACGAAAAAACCCTTTTGAAAGCAATGTAAGGGCTTGCAAACGGACTGAAAAAATGCTAAATTTTAAGTGTGGTTTAGAAGTGATCTATTTGTGCATCACAAGTCTAGCTTTACAGGAAAGGAAAGTGTTATCTATGGCAGCAAAGAGTAAGCATGTTGTTGATTTTGAGAACATCAAATCGACGATGAGCGATCCATACAAGAAACCTGTTCAAGTAATTGATGAAACTGGAAAGATCGTTAATCAGGAATTGTTCGATCGGTTCAGTGATGATGAACTGGTTACTTTGATGGAAAAGATGGTTTGGGAACGTGCATTGCACGAACAAACAATGAACTTTTCGCGTCAAGGTCGTTTAGGCTTCTATGCTCCAACTTTAGGTGAGGAAGCTTCCGAAATGGGAATTGCTCACGCAATGAAGAAACAAGACTACCTATTCCCAGCATATCGTGATTTACCACAATTAATCCAACACGGTGCAACCGTTAAAGAAGGATTCTTATGGTCTAAAGGTCACTATCAATGCTATGACTATGTACGACGTGGTGTTCGTGCATGGATTCCACAAATTATCATTGGCGCTCAGTACGTTCAATGTGCCGGCGCAGCATTAGGTATTAAAAAGAATGATGAAAAGGACACAGTTGCCTATGTATTTACAGGTGATGGCGGTACTTCGCAGGGTGACTTCTATGAAGGAATCAACTTTGCAAGTTCTTTCCAAGCACCGGCTGTCTTCTTTGTTCAAAATAATGGTTGGGCAATTTCAGTTCCACGAAAGACACAAACTGCTGCTGAAACACTCGCTCAAAAGGGTGTTGCTTCAGGTGTTCCAGGTGTTCAAGTTGATGGAATGGATATCTTGGCAACTTATCTTGTTGCCAAGGATGCTCGTGACTTTGCCGCTGCAGGCAATGGCCCTGCATTAGTTGAAACCTTAACTTATCGTTTCGGCGCTCACAGTTCTGCTGGTGATGATCCAAGTCGTTATCGTACTAAGGAAGAAGAAAAGCCTTGGTTTGATCGTGACCCATTAATTCGATTAAGAAAAGTATTGACTGACAAGAAACTTTGGGATCAAGACAAAGAAGACAAGTTGGTCGCTCAATACAAGGATCAATTCAAACAGGATATGAAAGATGCTGAAGCTGCACCTAAGCAAAAGGTCAGTGACTTCTTGAAACACACATTTGAAGTACCTACCCCAGATGTTGCAGCCCAAATCAAAGAATTTGAAGCAAAGGAGTCGAAGTAATCATGGCTAAATTAACGTATATTAAAGCAATTACCGATGGACTTGACCAAGTATTGCAAGATGATCCGAAGACATTGATTTTCGGTGAAGACGTTGGTAAAAACGGTGGTGTTTTCAGAACCACTGTCGGCCTTCAAGACAAATACGGAACTGACCGTGTCTTCGATACACCATTGGCTGAATCAGGAATTCTTGGATTGTCAATTGGACTTGCATTAACTGGTTGGCGTCCAATCCCAGAAATTCAATTCATGGGATTCACAATGGAAGCTGTTGATTCCATTGGCGGTCAAATGTCACGTAACAGGTTCCGGATGTCAGGCGATGTTTCAATGCCGATCACAATCAGAACACCATTTGGTGGTGGTACCCATACCGCTGAACTTCATGGTGACTCGCTGGAAAATCTCTTTGTTGGAATCCCGGGGTTACGGGTTGTAACACCTGCAAATCCTTATGACGCCAAGGGAATGGTTATTTCAGCTGTTGAAAATAATGATCCGGTATTGTTCATGGAAAACCTGAAACTTTATCGTTCAATGAAAGATGAAGTTCCTGACGGTCACTATACAGTTCCGCTAGACAAGGCGAAGGTTGCCCGAGAAGGATCTGACATTACAATCGTTGCTTACAGTGCCGAAGTTAATGAAGCATTGAAAGTAGCTGATAAATTAGAAAAAGAGAATATTTCAGTTGAAGTTATTGATTTACGTTCATTATCACCAATCGATACTGAAACGATCTTTAATTCAATTGATAAGACTCATAAAGTAGTTGTTGCTCAAGAAGCACAAAAGATGGCCGGTGTTGGCGCTCAAGTTGCATCAGCAGTTGCCGAAGACGACATTATGTCACTTGATGCTCCTATTGGTCGGGTTTCTGCTCCTGATAGCGTATTTCCATTTGCAATGGCTGAAAATGATTGGCTTCCAAATGCAGATGACATCGAAGCAAAAGTACGCGAAATTTTAAACTACTAAAATTCTAAGTAAGAAAGGAAGTTAGATCCCATGGCTTATAAGTTTAAACTCCCTGAGCTAGGAGAAGGAATGGCCGAAGGCGAAATTGCTTCATGGCTGGTCAAACCTGGCGATAAAGTTAAAGAGGACGATCCGTTAGTAGAGATTCAAAACGATAAGTCCGTTCAAGAGTTGCCATCTCCTGTTGCCGGAACTGTTAAGAGTATCGATAAGAATGAAGGAGACACTGCAGAAGTTGGGGATGTCCTCATCACAATTGATGACGGTTCTCCCGACACGCCTGATGATGCTGCTCCTGCACCCGCAAAAGAAGAAGCTGCACCTGCACCTGAACCAGCTAAAGAAGCTGCACCAGCACCTGCCGCAGCACCTGCTGCCGCTGCTCCTGCACCGGCTGGTAATCCGACTCCTTCTGATCCAAATAAATTAGTTAAAGCAATGCCATCTGTTCGTCAATATGCACGTGACAAAGGCGTTGACATTACGGCTGTTCCAGCGACTGGTAATCACGGACAGGTCGTTAAAGCTGATATTGACAGCTTTAATCCTGCCGCAGCACCAGCAGCTCAAGCACCTGCTGCAGAAGCTGCAGCTCCAAAGGCTGCCGGTGGCCCAATCAAACCATACAAGTCTGCACAACCGGATCTTGAGACCCGTGAACCAATGTCCATGATGAGAAAGATCATTGCTAAATCAATGAGAGAATCTAAAGATATTGCACCTCACGTAACCTCATTCGATGACGTTGAGGTTAGTGCCTTGATGGCTAACCGTAAAAGATATAAGGAAATCGCCAAGGATCGCGATATTCATTTGACATTCCTGCCATATATCGTGAAAGCCTTAGTTGCTGTTATGAAACAGTATCCTGAATTTAATGCTTCAATCGACGATACGACCCAAGAGATTGTCTATAAACATTACTTTAACGTTGGAATTGCAACCAATACTGATGATGGATTGTATGTTCCAAATATTAAGAATGCAGACGCCAAAGGCATGTTCGAAATTGCTAAGGAAATTACCGAGAATACTCAAGCTGCATACGACAACAAGTTGTCTGCAGATAAGATGAGCGGCGGTTCAATTACTATTAGTAATGTCGGTTCAATTGGTGGTGGCTGGTTCACACCAGTTATCAACCAACCTGAAGTTGCAATTTTAGGTGTTGGCAAAATTGCCAAGGAACCATATGTTGATCCCGAAGACGGCGAAATCAAAGTTGGCAATATGCTGAAACTTTCATTGAGCTATGATCACAGATTGATTGATGGGGCACTTGCTCAAAATGCGTTGAACCTAATGAACAAGTTGCTTCATGATCCAGATATGCTTTTGATGGAAGGATGATCGAATAATGGCTGAAGTTGAAAAGAAAGAAACGGTTATTATCGGAGCCGGCCCTGGCGGGTATGTCGCTGCAATCCGTGCTTCCGAATTAGGGCAGAAAGTGACCCTGATTGAAAAGTCCGATACACTCGGTGGTGTTTGTTTAAACGTTGGTTGTGTACCCTCCAAAGCATTGATTCAAGCAGGTCATCGGTTCCAAGAAGCTAATGATGCCTCAACTTATGGTATTACGACACAACCCGCAACCATTGATTTTAAAAAGACTCAAGATTGGAAGCAAAAGAAGGTCGTTGATCGAATGACCAGCGGTGTTAAGATGCTTTTGAAGAAGCACAAAGTTGATGTTATTCAAGGCGAAGCAGTTCTTGATAGTGATACGCAACTTCGAGTAATGCCGGTTGGGCCACAACAATTCATGAGTGCTGATACTGGATTAACGATTCAGTTTGATAATTTAATTATCGCTAGTGGTTCTCATCCAATTGAAATTCCTGGATTTAAGTTTGATGGTCGAGTTGTTGATTCAACCGGTGGTCTCAATCTTCCAGAAATTCCTAAAGAATTTGTCGTTATTGGTGGCGGTTATGTTGGAACAGAGCTGGCAGGTGCTTATGCCAACATGGGTTCACATGTGACAATCATTGAAGGTACACCGTCGATCTTGGCTGGATTCTCAAAGGATATGGTTTCAATTGTTCAGAAATCATTGAAGAAGAAGGGCGTTGATATTATTACCAGCGCAACTGCCAAGTCTTCTTCTCAAGATGCTAACAGTGTTAGTGTCACCTACGAAGCAGACGGCAAAGAATCAACGATTAAGGCTGATTACTGCATGGTTACTGTTGGACGTAAACCAAATACGGATGATTTGGGTCTTGAATATACCAAAGTTAAACTCGATGATCGCGGTATCGTTCAAACCGATGATCAGGGCCGAACAGATTCACCACACATCTTTGCCATTGGGGACATCGCATCAGGGCCTGCACTGGCTCATAAGGCATTCTTCCAAGGTAAAGTAGCTGCGGGCGCAATCTCCGGTAAGAACACTGCCAATGATTACGTTGGCGTTCCAGGTGTCTGCTTTACGGATCCGGAAATGGCCGTTGTTGGCTTGACTCAATCTCAAGCTAAGGATAAGGACATTGATGTATCAACTGCAAAGTTCCCATTTGCCGGTAATGCACGTGCGGTTTCATTGGATGAAGCGGAAGGATTTGTTCGTTTGATCTACACAAAGGATGATAAAACCATTCTTGGTGGTGAAGTCGTTGGACCTGGCGCAAGTGACTTGATCGCTGAACTAAGTCTTGCAGTGAATGGTCGAATGAATGTTGAAGATATCGCTTTGACAATTCATCCACATCCAACATTGAGTGAGCCGATCCAAGAAGCAGCTGATGTTGCATTGGGATTCCCAACACACATCTAATTTTTACAATAAATTGGATGCTGGTATATTAAAGTAAGATGGTTAAAACGACCTATCGTATTTTGACGGTAGGCCGTTTTATTGTACTTAAAATTAAAAAGAAAAGAATATTAGACATCATTATCGGCTTTTCCATTTCACAAAGTTTTGAAATAATCTATAATTGTCATTAAAGACCGAATTCTTTAAAACCTAATTCGTAATGAAATAACGATCGGAGACGATTTTATGAACGATGACTATTCATATCCATTGATTGATGGTTTAAGCAACGATGAAGTCATTATACTCGTGACCTTTTTTCAGAAGGTCGAAGAGGCTTATGAAAAACAAAGTGGCGTTGATCGAGAGTCATTTATGAATGCTTATCAGGATTTTGTGACTGTTGTACCGTCAAAAATGGAACAAAAGCAATTAGAAAAGCAATTTCAAGAACGTTCCGGATACAATGCATATCAAGTTATTAGGCAATCTAAACAAGATGTGAAAACTTTGAAAATGAATGAGGCGTAAAATGGAAATAAATGAGCTTGAAGAAATTGATAAAACTGTTAAGGGATGGTTAAGAGAGTCCCGGGATAATGTTTTAAGAAACATCGACACCCGTTTAACAGTTAGTACCAAAACAAGTCGTCGTGACTTGGTAACGAATATCGATAAACAAAATGAAAAGTTTATTGTTTCCAAAATTCGTGAATTCGAACCACATGCAAGAATTCTTGGTGAGGAGGGGTTCGGAGATAAGGTAGATTCGACAAAAGGTCGTGTTTGGATTGTTGATCCTATTGATGGCACTATGAACTTTGTGAAGCAGAGGAATCATTTTGCAATTATGATCGCTTTATATAATGACGGGATTGGTGAACTGGGGTATATTTTAGATGTGATTGGTAACCGACTGTTATCTGGTGGGCCAAAAATCGGCGTGTTTGATAATGGACAACCCCTCACGCCGGTTGCCGACACAGCTCTTAAGGACGGCTTGATTGGCTTGAGTGGACCAATGGTATTAAATAATGAATTTAATATGGTAGATATTGCTGAAAAATCCCTTGGAATGCGCATCTATGGTAGTGCCGGAATCGATATTATTTCCGTCCTGCGCGGTGAGTTGGTGGGTTACATTTCATACTTGAAGCCTTGGGATTTTGGTGCCGGCAAAATTCTTTGCGAATCGGCCGGATTAAAGATGACAACTATTGACGGGAAGCAATTAGGTATGTTATCATCAACAGCGGTATTATTAGCAACGCGAAACGCACATCGAGACGTTCTTACTATCGTCGGTAAGTAATTAGTCATACTGTGACATGACAGTGGTCACAGTTTTTTTATGCGAATATATTATAACTGGATGTGCAACATTCGAGACTGATTTAAATGAAGGGAAGCAAATAATTTGGATACAAAACTTAAGACACGGGATGACATTCGAAATATCGCAATCATTGCTCACGTTGACCACGGTAAGACAACTTTAGTTAACGAAATGTTGAAGCAATCCGATACTTTGGCTGCACATACTCAAATCGAAGATCGGGCACTTGATTCAAACGCAATTGAAAGAGAACGTGGTATCACCATTCTTTCAAAGAACACGGCTGTTAAATATGGGGATAAGCAGATTAATATTCTGGATACCCCGGGACATGCCGATTTTGGTGGTGAAGTTGAACGTATTATGCGAATGGTTGACGGTGTTTTACTTGTCGTCGATGCATTTGAAGGTACAATGCCACAAACTCGTTTTGTTTTAAAAAAGGCTTTGGAACAGCATTTAACGCCTATCGTAGTCATTAATAAAGTTGACCGTGAAGGCGCACGTCCAGAAGAAGTTGTTGATGAGGTACTTGATTTATTTATCGAATTGGGTGCTGATGAGGAACAACTTGACTTCCCAGTCATTTATGTATCAGCTATGAACGGAACTTCCAGTTATGATTCTGATATTTCGACACAAGAGCATACTATGAAGCCCGTTTTTGACACAATCATTAACCGAATTCCAGCACCAATTGATAATTCGGATGAACCACTTCAATTCCAAGTGGCTTTGCTTGATTATAATGATTTCGTTGGCCGAATCGGGATTGGCCGAATCTTCCGTGGAAAGATCAAGGTCGGTGATAACGTTACCGTTATGAAACTTGATGGTTCAAAGAAAAACTTCCGAGTAACTAAGTTGATGGGCTTTATTGGCCTCAAAAAGGTTGATATTAACGAAGCAAAAGCCGGAGATTTAATTGCT
>Ga0214925_100521_pt1 | contig 17055 bp, 11 predicted proteins | sample Stichaenrichment_FD_168299 | JGI IMG/M metagenome (GOLD analysis project Ga0214925, IMG submission 168299) | Xylose enriched microbial communities from anaerobic bioreactor in Madison, Wisconsin, United States - 63SRT | ecosystem: Engineered > Bioreactor > Anaerobic > Unclassified | place: USA... | reverse complement strand
TTGGAACTCACACGCGCATAACCAATTTTAGCCATTTCCAGTTCTCCTTTTGGACAGTCCTAATGAACACTTTTAATGCCTAGTATAGCACAGAAGCAAAAAAGGCCACTAGGGTATACCCTAGTGGTCAGATGCAGTTTACAGAGAATGGTCTGAAAAACAGTTAGACCAGTAAAACCCCTGAGTTTGGATTTACTCCAACTCAGGGGTTTGCTTTACTTATTAATCGGTAGATTGCAAATTTAATCCGAATTTTTTAAGTGCCAGGCTAGGATTATCTTTGCGATAGACTAGTTGCATGATGTAGTTCTGTCTTTCTTTTGTACTCAATATTTTTCTAAAAACAAGATTAGGATCACAACTTAAGGATCTCTCATATAAGCCTTTGGTAACATAAGCAAGACCACTACCCAAGGAACATTCGATCATCAATTGTTCAATTGATGAAACTCTTTTGATAGAGTGTTGAATGTTCTCATTACCGATGGTTTCTAAAAAAGTTTCTCTCATGTAATCACTTACCTCAGTTGAGTAGTACAGCAGTTGATTGCCGATTAAATCATTTTCGGTGATAAGTGTCTTCTCACTCAAAGGGTTAAGACGACTGATGGCTAAGACCATTTCGTTTTCATAAACATCGACAAAGTTGAACAGAGATCTGTTGATAAAATGATATTCACCATAATTGTTGATGAAGCCACAATCAACCTTACTAAGGGATAAGTCCGCTAGCAAGTGCTCGACTGACTCTTCAATAGTTGAAAAGTGAATTGTTGGATTAACTTTTGCCCTTGTGTAACTAAGTATTAAGTCACGCATTAAAACCCCATCAAAAATTGAGAAGTAGCCTACTTTGAGGTTAAGGTCACCTTCTCTGTCTATCCTTTTCATGACATTGATTGTCGATCCAATTGAGTTCAGATATTCCTCAACTCTTTGCGCAAAGAAGACACCTGCTGGTGTGAGCGATATACTATTACTCTTTCGGAAAAATAATTTGACGTTAACTTCATTCTCTAAACGCTTAACTAGCTGTGAGACAGCCCTTTGTGAAACATAGTTTTTTTGTGCAACTTTGTCGAAGCTTTCCTGCTGTGCAACTTGCAGGAAGACTCTCATCTGATTCAAATCCATACCCGAACCACCAAGTTCATCTGACTACAATCCACTATTTATAACAGCTAAGTGAAAAATTTTTTGAAGGAAATCTCTATCCACATCCTTATAGCCACGCCCTTACACATATTCAACTCCTCAGGCAATATCGAATGGTCGAAATCGTCCTTTTCCACCAATCCGTTTGCAATCTTCCCGCGCCTTGCCTTAAGATAAACACTATTATCAAATAAGGTGGTGATCGTATGAGCGTCACGATTCAAGACATTCTCACTCTACCGGCCTTAACCGGTGCCAGGCTTTTAACCAACACATCAGGTGCCAATCGGGTGGTAACGTCCATTTCAGTGTTGGAATATGCCTCACCTACTCCAGTTCAGGCGGAAATTACTGACGCCATTCATTTTGAAGGCAACGAACTGATCATCACTAGCTTTGCCAACATCGCTAATGATGTTGAGGCCCAATGTAGTAATATCAAACGCTTTGCCCAAGTTGGCGAAGTCGGATTAGTGTTGTATTACGTTGGCATCCTCATGCCGAAAGTTGATGAGCGTTTGGTCCAACTTGCTGATGAATTAGGCTTTGTCATCATCTTGATGCCAGAAAATGATGCCAGTTTAGCTTATGCCAACGTGATTTCAGACGTCATGCAAGCCATCTTCTTAGATCAAATGAACAATCCGGTGTTTGCTGTGGAAATGCTCAGCGAAATCGCCAAGATGCCAGCCTACCAACATAACTTGGCGACGGTATTAAAGATGATTGCGGAACGCCTTCATGCTAGCTGTGCGTTGCTTGATGGCAATCGCCAATTGATTCAAAGTGCGACTTGGCCCCGCAATCGTCACGTTTACTGGCAAAAATTGCCAAGTAGCGGAGTTTACCGCCAAGCTGTCCGTGCCGATCAACCACTAGGCGAGTTTGAACTGGTGATCCTAGCAGAAAACCAGGACTTAGATGTGTATGCCAGAAGCCAAGCTGCAGCTGCCCTGCAAATCTCGCTAAACTTATGGGGCCATGACAGCGGCGAACTTAATCAACGTGAATTGCTGGCAGCAATTGTCGCCGATGAGCCGATCCGGGTCCGGCGGTTGGCCGAGTATTATCACGTTGACATTTCGACCATGCATCATATGTGGGTGATCCCGCAGTTTTTTACAGACGATTATGCTAAAACTCGTCGTGAGTTGGACCAATTAAGCCAGCCTTTTGCCGAAATTGCCTTGATGGAACGCTATGAGGGCATGTTGGTGATCATTCCTAAAGGTGATTTGGAAAATCAGATCTGGAATCAATGGGCCAAAGCCTTAGTCGACTACTTAAATGACCAGGACCTATCCGCCAGCTTGACCCGTTGTCAAAACGTCTTTACCACCACGCAAGTTAAAAATGCGATCCTTTTAATTCAACGCTCCGCCGTTGATGCCAGAATGATTTTTACCCGCAAAGCCTATTTGTCTTTAGCCGACTTGCGCTTAGCCCAAGAAGCCCGTGAGTTGATCGATGCTGGGGCTGATTCAACTAAAGCCTATTTAGATGAACACCTTGAACCATTTGGTGGCTCTGAACAAAGTGAATTGGTTGCGACAATCGGTGTTTACCTATTAGATGCCAATGCTTCAGTGTCCAAATGTGCGAAATTGATGTATGTTCATCGCAACACCATCACCTACCGTTTGCAACAAATCGCTTCGATCACTGGCTTTACCATCGGCGATATGCCAGATACCATGACGCTGTATCGTTTAGCAGCTGTGATCCGCTTGGTCCATACTGCCAGCGCCTAAAATTAGAATAATCCCATGGTTTTATGCACGTGCATAAAATCATGGGATTATTTTTGTGTAGTTGAATAATGACAGGCCTAAACTCCGGCGTTAAGATGTAAAACATCATCTAATTATTAAATATCAATTATAAATTGATTAGGAGGCTATTCAGTATGGAAGAAAACAAACGCAATCAATCTTGGTGGAATTTAGCCATTGTGTTATGTGGCGCATTGATCTCGGTGCCAAGTTTAATTTTGGGCGGCACTCTAGTTTCTGGCATGAGTTTGCCTATGGCCTTATTCACTGCATTTGTCGGTTATGCCATTATTGTCGTGATCATGATCAGCCAAGGTATGCAAAGTGTTGACCAAGCTAAACCGGCTGTAAAAGTCGCAGAACAGGTTTTTGGTAAAGTTGGGTCTTCAAAAGTCGTGTCTTTGATCTTAGCAATTTCAGCCCTTGGTTGGTTTGGGATTCAAGCCAACGTTGCCGGGATTGCCGTCCAAGGTATTTTGGCTGCTTACTCAATCACCATTCCTGCTTGGATATGCTCGATCATCGTTGGGATTGTCATGGTGTTGACGGCAATGTACGGCATCAAGTTCATTCAAAAGCTCGCTTGGATCGCTGTTCCATACCTGATGATCATCGTCTTATATGGCTTCTGGTATGCCTTTGCCCATGAAAATGCCGCCCAAGTTGTGGCCGCATATCATCCATCGACTTCGATCTCTTTTGTGAATGGCTTAGTCACTACTGTTGGTAGCTTTGCTTTAGGTGCCGTCATCGTTGGCGACTACGCCCAATTTTCAACTAAGCGCAGTGACGTCATCAAAGCCTCTATTTTTGGGATCATTCCCGCAGGGGTCGTCATGATCGGCATTGGTGCTGTGTTGACCATCGCTTTTAAAACTGCCGACATCTCCAGTTTATTTATTAAGATCGGCACCCCATTCATCGGTGGCTTAGCCCTAGTCTTAGCCACATGGAAAGTCAACGTCGTCAATGCTTACTCTGGTGGGATCGCCGTTTCAAATGTCTTTAACATTCCAGAAAAATATCGTAAATTGACCCTTTTTGCTGTTGGTGTGGTTGGTACATTGTTAGCAGCCATCGGGATCTTGAACTACTTCACCCCTGTGATGTCTGTCTTATCTGCCATGATCCCACCTGTTGCCGGTGTCATGGGTGCCAGCTACTGGTTGATCCATCATGGTGATGCCAGTCAGTGGCAACCAACTGAAGGTGTCAACTGGTTAGGTTTGTCTGCATGGTTAGTCGGTGCGCTCTTTGGTGGCGTGCCTACAGTCTTGGCCATGATTCCTAATGTTTGGCATCCAACCGCTAACCCGATCATTGGCATCGTCGTTGCCTTGGTCATTTACTATTTTGGTAGCAAGTTTACCCATCAAGAAGTTCCTGCTAAGGAGGAAGCCTAATGCGTTATTTAGATAAAGATGCCATTGAAGATATTGCCCTCGGCGCTTCATTCTTCGGAGCTGGCGGTGGTGGTAATCCTTACATGGGCAAACTCATGGCCATGCAAGCAGTCGATGAATTTGGACCGGTCAAATTATTAGAGCCAGACGAAACCGATGATGAAGACTGGTATTGCCCAGTTGCAATCATGGGTGCGCCTGCCGTCATGATGGAAAAGTTTCCCAAAGGCGATGAATTTGGTCGCGTGTTAGATAAGCTAGAAGCTTACACTGGCCATCACTTCACTGGCACCTTTCCGATGGAAGCTGGCGGGGTGAACTCAATGGTGCCACTCACTTTAGCAGCAACGCGCCAAATCCCATTGGTCGATTGTGACGGTATGGGCCGTGCTTTTCCAGAACTACAAATGTGTACCTTCCATTTAGGTGGGGTTTCCACAACGCCAATGGCGATCACCGATGAAAAAGGCAACGCCGGTGTCATTGAAACAATTTCTGCGAAATGGGCTGAACGCTTAGCTCGGGTACAAACTGTTGAAATGGGCGGCTCCGCCACAGTTTCCTTGTATCCAGCAAATGGCAAGCAGATCAAGCAAAACGGGATCTCAGGCATCGTCACTCAATGCCAACAAGTTGGCCAAAGCATTCGCCTAGCCCACAACGACCCAGAGACGGCTTTGAAGAACTTACTTGACGCCACTGACGGTCACTTCATCTTTGAAGGCAAAGTCACTGATCTTCTGCGCACCACTAAAGGTGGGTTTAACGTTGGCGACATTCATATTGCTGGTTTCAACAACTTCCAAGAAAGCGAGTTAGTCGTCACCATTCAAAACGAAAACTTATTTGCTGCACGTGATGGTAAGCCTGTCACCATGGCCCCTGACTTGATCATCATCTTAGACGCTGAAACCTTAACGCCGATTACCACTGAAATGATCAAATACGGCAAGCGGGTCAAAGTTGTGGCCACCCCTGCCAATGACAAGTGGCGTACTAAAGCTGGTATCGAAGTCGCAGGCCCACGTTACTTTGGGTTCGACTATGATTACGTGCCAGTCGAAGAACTGTTAAAGGAGGACTAATATGTATCGATTAGGAATAGACGTTGGGGGCACCAACACTGATGCCATTATCTTAGATGAAGAACATCAAGTCGTCAGCTTCGTCAAACGTCACACCAGCTTAGACGTCGGCTCAGGTATTGAAGCTGCCTTGTCAGCAGTCCTCGATGACTCTGGCATCGACCCCAAACAAATCAACGCTGTGATGCTCGGTACCACACAAATCACCAACGCCATTGTCGAACGTAAAAAAATCGCTAAAGTCGGTGTCTTGCGCTTAGCCTACCCTGCCACGCTTTCGATCAAACCCTTCACCTACTGGCCACAAGACCTGGTTGAAAAACTCGGAGGTCTCTACTCCGTGGTCCCAGGTGGTTACGAGTACGACGGCCAGATTTTGTCAGAACTCGACGAAGAAGCTGTGAAAAAACAGCTGGCTGAGTGGCAGGGGCAAGTCGAATCAGTTGCCGTGATTGGTGCCTTCTCCAGTTTAAAAACGGATCAAGAAGCACGTGTCGCAGCGCTTGTCCATGAAGCCTATGGTAATGAATTTCCAGTGACGCAATCCGCTGAAATTGGTTCCATTGGATTGATCCAGCGTGAAAATGCCTCGATTTTAAACGCTGGGCTGTTTAAAGTTATCGCCACCACCATCACCGGCTTCAAACAAGCCTTGGCTGACAAAGGTGTCGCTAACGCTGATTTATACCTTACCCAAAACGACGGCACTTTAATGACTGCCGAATTTGCCCAACGCTTTCCAATTTTGACCATCGGATCCGGTCCTACTAACAGTATCCGTGGTGCTGCATACTTAGCTGGAAAAGACGACGCTATCGTCGTGGATATCGGTGGGACCACCACCGATTTAGGTGTTTTGAAAAACGGCTTCCCACGCGAATCTGCTATTGCCGTTGAAGTAGGTGGTGTCGCAACCAACTTCCGGATGCCTGACATCTTGTCCATCGGCTTAGGTGGTGGTTCGATTGTCCGCGTGCAACCAGATGGTAGTGTAACGGTCGGTCCTGATTCCGTCGGTTACGAAATCACTGAAAAAGCCTTATGCTTTGGCGGTGATACCCTGACTGCCACTGATATTGCCGTTCGCATGGGCTTAGCCGATGTTGGCGACAAGGCTAAAGTTTACGGCGTTTCTCAAGAAGTCGCGGAAGCTGGTCTTGCTGAAATCAAGCACATGATTGAAGTTGCAATTGATAAGATGAAAACCAGTGCCGATGATATTGAAATCATCTTAGTCGGTGGCGGCGCCATCATCGCCCCTGATCACTTAGCTGGTGTTGCCAAAGTAATCGCGCCAGAAAAAGGTGGCGTAGCCAACGCTATCGGAGCTTCGATCAGCCAAATCTCAGGTACCGTTGATCGCATTTATCCATACACTAAAATTGACCGCGAAGAAGCTTTGAAGCAAGCTGAAGTTGAAGCCGGTGAGCATGCGAAAACTGCCGGTGCCTTACCCGATACCTTAAGCGTCGTCGAACGTGAGGAAATTCCTCTAGCCTACGATCCAAACCAATCCACCCGCGTCAAAATCAAAGTCGTCGGCGAACTCGCCTAGTGCCACCAAAAATAGGGATCTTCAAACAAATGGAATAATTTGTTTGAAGATCCCTATTTTTTGTCTTGTGTTCACTGTGAAGGCTTAGTATATTTTCCGACATAATTAGCTAGTCACGGTTAACAAACATGGAAAAGATACTTGCTAGCCCATGAAAAATTGCCGTAACAATTCCCGGAAACATCACTAGTATGGCAAGAAGTGAGATGTACTCGTGTGCTATCGTTCCGACTACTGGAATCACAATAATCAAATAACGCCACCATCCTGCACCTGATTTTAGGCAATAATAATACCAAACCACTGAACCAATAATACCAACGAGACTTGGAATATTCGTCGTTAATGGGTTTGATGTAATCGTTGTGGTCGTGGTCCCTGCTAATCCAAGTAAGATGAAAGTAATCACGACAAACCAGACAATTGGATTATATTTAAAATAAATTCCCCTGATTGACCTATAAACAATTGTATAACTTTCAACATTATAAAATCTTCTTTCTTATTTGTTTGCATTTGCATTATTATTTTGGTACTTATCAAGTGTTTTACTGTTCTACGTCATCACTTTTTACAACCTTCTTCCGATTTTCGTCCGTTTCCTATTAGTAATATAAGGATTAGCCTGAAAATTAGTCTGTTTATATTTCCTCTCACTACTAATATAGCAATCCCGATGGTTATTTGATTTTATACGTGGATAAGATACTAGTCTGTCTGTATAATGGATTAAGTAGAGAAGTTAAGGCGGTGGCTATTTCCGATCGGAGGTGGTGCTTATGGTGTTAAACCCTTAAAGCCCATAAGTCCTAACGAAAGGAGTAGCCTAAGTGTCCGTTGCGGACGCTTTACAATTAATGCTGGCTTTCGGTACGTTTATCGTGGCCTTAATCGCATTAATTGTTGAGCTGATTAAAAGTCAGCAAAAAAAATAACCGCCTTAGCTCTGGCAAGCTAGCGGTTATTTAAACTGTATAAATTTGTCACCGTCTTAAACGGCTCTACATGGGAAGTCCTGTTATCAGCGGGGCTTCCTTTTTCTTAACCATATTATAGCATGACTATGACTGACTTTCGACAATTTTAAATCAGATTTCTAGCACTTTAAGGGAACACATGTTTGCTTTTGTGTTAAAATATGGGTAAAAGCTAATGGAAGTGATCAACTTGTTTACTGATGATGAACCGCATGGCGTGTTCTTTCTAATCGACAACAAAAGCTTCTATGCTAGTTGCGAAGCTGTTGCTCGGGGACTGAACCCCTTAAAAGTGCCCTTAGTTGTCCTTAGTGAAGCTAAAAATACTAATGGTGGCCTAATTTTGGCTACTTCACCTGAAGCCAAGCAATTATTTCACATCAAAGCTAATGTCTCACGTAAACGTGATTTACCTAATGATCCGCGTTTGTGGGTTGTCCCACCACGCATGAACCTCTATATCGAACGTAACTTGCAAATTAACCAAATCTTCCACCAGTTTACGACTGAAAAAGAAGTTTGGCCGTATTCAATTGACGAAAGTATTTTGGATATGACCCATTCATGGCGGCTTTTTGGGCAGTCTGTCCGTGAAGTAGCAAGGTTGATTCAAACTACGGTGCGGCAAAAATTAGGCTTATACACCACCGTTGGCATTGGTGATAATCCGACCCAAGCTAAGCTTGCGCTTGATGTGTATGCTAAGCATACCGCTGACTTTATTGGTGAAATTCATTATGAGACTGTCCCACAAAAAATCTGGACGATCAATGACTTAACTGCTGTCTGGGGGATCGGTGAACGAACAGCTAAACGGCTAAACCGCCTAGCTATTCACAACATGTACGAGTTAGCCCATGCCAATCCTTATTTGTTGAAACAAGCCATGGGGCTTATTGGCACCCAATTGTTCGCCACGGCCTGGGGAATTGATCGGGCACAGGTTACGGAACCCGCTAAAGTCAAATCAGCAAGTCTAGGTAATTCACAAGTATTGCCACGGGACTATCTTAACCAAGCAGAAATTGAAACGGTCATTAAAGAAATTGGCGAACAAGTGGCTGCTCGGCTACGACACCACCATAAAATGGCGGGGTGTCTGTCGCTAAGCATTGGCTTTTCTTACGCTGCGGCCGCAGCCGATGGCCGCGGTGGCTTTCATCAGGCTTTAAAAATTGAGCCAACCAATGATAACCAAGTTTTAACGCGACAACTGCTATGGTTGTTCCGCAAAAACTGGGACGGTCAAGCTGTTCGAAATATTGGGGTTTATAGCAGCAAATTAAGTGCCAACACCGGCCAACAGCTTAGCTTATTTGAGCCGGCAAGTACCCAGATTAAGGCTAGTCGGTTAAACCAAGTGATTGATGAAATTCATCGCCGCTTTGGCTTCACGAAGTTAGTTTATGCCACCAGCTTGTTAAGGGGCGGTACGGCTATTGAGCGTGCTTCACTCGTCGGTGGTCATAATGGGGGCAATAGCTATGAATAACGATGTAGAAATTATTATGGAACGCTTAACCTTGCTGTTTAAGCGCCAGTCACGCACCCGCTACTGGTTGATGATCGCTAACGATCCTTACGATCAGACCTACAATGTATTTTTTAACAGCCAACGGGCTAACGAGCGCTTGCAATCCGTTCCTTTACATAAATTAGCACACTATGATTTAGCTGATTTGGAGACGCTACTAAAAGCTTTGCGACAAAAGATTAAACTAACGATCGAATTTGTTGGCTTTACTGGTGAACGCTGGCCTAAAAGTCAAAAGTTAATTCAACGAAAGCGGGTGCCCCTTGAATAACCAAGACTTTGACTTAGATACGGTTAAGCACTTCTTTGAACATGATTATCACGACCGAGGCATGATGAAATGGCAGGGGTTCTATTTGTCCGATCATACCGCCGCGCTAAATCAACAAAACCAGCAGTTGAATGCAGTCTATGTCCCACGACCGCAGCAATCCTTAGCGGAACTGACACAAGTGCTGGCCGACGCGTATCAAAGTCAACAACTGGTAACGATTCAGCTAAAAACGGTTGATCAAAATAACCACCATTTGCCGGATATAACGACTTTGATTCATGGCTACAATGCTAATGATATCGTGATTGATTCTGATTGTTTCGTCCCGCTACAAGAAATTCGCAATGTGGCATACAAAAAGACGGAGAAGCTATAAAAATTAGCTCTCCGTCTTTTCTTAGCGCTTTATTTGCTGGGCTTCATCTTGCACCGGTAATTTGATACCCTAAATAGCTTTGTTGAATTCTTGCTACATTAAATTATGAAGCCTAAATGCCAAACGATTCGCGTATAATAGAATAGTGAGTAACTTAAAAGTGGGGGAAGGACTGTCTTTATGTTGGAACTGTCGTTTGAAAAAGAAGTCGTTAAGACCCTAACGACTGGGAATAATCAATGGGTGGAACGCAAAGATCTGTACGGTGCAACACCGGATCAATTATGGACTAATTTCCGTGATAAATTAAACAACAATAACTATGCTAAATTGCAGGGACACCCCTTAACGGATACTGAATTTAATCAAGTTAAACGGGCGGTTGAAGTCCGAACACCTTACGAAGCGGCTAAATTACTAGCCGCCGAAAATGGCATTGGCAAAGTGGAAGTTGAACGTGATGATGCTAAGCTGGGCACGGTGACGCTGGAGTTGTTTTGGAAAGCGGACGTCGCTGGCGGTAAATCTAGTTATGAAGTGGTGCGGCAAGCGGTACGGCCGCGGTTAGCTGGTACTCAAGACGTCGATCCTGATCGCCGGTTTGACGTAACCCTATTGATTAATGGGTTACCCTTAATTCAATTGGAACTAAAAAAAGCCACGGTCGAACTTAACCAGGCGTTTAATCAAATTGAAAAATACGCGCAAGAAGGCAAATATACAGGGATTTACTCACTACTGCAAATGTTTGTGATTATGACACCGGATAGTACGGCGTATTTTGCGAATGCCGAACCGGATCACTTCAATAAAGCTTTTTTGTTTAATTGGCGAACGCGGGATAATCACCCCGTGGAAAATGGCCTAGCATTCACACGCCAGGTTCTTAATATTCCCATGGCCCACAAAATGGTCAGTGAATATACGGTCATCGACCAAGAACGGCAGAGCTTAATTCTTTTACGGCCTTACCAGATTTATGCGATTGAAGCCGTGATGCGCCGAATTCACGACCATCAAGATGGCTTTGTTTGGCATACCACGGGTTCTGGTAAAACACTCACCTCATATAAAACCGCTAAATTAGCTGCGCAAGATCCCGGTGTCGATAAGGTCATCTTCTTAGTTGACCGGCGAGATTTAGACGAACAGACGACTAGCAACTTTAGTGCCTATGCTGCCAATGATGATATCGCCATTAACGAAGCACAAAATACCGGTGATTTAATGCGTAAGTTGCAACAAAATGATGGTAAGGTCTTGGTCACCTCGATTCAAAAACTCCATCGGGCGGTCAAAAAAACGCAAGCCCAGTTGGCAACCGGCAAGCAATCCCGTTTTAGTAAGACCTTAAAACAACGGGTGATCTTCTTTGTTGACGAAGCCCACCGGTCGCAGTTTGGTAAGATGCAAAAGGAAATTCGCGCAGCATTTGTCAATAGCAATTGGTATGGTTACACCGGCACCCCCATCTTTAATGAAAATAAAAAACAGCTTAAGGGTGATCTAGCGGTTACGACTGAGGAGCTATTTGGTAAAGTCTGTCACGTTTATAACTTGCGAGACGCCTTAGAGGACCAAGCCGTGTTACCGTTTAACGTGGAACACGTAACGACGATTGGCAAAGACACGTTAATAACTCGGGCTCTCGAAAAAGAAACCCAGCGCGTCAAAGCGCGTCGTGATAAGCAAGGCCGCCTGCTGAGTACAGCTGATGAAGCAAAAATTCAAGCCAAGATTCAAGCGATGTCAGTGAAGGACTTGGAAGCAACGTATTTAACTCCGGCTGACTTTGAGACCGATGAACATATTAACCAAGTTGTTCAATATATTTTACAAAAAGGACCGCGTAAAACCAGCTTAGGTCATGGCAACTATAATGCTATTTTGACCACGAGTTCCATTGAAATGGCGCAATGCTATTATCAAGCCTTTAAAGCCGCGAAAAAGACTACTCACAATCAGCTGGATCCTAATTGGCCCCGCATTGCGATTACTTATTCATTAAGTGAAAACGAAGATCAGAGTGCGCAAAAGCATGACCAAATGGCCACCATTTTAAAAGATTATAATCAGCAGTATCACACTAATTTTGATTTAGCCGATTTGAATCTCTATAACGAAGATGTCGCGAAACGGGCCGCCCGGCGTGAGGCGGTCTTTGCTCATCTGAAACCTGATCAAGAAATAAATTTAGTGATTGTCGTCCGCCGGTTATTAACGGGTTTTGATGCCCCTCGGCTAAACACGCTCTTTGTTGACCGCACCTTAGCTTATCAAGAACTCATTCAAGCCTACTCACGCACCAACCGGCTCCAAAACCGGGAATTAAAACAAGAGGGTCAAATTGTGACCTTTCGGGTGCCGGCAATCATGGAAGCTAATGAACGTGAAGCTTACAAGTTATATAGTGGCGAAGGCTCCTTTAATGTCATCATTCGTCCCACTTATCAGCAGGCCGTCTTAAAATTTCAAAAGGCCGTGGTCGATTTAAAAACCATTGCCCCGACGCCGACAGCTGCCGATGACCTGAAAGGAACTACGGCCAAGGTGCAATTTGTGAAAGCTTTTCGTCAAGTGAATCAGCAATTGAACTCGCTATCGATGTACAATGATTTTACTTGGGAGAACAGTGAAAAGGCCTTTGGTATCGCTCAGCCCGAAGTAGAATCCTATACGGGTAAATATCTGCGGATTAAAGCGGCGGTCACTAACCAAGAGCCCGAGAAAGTCCCCGAAGAATTAGCGGCTTTAGACTTTTCCTTAGCTGTTGGTTCAGTTGTCTTGGTGGACTATGATTATTTGACGCAATTAATTCAAGACTGGATTGATGAACAGCAACGGTACTCGACACCCGATCAGGCCCAAGCGCATATGGCGGATTACCTGCAAAATAGTGCCAAAGTACAGGCTAGTTTGAATAAATTGGCGGAAACGCAACCGCAACAGGCCCAGTTAATTCGCGAAGCCATGCCCTATATTGAGCAACAACTGCAACAGTCGCAGCAACAGAGTGACCCAAATCAAGCGCCAGTGGCGTTGAATGCTCGGGAGTTGGTGGCTGATTACGCCCAGAGACAATTGGTTAAAAAAGCGTCGGTATTTGCCCATACATGGGGCTTAGATCAAGCAGCCCTATTGCGGGTGGCGCGTGAACACACCGTGGAGACTGATGAATGGCATCATGAACAAGAATTAACGCAGTCAGCGAATTTAGCAGCGGCCTTACAAGCTCAAACTGCCAATGGACCGAAGATTCCAGCTATTTTGCCACTATACCGGATTAAATCCCAAGCCGCTTGGCGACAGTTTATTGAACACGATTTAGCAATCTATTTACAAAAATAAGTGAGGTTAAACAATGTCAGAAAAAAACACCCAAGCTAGTCAGCTTGAAAGTGCCTTATGGAGTGCGGCCGATGTCTTACGCGGGAAAATGGACGCTTCCGAATATAAAAATTATTTATTGGGGTTAATTTTTTATCGGTTTTTATCCGAAAAAACCTTAACGACCTTTAGTGATTGGGCGGGCGAAACCGAAAATGTCACTCAGAAATATGCTCAGTATATGGATCCTCAGTTTGAGTTGGAAAGCGTCTCAGTGCAGCCCAGTTTAGTGGAGTATTTGCAAAACACACTCGGCTACTTAATTCAACCCCAGGCGTTATACACCACCCTGATTGGAAAGATTCAAGCCCATACTTTTGCGTTAGATGATTTATCCCAAGCACTTCATGATCTGGAACAGTCGACGCAAAATCTGTCGTCAGCGCAAGACTTTTCGGGCTTGTTTGCCGATGTAGATTTAAGTAGTAGTAAATTGGGCAGTTCTTTACAACAACGGAACCAAACCATTAGTGATACCATGCTAGCTTTGAATGCGATTGATCTCGTTCATCATCAAGGCGACGTCTTAGGTGACGCCTATGAATACTTGATTGCCCAATTCGCCAGTGATTCTGGTAAGAAAGCGGGGGAATTTTATACCCCGCGGCAAGTGTCCGACATTATTGCCCAGATTGTGACTTATCAGCATAATGCAGGTGATAACCAAGTTCGGACTGTCTATGATCCAGCGGTTGGGTCTGGTTCACTGCTGTTAAATGTGGGACAACATGTGCAAGACCCCAATTTAGTGAGTTATCACGGCCAAGAATTGAACACCACGACCTATAACCTGGCCCGTATGAACCTAATGTTACATGGCGTCTCGTATGACGATATGCACTTACGCAATGGTGACACGTTAAGTAAAGATTGGCCGGTTGACGAACCTTACTTATTTGATGCGGTCGTCATGAACCCGCCCTACTCGGCACACTGGGATAATAGTGACAAACGTTTGTCTGATCCTCGCTTCCGCGACTATGGCGTCTTACCGCCTAAATCTAAAGCCGATTTTGCCTTTTTGCTACACGGCTTTTATCATTTGCAGGAACATGGGACTATGGGCATCGTCTTACCCCATGGCGTGTTATTTCGGGGAGCTAAGGAAGGCAAAATTCGCCAAAAGCTTCTAATGGATAACCGGATTGATGCCATTATTGGACTACCCGCTAATATTTTTCATTCCACCAGTATTCCAACGTTGATTATGATTTTAAAGAAACACAAGACCACTGACGACGTCTTATTTATTGATGCGTCCCGGGAATTTGAAAAGGACAAGAATCAAAATAAGCTAACGGCAACCAATATTCAAAAAATTGTGACGACTTATCAAAACCGGCAAGATGTCGATAAATATGCCCACGTGGCCTCACCAGCAGAAATCAAGGAGAATGACTACAACTTAAATATTCCGCGCTACGTTGATACGTTTGAACCGGAACCCGAGATCGATCTGGATCAAGTTAAAACTGATCTAAAGCAACTGGACCAGGAAATCAGTCAGAATGAACAAGCCTTTAACGAATTAGCTAGCCAGTTAGTAGCCACTCAGGTTAATGACCAGTCAAAACCGGAGGCTCACAATGAAGGATAACCGAGCTAAATATCCGCAATTAAGATTTAAAGGTTGCACTGATCCTTGGGAACAGTGTAAGTTGGGAGAAGTTGCGACATTTATAAACGGACGAGCATATAAGCAGAATGAATTACTGGATTCAGGTAAATATAAAGTACTTCGCGTCGGCAATTTTTATACCAATGATTCTTGGTACTATTCTAATATGGAGCTTGGTGATAAATATTACATTGATAAAGGTGATCTAGTTTATACTTGGTCAGCAACATTTGGCCCACACATTTGGAACGGCGAAAAAGTTATTTATCATTATCATATCTGGAAAGTCGAGCTTTCTAAACTTCTTGATAGGGATTTTACCTTGCAACTTTTAGAAGCAGATAAAGCAAGATTGTTGTCCAATACAAACGGTTCAACAATGATTCATGTAACCAAGGGAGATATGGAAAGTAAAAGTGTTACTATTCCTAATATTGATGAGCAAAATCAAATCGGCACCTTTTTCCAACATCTCGACCACCTCATCACCCTTCATCAGCGTAAGTTAGTTAAGCTTAAGAAACTTAAACAGGGCTATTTGCAAAAAATGTTCCCAAAAAATGGTAGCAAGTTCCCGCAATTAAGATTTGCAGGGTTTGCTGACGCTTGGGAACAGCGTAAGCTTGGAGAAATCACGATCTCATTTGATTCCCAGAGGGTGCCTTTGGAGAGCTCAACTCGTCAGTCAGGTAGTTACCCATACTATGGGGCAACCGGCGTCATCGATTCTGTGAATGATTATATCTTCGACGGTGAATATGTTTTACTGGCCGAGGATGGGGCAAACATTGTGACACGAACTAGTCCAATTGCATATCTGACTCACGGAAAATTCTGGCTCAACAACCATGCGCATATCATGAAAGTCCGGGAAGGTTCTGACTATTTCCTACTCTCTTTACTGGAGAAAATTGATTATTCCAAATTCAACTCAGGAACGGCACAGCCAAAGCTAAATTCTAAAACAGTTTCTGGGTTGAATGTAATGATACCCACTGCACAAGAACAGATGCATATAGCCGCATTATTGAGATCACTTGATAAAGCTATCGCTCTTCATCAGCGTAAGCTTGAAAAACTCCAAGAACTCAAAAAAGGGTATCTACAAATGATGTTTTGCTGATTCTTAATTTAATCAAATTTAGGATCTTATGAATCCCCATGACCTATTTCTATTGTGCTTGGTCAATACTTAATTTCCCTGTATAATGAATTACGCAGGAAGGTTTAAGGGCGGTGGCTGTCTTTTCCCTTGCGAGGTGAGGCCCATGGGAACATGGAATAATCTTCAGGAAGGTTTCACAGTCAATGAGCGTCTTCCAGACATTCTCGTTGATGTTGCTGTTTGGCACGTTTTTAATCGCGCTACTCAGCTATATCGACAGGCACCACAAATAAAAAAGTCGCCCCGATCATAACTTTGGCGAGTTACGGGACGACATTAATATAGTTTTGTAATTATGCCACCGCCTTTGAAGCGGCTTGCATGGGAAGTCCTGTCTTCAGCAGGGCTTCCTTTTTCTATTACATTATAGCATGTCCCTTAAAAACTGGCTAACGTTTTAGGCTTTGATCGGGTTCAGAATCTGGTTGTTTAATTTCTGGATTTTCTTCAGCAAATGTTTTGAGTTGTTTTTGCGTTCGCTCACTGATTTCTTGGTGTACAGCATTTAACTGGTTTTTTAGTTCTGATTTTCGTTGGGGATCAGTCACTTGCTTAATTTGTTGTTGCAAGCTTTGATAGGACTGATTAAGATCCTGAGCTGATAGCTTTTTTAAATCATGCTCAGGTTCTTTTTGTGCTTCTTGTAAGCCTAATTGTTTGGTTAACCCGTCACTAAGCTCAATCACTTTGTTGCTAACTTGCTGGATTTCACTTAAAGCACTATGGATCACGGCTTTATCTTTGGCCCAGGTAG
>Ga0214925_100520_pt1 | contig 17058 bp, 14 predicted proteins | sample Stichaenrichment_FD_168299 | JGI IMG/M metagenome (GOLD analysis project Ga0214925, IMG submission 168299) | Xylose enriched microbial communities from anaerobic bioreactor in Madison, Wisconsin, United States - 63SRT | ecosystem: Engineered > Bioreactor > Anaerobic > Unclassified | place: USA... | reverse complement strand
TATACAGGAACCACTTACAATGTGATTACTATTCAGCGCGGGATTGCCAGTGTCATTACCCATCCGCTGGCCCTCGGGCAGACAGTCATTCAGACGATTCCCGTCAACCGCACTGGCTTTGTTAAACATCGCCCCCGCGCTATACCAGTTCGCCGACCACTGCCTTAGGTAACGGGATTGGCGACCAATCTAAAAAGAATTCAGTATAGGCGATGCCCCGTCAACCAACGGGTATCGCTATTTTTGCGTAGTTGTTATTGGAATAGGCGTTTCATGTGGCCCTAATTTTCGGTATAATAGGAAACGTTAGTGCGAGCGTTCAGTTGCGTTTCGCCGGTAAGTAAGGTAAAGTATACTCAAACGTGAAACAATTGTGTTTCACAGAAACGAACTGGGAGATATTGCATGAATCCAGAAGAATTTCGGGCCGCGCTCGCTGCGCAAGGCATCGATTTAACCGCAACACAGGAACAACAATTCGCGGATTACTACCAATTTTTGGTGGCCACGAATGAGCACGTTAATTTAACCACGATCACTGCGGAGCCAGACGTCTATTTGAAACATTTTTACGACTCGTTGACCCCCGCTTTTTACGTCTCTGCATTACGAACAGAGCCTTTAACGCTCTGCGACGTTGGTGCCGGTGCCGGCTTTCCGTCATTACCCTTGAAGATCGTCTTTCCCCAATTACAGGTAACCATTGTGGATTCCCTGAACAAGCGGATTACGTTCTTAAATGAACTGGCGGCAAAGCTTAACTTGACGGGAGTGGCATTTCATCATGCGCGAGCTGAAGAATTTGGTGGCAAGCGTGCTGCTAACCGTGAAGGCTTTGACTTAGTGACGGCGCGGGCCGTGGCGCGGATGTCAGTGTTGAGTGAGCTGTGTCTTCCCCTAGTTAAGGTCGGGGGCCAATTTGTCGCTTTGAAGGCCGCACAGACAGAAAATGAATTGGCGGTTAGCCAAAAGGCCATCACGACATTAGGTGGCAAGTTGCAAGCCGATGAGGCCTTTAACCTGCCTGTTTCAAATGATCCGCGGCATATCGTCGTGATTGATAAGGTTAAGACAACGCCAAAGCGGTATCCACGTAAGGCGGGTACACCAAATAAAGAACCATTAGAAGATTAATGGGATGGGGGTAAGATAATTGCCATTTTCATTATTTGGAAATAATCGGGATAAGGCGGCACGACAACCAGCACATCCTGTGAAACAGACTGTGGTGATGATTCCAATCGCCCAGATCATTCCTAACCGATTCCAACCCCGGCAACGGTTTGACGCAACGGCGATTACGGAGCTGGCCCAAACCATTCAGGAACACGGGTTGTTACAACCCATTGTGTTACGTGAATATGAGCCGGAGCATTACGAAATCATCGCTGGTGAACGTCGGTTTCGAGCAGTTTCTAGCCTGAAATGGGAAACCGTTCCGGCAATCGTTGAAAAAATGAACGATGACGAGACGGCTTCCATGGCCCTGATTGAAAACCTCCAACGCGAGGAACTTACGGCCATTGAAGAAGCGCACGCTTATCAACAATTGATGACGTTAAACCAGCTGACCCAATCCCAACTGGCCCAGGGTATTGGTAAGAGCCAAGGCTTTGTGGCTAATAAGTTGCGGTTGTTGAAGCTAGCGGAACCAGTCCGAACGGCGATCTTGAACCGGGACATTTCAGAACGGCACGGTCGCGCCTTGCTGGCACTCTCGACAGACCAACAAGAGGCCATGTTGCAGACAATTGTAACGGATCACCTAACGGTTAAAGAAACCGAAGCCTTAATTGCCAAAGGTCACCAGCAACCAAAACGACGGCGTAAAGTGACGAAGCACAGTGTGTCTGGTGATACGCGGGTGGCCGTGAATACGATTCGTCAGTCGGTGAAGATGGTGACGGACGCGGGCATGACGCTAACAACCAAAGAAGAAGAGACGGCGGACGGTTACCGCATTATCATTGACATTCCCAAAGAAAGTTAGAGGTGGAACGACATATGGGCTATATCATTGCATTGGCCAATCAAAAGGGCGGCGTGGGTAAAACCACGACCGGCGTAAATTTAGGGGCAGCTTTGGCCTCCGCGGGCAAGCGGGTCTTGCTAGTTGATACGGATGCGCAAGGAAACGCGACTAGCGGTGTGGGTATTCAAAAAGCAACGATCGAACGGGAAATCTATGATGTTTTAGTCAACGAAACGCCGATTAAAGAGGCCATTTTGCAAACGGAACATCCTGATTTGGATATCGTGCCAGCCACTATCCAACTCTCCGGTGCGGAAATCGAATTGACGCCAATGATGGCACGGGAGACGCGCTTGAAAGCGGCTCTCGATGAGGTGCGGGATCAATACGATTACATATTAATCGATTGCCCACCATCGTTGGGCCTGCTGACGATCAACGCGTTTACCGCAGCAGATTCCATTTTAATTCCAGTGCAAAGTGAGTACTACGCTTTGGAAGGACTGACCCAGTTGTTGAACACGGTCAAGTTGGTCCGAAAGCACTTCAATCGTAACTTGAAGATTGAAGGGGTCTTGCTAACGCTGTACGATGCCCGGACTAATTTGGGGAAGCAAGTTAACGAAGAGGTTAAGAAGTATTTCCAAAACAAGGTCTATGCGACGATCATTCCGCGTAACGTTCAGTTAGCGGAGGCGCCGAGTCATGGGATGCCGATCATTGACTATGCGCCAAAATCTAAAGGTGCTGAAGTTTACTCTGAACTCGCAAAGGAAGTGCTAGCTGCCCATGGCAAATAAGAAAGAGAAAAGTTTAGGACGGGGGATTGACGCCCTGTTTGCTGAAAATGGGGTGGATACCGCCGAAGAAAATGTAGTGGATTTGACCTTGGCCGATATTCGGCCCAATCCATACCAACCCCGGCAGAAGTTTGATCAAAAGGGGCTGAATGATTTGGCAGCTTCCATTGAAAAAACCGGTGTTTTCCAGCCAATCATCGTTCGGCAACCGGATAAGACGCTAGAACGCTACGAAATTTTAGCTGGTGAACGGCGTTTCCGGGCATCTAAATTAGCTGGCAAGACCACGATTCCGGGCATTGTTCGTGACGTTACGGAAGAACAAATGATGGAAATCGCCGTCTTGGAAAACCTCCAGCGGGAAGATTTGACCCCATTGGAAGAAGCCGAGGCCTATGATACCTTAATGACCAAGCTGACGTTGACCCAAGCCCAAGTCTCTGAACGACTGGGTAAGAGTCGTCCCTACATCGCTAATTACTTGCGGTTACTGGGGCTGCCTAAGGCGGTTAAGGATATGTTGCAGCACAACGAGTTATCTATGGGACAAGCCCGAACATTGCTATCCTTGAAAGATAAGACGAAGCTGGTGGCTTTGGCTAAACGTGCCGTTGAGCAAGGTATGACGGTGCGCGCCTTAGAAGCTGAGGTTAGCAAATTAAACGGTGCCGCGAAGAAATTGGCCAAGAAACCGGCGAAGAAAAAGTCGCCATTCTTGCGGTCAACGGAAAACCAATTGCAAGAACGCTTTGGCACGCAAGTCTCTATCAACGAGAGCCAAGGTAAAGACCAACAAGGTCGCATTGAGATTGAATATTTATCCAACGATGATTTGAATCGGATTTTGGACCTATTGGATATCCACTTAGATTAACGGACATTGGAGGAAAGCATATGTACGATTTAGGTGATTTGGTTGAAATGAAGAAGCCCCACCCATGTGGTACCAACCGCTGGGAGATTACCCGAATGGGCGCGGATATTAAGATTAAGTGTACCAACTGCGGCCATGTCGTTATGCTGTCACGCCGTGAATTTGAGAAAAAATTGAAAAAGGTGCTGGTTAAGGCCGACGCCAATAATGGAAAGAGTGAATAATTGTTATGTCATTAACTGCAGGAATCGTTGGGCTGCCTAACGTCGGTAAGTCCACGTTATTTAACGCCATCACGAAGGCCGGCGCCGAAATGGCCAACTACCCATTCGCCACGATCGATCCAAATGTGGGCATGGTCGAAGTGCCTGATAACCGGTTGGATCGGATTCAAGAACTGATCCCAGCGAAAAAAGTCGTACCTACCACCTTTGAATTTACGGATATTGCCGGGATCGTCAAGGGGGCCAGCAAGGGTGAAGGACTGGGTAACCAGTTCTTGGAAAACATTCGCCAAGTGGACGCCATCGTTCACGTTGTCCGGGCCTTTGATGACGATAACATTACCCACGTCTCTGGTAAAATTGATCCCATCGATGATATTGAAACCATTAATTTGGAACTTGGCTTGTCTGACTTAGAAGCCGTTAACAAACGGTTGGCTAAGGTTGAACGGGCTGCTAAGGGGAGCGACAAGGAAGCTAAGGCTGAATTGGCCGTTTTGCAAAAGATTAAGCCGGTTCTCGAAGCCGGCGGTGCCGTGCGGACAATTGACTTTGACGAAGAAGAAATGAAGATCGTCAAGGGCCTGTTCTTACTGACATCCAAGCCAGTCTTGTACGTGGCTAACATTGCCGAAGACGACATGGCTGATCCCGAAGACTCTAAGTACTTTGGGTTAATCAAGGACTATGCGGCTAAGGAAGGCGCCGAGGCCATTGCTGTGGCCGCTGAAGCTGAAGAAGAAATTGCACAGTTAGATGATGACGAGAAGCAAGACTTCTTGGAAGCTGAAGGCGTCGAAGAACCCGGCTTGAACCGGCTAATTCGGGCGTCATATCATCTCTTAGGCTTACAAACGTTCTTCACGGCTGGTGGTAAGGAAACGCGGGCGTGGACGTTTAAAACGGGGACTAAGGCCCCTCAAGCGGCTGGTATTATTCACTCCGACTTCGAACGAGGCTTCATTCGTGCCGAAGTCATGGCCTTTGCGGATTTGGATCAATTTGAATCCGAAGCAGCGGTGAAGGAAGCCGGTAAACTCCGAGTTGAAGGGAAAGACTACGTGATGGAAGACGGCGATATCGTCGAATTCCGATTCAACGTTTAGAAGGGAATTCAAGAGTAATGAGTGATAACAAGCAGACGCCACGGAATGCGGGCGTCCACCAAAGTCGCAATACAGTAGCGGTTAACGAGCGGGCAGCTTTCGATAATGTTGGACTGACCAAGCGGAACGCCGATTACATGTATCGCTTTAACAAGGCATTAGAGAAGACGAAGTTGACGCCAGAAAAGAAAGCCAAGGCCGTCCAAGAGATGGTCGATGAATTGGTTGAAGGTCAAAAGAGCGGGAAGACCGCCAAGAACCTTTATGGGGATGTTGCGGATCGCGTTCAATTTGTCGTTGAAGGCCCGAAAGTTCAAGGAACCGGTGTGGTCTTTGGCGGCCCCAATTATTGGCCGAACATGATCTATAACGCCTTGACGTTCTTCATGATTTTCAACCTGATGTTTGGGTTAATGTATCTCTTCAGTCCGAAGCTGATGACGACTAGTCAACCAGTGGGGATTACCGCCATTACGGTGAGTGCTTTGGTAGCTGGATTTATCTTGCCAATCATGCCACGGCTATTTGATCCTAAAGTTAAGCACAAATACAACGGTTGGATTCGCACCGTGTTCGTATTACTGGGCTTCGTGGTCTGGATGGCGCTGTTCTATCTAGCCCAGATGTTGCCAAACGTCATCAACCCAGTGCTGATGCCATGGCCAAGCATTATCTTGGGCGTGCTATCAATTGCCGCGATGATGTGGATTCGCCGGACCTACAAAATCCGGGGCGGCTTCTTTGGTTAATTAAACAATACTGGTGGAATACCAGTGAGCGAGCGTGGTGCTTAGGGCGCCCGCTCGTTTTTCTTTATTGAGAAAAGGGGTGTGTCGATGACAGTCGTATTAGTGGTTGCCATTATGATTTACTTTATTCGAGACCAGTTTGAGTATAGTCCGGTTCATCGGTTGACGTTCTTATTGGTCCCCTTGTTTACGTGTTATATGTTTATGAAGGCCTTTGTGTGGACACCGTTAAATGGCGGCATATTGGTGTTACTGGTGCTCTTTGCTGCATGGGTGAGTCACTATCAGGCGAAAGCTACGCAGATTCGTGAGGAACATCGTCCCGTGTCTTATTTTCAAGATGCGACGGGACATGAGGTGCCCATCTATCGCAAACGCGTGACGAGCCAGGGCGGACACGATTATTTACGGGGCTGGGTGCTCGTGATTATCGCACAAGTGATTATTGAGGCCACGTACCTCCATGAGACCATAACAACTCATAAGATTTGGGAAGTGGTCTGGGAAGAAGTTCTGGCTGACCTATTAACACCTTACCGATTTGTCACGTCTGGCGCCCATACCAGTTGGATTTTATGGGCATTGACTGGCTTCACGAGTTTGGGATATACGTTATGGTTATCGCACCAGTTTCCCAAGGTTCGTCAAGCGGTGTTTGGCGCTAAGGATGATTAAAAATCTGCTTGACGATTTATAGGCCTAGGTAACTTAAACACTAATAGTTCGATGAGAAACCTTGACCATCGCAGTTTAGACTGGTAAATTAAGAAACAATATCTCCCAGGATTCCTAACCGAGCCTGAGACTAACTAAGAGGAGCGAGATCAACTATGTCTAATTGGGACACGAAGTTTGCTAAAGAAGGATTCACTTTTGATGATGTTTTACTAATACCTGCCGAAAGTCACGTTTTGCCGAATGAAGTCGATCTGAGTACCCAATTAGCACCTAACTTAAAGTTGAACGTTCCATTTTTAAGTGCCTCCATGGATACCGTCACGGAGACGAAGATGGCCACGACAATGGCCCGTAACGGGGGCCTCGGGGTCATTCACAAGAACATGAGTGCTGATGATCAGGCGAAGATGGTAGCTGCCGTGAAAGCTATCGAAAACGATGCCAGCCAGTATCCTAACGCAGCGGTTGATGCCAACAACCACTTGTTGGTGGCGGCAGCTGTCGGCGTGACATCGGACACCTTTGATCGGGCCAGTGCTTTATTAAATGCCGGTGCGGATGCGATTATTATTGATACCGCCCACGGTCATTCCGCCGGGGTATTGCGTAAAGTTGCTGAGATTCGTCACCAGCTTCCAGATGCTACATTGATTGCGGGCAACGTGGCCACGGGCGAAGGAACACGGGCCCTGTTTGAAGCCGGCGTTGATGTTGTGAAAGTGGGTATCGGTCCTGGTTCCATCTGTACCACGCGGGTGGTTGCCGGTGTCGGTGTGCCGCAATTAACAGCAATCTATGACGCTGCCCAGGTAGCTCGTGAATTTGGCAAGCCGATTATTGCCGATGGCGGGATGAAGTATTCTGGCGATATCGTTAAGGCGTTAGCTGCTGGTGGTAACGCCGTGATGTTTGGGTCAATGTTCTCCGGAACAGACGAAGCTCCTGGCGACATCATCGAAGACGGCGGCAAGAAGTACAAGACGTACCGTGGCATGGGGAGCTTGGCTTCCATGTCTCATGGTTCAGCCGACCGATACTTCCAAGGCGGCGTTAACGAAGCCAACAAGTTGGTACCGGAAGGAATCGAAGCCCGCGTCGAATACAAGGGAAGCGTCAATGACATTATCTTCCAAATGGTCGGTGGCTTGCGTTCCGGAATGGGTTATACGGGGAGTGCCACGATTCAAGACTTGATTGATAACGCGCAGTTTGTGCGGATTTCAAATGCCGGGTTGATTGAATCTCACCCGCATGATGTGCAAATTACCAAGGCTGCACCTAATTACAAATAAAGTTGTTGGAGCCGGTTTAGACTTGACCAAAAATTAGTATCCAACAGTTCTGCCGTCCCGTAACTCGCAAAGTTACAGTGGGCGGCTTTTTATTTGTGATTGTTGATAAGGGGTCATGGCTCAACATGAACGATGAGATATGACTTGGCGTGTTCCCGTTAAATAGTGTAAAATTAAGGAATGGTAAAGTGGCTTACAGCCACCTAAAGGTTCGGGTTTTCCGACCGCAGACCAGCGTTGATTTGTTAAACTAGATTTAAACCTACCGGGAAAGACCGCTAGTGAAGTTGCCTAGCTGGTAAAGGAGACTAGCACTTATGAAAATTTTAGTTGTTGATGATGATAAAGAAATTGCCCAATTGTTGGAAATTTACATTAAAAACGAAGGGTACGAACCCATTACGGCTTACAATGGGAAAGAAGCCCTAACCAAGTTACACACGACGCCTGATATTGCACTGATGATTTTAGACATTATGATGCCTGAAATGAGTGGGATTGAAGTGGTGAAGGAAGTTCGTAAAGACTCACAGATTCCGATTTTAATTCTGTCGGCGAAGACCGGGGATATGGATAAGATTCAAGGGTTAATCACGGGGGCTGATGACTACGTAACCAAGCCATTTAATCCACTTGAAGTGATGGCGCGGGTGAAGTCGTTGTTACGGCGAAGCCAAGATCAAGTAACGGATGATAGTCCAGACATTTTGGATATTGGGACGCTCACAATTAACAAGGACTCGCATGAGGTTAAGACAATTGCAGGGCTGACGATTTCGCTGACGGCCTTAGAATTTGGGATTTTGTACTTGTTGGCGAGTCACCCCAACCGGGTCTTTTCCGCTGATGAGATTTTCGAACGGGTTTGGCGGCAAGAAAGTATTGTGTCGGCGAAGACTGTCATGGTTCACGTGAGTCATTTACGGGATAAGATTGAAGAGGCCACGAACGGCGAAAAGGTTATTCAGACCGTTTGGGGCGTGGGTTACAAGATCGAATCACATTAAGCAACGAGGGGTAGATAGGAGTCAACATGGTCAAACGACAGCAAGCGCAATTGAATAAATGGCAGGGGGCCCACATATGAAGTTAACCACGCGCGAAAAGAGTGCCCTATTTATGGAAGGCGTCGTGACGGTGATTCTCTTGCTGATGATCAATTTGGCTTTGTTGGTAATGATCAGCCAAGCCATCGAGAGTAATCCCGGTTTGCGGGACGGAATCTTTATTATCAAACGTTCAGTCGTGTTCGGTCCCAACCATTTTCAACTCTGGAGCTGGGAGAATGTTTTCATTAGCTTCTTAGGACTAGCTGACATCCTGGTCGTTTGGTGGCGGTTGATTCGGCGCTACCGGCAAATGCAATTACACCATATCATTGATGAATTGCATTATATTGCCAGTGGCCATTTTGACCATCGGGTGCCGTTTCGGGTGACTGGCGACGTGCAACGGGTAGTGGATTCGGTGAACGCACTGGTAGATTCAGTTATTCACTCGATGGATGAAGAACGGGCGATTGAGAAGTCGAAGGACGAATTAATCACGAACGTGAGTCATGATATCCGGACGCCGTTAACCTCAATTATTGGCTACTTAGGGCTGATTGAGGATAAGCAGTATCATTCACAAGCGGATCTCTTAAAATACACGCACACAGCCTTTTTGAAATCTAAGCAAATGAAATCATTGGTGGAAGACCTCTTTGAATACACGAAGGTGCGGCAGACTGATACGCCGTTGAGTCTAACCAATATTGATCTGGCAGCGATGCTGGAACAGCTAGCAGCTAGTTTTGAATTAGAGGCTCAAAAAAAGGGGATGACGATTGGGGCTAGCAGTACGCCCAGTGTGTTGATGATGGAAGCTGACCCTGAAAAGTTAGTCCGGATTTTCAATAATCTAGTGGCTAATGCCTTGAAGTACGGTGATGGGGGCAAGCAAATTAACCTGATTGCCAAACAAATTAATGACAATGAACTGGAAGTCCGGGTCACGAACGATGGGCCTAAAATTCCTAAAGAGTCTTTATCGATGATTTTTGAACGATTCTATCGAGTTGAAGAATCTCGTTCTAAGGAAACCGGTGGAACTGGGCTGGGGTTGGCGATTGCTCAGAGTATCGTCGCACTCCATGGCGGCTATATTTATGTGGAATCGGATGATGATTTAACGAGTTTTGTGATTCATTTACCGGTTAAGCATGACCAACCACTGGCCATTCCACAACGCTTAAAAACAACCAATTAAATCCAGCGGGGAACCGCTGATTACATAAGACAGAGGAGTTTTAACATGAAACGTTTGAAACAACTAATGGTGGGCTTAGTCACCGCGATGACGTTGATTACCGGCGGCTTCAGTACGTTAGGAACCACGGTAACGGCTCACGCCGCCAGCACTAACAGCACGACGGTGAACTTGCAGGCAAAAGCTGGAATCGCCGTTGATGCCAAGACGGGGCAGATTTTGTACGATAAAAATAGTGATCAGTCATTGCCAGTGGCGTCGATGACGAAGCTGTTATCGGTTTACCTGGTTTTGGATGCGATTCATGATGGTAAATTAAAATGGGATCAAAAGATTACGGTTAATAAGGCAACGGCCAAAGTGGCCCAAAATACCAACCTGTCTAATGTGCCCTTACGTGCCGGTCATAGCTATACCGTTAAGTCGCTGTATCAGGCGTCATTGATTTATTCAGCTAATGGGGCGATTGAAGCGTTAGGCACGGCGGTTGCGGGTTCACCGCACGCGTTTGTCACCAAGATGCGCGCGGAAGCTAAGACGTTAGGCATGACGAACGCTAAGATTTATAATGCCTGTGGCCTGACTAATAAGCAAGTGGGTAAGCTGGGTTACAGTAACGTTAAAGGCTCAACTGAAAATGAATGGTCAGCGGCTGATCAAGCTAAGCTGGCGGTGGCTTTGGTGAACAAGTACCCCGAAGTTCTAAAGACTACCAGCATCAAAAAAATGTGGTTTGAAAAGGGCACGTCAGACGCGACTAAGATGGAAAACTGGAATTGGATGTTAAAGGGGCTATCAGCTTCTTACAGTAAGTTACATGTTGACGGGCTAAAGACCGGGACGTCAGACGCCGCTGGTGCCAACTTTACGGGGACGGCTAACAATAATGGCAACCGGATTATCACGGTCGTGTTGCATGCCGCTCACAAGTCGGATACTGACCCAGCTCGTTTCAAGCAAACGCAAAAGATGATGTCTTACGTTTACAATAATTTTAAGACGGTGACTTATAAGGCTGGGAGCCAAATTACTGGTAGTAAGACGGTGAAAACCCATGATGCCAAGCAGTTAACCGCTAAGACGGCTTTGGCCAGTGGGATCAAGCTGTGGATTCGTGATGACCAAGTGGCCAGCAACGTTCACTCAACGACCCAATTAAAGTCGAAGTTGACCACTAAACAGGCGTTGGAAGCACCCGTTGCGAAGAACACCCAAATCGGAACGGCAAATATTTCTTTGAAGGGTGATCAACTAGGGTTCTTAGGCAATACGAAGACGACGAAGGTACCACTGAAGGTTACCCAGTCTGTTGAAAAAGCGAACATCTTTGTGCGTGCTTGGCGCGCAATCGTGGCGTTATTCTAATTTGAAAAGCGTTAACTGGTCATCAGCCCTTGAGGTTGGTGGCTTTTTAATTGTCCAACGAAAATCAAGTGCTGACTATAAAAATAATTTCAAGGATTGTGAACAGCTTAAACGTTGCTACTAGGCAAGTTAGCAGCGTATTGAACATGGTTGAGGGCCTGTTGTTTTTTTGACAAGTCAAGCATTAATGTGCGAAGATACTTTTATTATTAGCCAGAACACGCAATTTTTAAGATTATTTTGAGGATAAAGGGAGTTGGCATTTGTGAATATGATTAAAGGCGAATGGAATTACATTCGGCATAATCGGTTGATCTTAATCTCCGTATTAGCCATTATGTTTATTCCGTTCCTCTATTGTATCTTCTTTCTGAAATCGGTGTGGGACCCGTACGGAGAGACTGGTAAGTTGCCGGTCGCGGTGGTTAACCAAGATCAGGCCGTGACGTATCAGGGGCAAAAACTAAACGTTGGGGATCAAACGGTCACCAATTTAAAGAAAAATCATCAGTTGGGCTGGCGCTTTGTTTCTGCTAAAACGGCGGCTGATGGTTTGAAGCACCATAAGTACTATACGGTGATTACAATCCCGAAGAACTTCTCCGCCAATGCGGCCACAGCGCTGGACACGCATCCGAAGAAGATGACATTTTCCTACAAAACCAATGGTTCAGCTAACTACATCGCCCAAGTAATGAGTGAAGTGGGTTCAGACAAGCTGAACAGTGAAATCCGCGCCAAGGTGACGAAAGCCTATGCGCAAGCTACATTTAAGCAGATTTATGCGGTTGGTAAAGGAATGAACAAGGCTGCTAAGGGGTCTGCCCAGTTGAAAGACGGGACAGTCACCTTGACTGATGGCTTGAACACCTACACGACTGGGGTTCATAAACTGAATAATGGATTGCAGCAGATGAAGACATCTGTGACGCCATTGGCAACGGGTATTCAGAAGTTGTCGACAGGGTCACAGACATTGGCGAGTGGGTTACAGCAATATACGGCTGGTGTTTCAAAACTGTATAATGGTATGCCTAAACTAGTCAGTGGTGCATCTCAATTGAGCAGTGGAACTTATACCTACGTCGATGGGGTTTATAAGTTGAATAGTGGTTTGGGTGAACTTAGCAATAAAGTGGGACCACTTGCTAGTGGTGTCACGAAATTACAGAATGGGAGCACCAAGGTAACCGAAGGGTTAAACAAGCTAAATAGTAAGTCAGATAAGTTAAATGGTGGTTCTAAGCAACTTACTGCTGGGTTAACGCAAATGCAAACGTTACTTAATAACTTAGCGCCAAGCTTGTCTACGTTGACTACTTTAACGAAAGATCCACAAAAATTAGCTTCATTGCAAAATCTTTTGTCACAATTGCAGAGTAGCGGTATGTTGAGTTCTGAAAAATTGACGGCAATCAATTCTAGCCTTCAAACCTTAAGTAGTTTGGATACTAATAGTTTGGCTCAATTACCGGCTATGCAAAAGCAATTGACGAGTGATGTTGTTGCCATAAAGGTTGCACAGGCAACTAAAGGTAGTGGTGCATCTAGCAGTACCGCAAGTACATCTACAACGACTACAGGAAATAGCAATGAAGTGTCTGCTGCTAAAGCGGCTGCTGCAAGTGCTAATACTAAAGCAGCGGCACTTGAGTCGGCCGTTTCTGGTGGGGATAGCAGTACAATTAAAGCTGCTGCCGCTGCTGTAGCTAGTGCGACTCAGACAGCACAAAGTAAGGCGGATAGTGTTCAAACTTCGCAAACTACAACTACGCCGTCGGCCACTGCAAGTACAGGTACAACCGCTTATGATACTGCGGTTAACAAGTTAATCGGAGATGTTCAAACCTTAGGAAGTGCATTAACGCCTTTAGCATCAGCAACTACGAGCTTACAAACGTTGCAATCGGCATTGCCATCTATTCAGACTTTGCTTGCAGGAGTTGCAAGTTCTGGATTAACAGCCTCTGATTTGTCATCGTTATCGAGTGCGCTTTCTACGTTACAGGCAAACAGTGCAACTATTTCGCAACTTGGGAGTTCATCGGCTAGTGTCAAAAAGCTCGTTTCCGGTTCAGCAACATTAAGTACGGGCTTAGATGCTTATACGGCAGGTGTTTCTTCGGCGTTGGCTGGTTCTAAGCAAATTAGTTCAGGATTAACCACAATGAATTCTAAGATTCCAACATTAACTACTGGTGTTGCAAAGCTATTATCTGGAAGCAATAAGCTGGTTAAGCATAGTCCTAAGTTAAAGAGTGGGGCATCACAGGTTAGTTCTGGTGTTCAAAAGGTTTCTGCTGGTGTTGCGAAGCTGAACAGTAAGTCTGGTCAACTTAACAGTGGGGCATCACAACTTAGTTCGGGGTTAAACACGTTAAATAGTAAGGTTCCTGCCTTAACTAGTGGTGTTAATCAACTAGCAGACGGCTCGGCTCAGTTGGATGCTAACAGTAATAAGCTGATGCAAGGCGCCAACAAACTCCAAAAGGGTAACGGCACTCTTGCCAAGTCCTTGAAGAGTGGGGCGGATGAGATTAATGCACAACCGTTGACCAGCAAGACTGCTGATATGTTTGCTGCGCCAACTAATTTGAAGCATGAAAGCTATAGTTATGTACCAAACTACGGTCATGCTTTAGCACCATACGTGCTGTCTGTGGCTCTTTATGTGGGGGCATTGGTCTTCAACTTTGCTTTCCCAATTCGAAAAGTCTCCATGGCTGGCGGCTCTGCTACCGGTTGGTATTTGAGTAAAGTTTCCATTGGTGCGGCGGAAGCCTTAGCCATGGGGCTGATCGAACCAGCCTTAATGATGTTGGGTGGCTTGAGCGTGGATCATCCAGGGTCCATGTTCCTGGTATCGGTCATGTTTGCCGAGGCGTCGATGTTCATTGTCATGTTCCTGTCGATGCTACTGGACAATCCTGGTCGATTCATCGCCATGGTTCTCTTGATGCTACAACTCGGTGGTTCCGGTGGGACCTTCCCAATGGAAGTTACCAACCACTTCTACAATGTGGTTCACCCATTCCTGCCAATGACTTACTCAATCCTCGGATTCCGGCAAGCCATTACTTCTGGAATGAGTGGTATGGTCGGACAGGCTTTCTGGATGTTATTGCTCTTCATGGTCATTGGTTTAGCCTTACTTTGGCCAACCATGATTTGGCTGCAGAAGAAACATTTGATGGGCTTATCACAACTTGATGATAACCAAAAACTGCAGGCCGTAGAGGACCCAGAGTCTAATTCCCATTCATAAACAGGTAAAATAAATCCCGTCTTATCACATAACATTGTGATGAGGCGGGATTTTTAATTGTATAAGTGACTATTTTTTCAAAACCATTGTTTTATTAGCAGTAATGTAGGTTCCATTAGTTAAAATCAGGCGAGTAGTGATGCCGTGCTGCTTAACAGCCTTAACTTTAAGAACGGTCCCTTTGCGATAGTGGCGCACCTTACTGGTGAGGTTAACTTTGCGATAAGCGTTGATGCCCTTGGCATTAATAACCGTAATCTTTTTAGGAGTCGTTTGATAATACGTATTGCCAACATAGTCCGTATTGGCTGTGATGTAGCCCGTCTGTCCGGAAGTGGTTTTCACTTTGTACCGAAGGGTTCCCGCTTTTGTTCGCGCGTATCCGATTACGGTAAACTTAGGTCGTTTCGTACGAGGCTGTTTTTGGTACCAACGAATACGGTTATTTTTAGTAAAGTTAACTTTCTTGTACAAACCAATCTTACGTATGGCATAAACCGAAGCCTTGCTTACAGATACCTTAGTAACTGATGATGTTGCAGTATCACCAGCGCCGTTCGCAGAACTGGAATCTGAAAAGTTACCGCTATCGGTAGAGCTAGTGGCTGAATTTACGCTGCTGGACTCAGAACTGCTGGACTCAGAACTGCTGGACTCAGAACTGCTGGACTCAGAACTGCTGGACTCAGAATTGCTGGACTCAGAATTGCTGGACTCAGAACTGCTGGACTCAGAACTGCTGGACTCAGAACTGCTGGACTCAGAACTGCTGGACTCAGAACTGCTTGACTCAGAACTACTGGATTCGGAACTACTGGACTCAGAACTGCTTGATTCAGAGCTGCTGGACTCAGAGCTACTGGAGTCGCTGCCACTACCAGAATCGCTGGAGTTTTTGGTAAATGTATAAGTAACAGCCGGGTTATCATCGGAGCCAGTTGTTACGGCAGCACTGTTTAACGTATATCCGTCAACAGTTGGTGTGGCATCAAGTAAGGCGTTTTCCAGCTTGTCACTATTATCTGGAAAATCAAATGTCATGCTGTCGTCAATCGAGTTACCATCAGTATCGACAAAGTTTATAGTGAGAGACTTGGTCGTATAGGCGGAACTGAGGTACATAAAGTTTGAAACGCTGGTGATCTTACGATAAAGCTTAGCACTAGTATTACTAGTAGCGTTCAACATGGAGTCCCATACGTAGGCCGTACGTTGATTCAAATTAATTCTAACCTCACCGAGAGTCCCGCTTGTTCCTGAGACCGTCGTGTTGGTGTCACTACCGTCGGCATTGTAATAGGTACCAGTTCCTGTGTAGGTTGTTAAGACGCTCATGCTGGGATAAGTAATCCAAACGATATCGGCATCATCAACACCATAAGTGTTGCCGTTTGAAGTGGTGGTGGAACTAGCGGATGCTGAAGTGGTGGCAACGGCATTGCTTGTCTGTGTGCTGGTAGCCGCGTGGCCGGTAAGCGGGTGCGTATGAAACTTTATCCGTTAACTAATGCACTCTTTGGTGCATGCATTAGTACATGTCATAATGCACCCATTATAGTCCAACATTGTCCTGAAAAGAAGACTTAGATAAACCATTTATTGACTGCGTACGGAAGCTTGTCTGACAAATTGGTGGACCAAAGGGGTATTGATTGCATTTTGGCGGCAAATTTACTAGACTAAAAATAGTTGTACGCAACCTTTCTTTGTGGATTAAGTCAAGGAGGAATCTGAATGTCAGTGGAAAATTATGATTACGATGTGCTGTATCTCGGAAGTGGCCATGGAACGTTTGACGGTGCAATTCCATTAGCGGCCAAAGGGGTTAAGGTTGCGGTGGTTGAAGGTGGCCTTATCGGCGGAACCTGCCCCAATCGGGGATGTAACGCCAAGATTACCTTAGATGCGCCCGTTGCCTTACAACGACAATTGGCGGCTCTAAATCCCGTTATTACCGGCAATACCACGATTAACTGGCCGGCCAATATGGCGCACAAACATGAAGTTATTGACGGTTTGCCGAACTTTATTGGTGGTCTCTTAAAGGACAACGGCGTTGAGGTGATCACGGGTTATGGTAAGCTAACCGCGGCTCACAGTGTTCAAGTGGGAGATCAGACCTATACGGCTGATAAAATTGTGTTAGCGACGGGCTTACATTCTCACCGGTTGGCCATTCCGGGTAGTGAATTAGCCCACGATAGTGAAGATTTCTTGAATTTGACCAGCCTACCGGCCCGGATGACCGTGATTGGTGGCGGGTACATCGCCTTAGAACTAGCCACCATCGCCAATGCGGCGGGCAGTGACGTGACCATTTTATTGCGGGGACAACAAGCCCTACGTCAATTCCACCAGCCATTCGTTGAAACGGTGCTCAGTGATTTAACTGACCGGGGAGTCCAGATTCTGAGAGAAACGCAAGTCACGGCGTTAAAGCAGGCTGATAACGCGCTACAGGTCGTCACGGACACGCAGGGGAC
>Ga0214925_100519_pt1 | contig 17103 bp, 19 predicted proteins | sample Stichaenrichment_FD_168299 | JGI IMG/M metagenome (GOLD analysis project Ga0214925, IMG submission 168299) | Xylose enriched microbial communities from anaerobic bioreactor in Madison, Wisconsin, United States - 63SRT | ecosystem: Engineered > Bioreactor > Anaerobic > Unclassified | place: USA... | reverse complement strand
TTTAGTTGGCTAGAGAATTGTCGGCGACTTTGGAAAAATTGTGAGCGTCAATTAACCACCAGTCTGCAAATGGTCGTTTTAGCGTTTTTAGCACTATTACTTAAGAGATTTTAGACAGCTTCTTAGATGCCACTCCTTCCTAAAAATAAGTGAGCAGATCCAGGCGATTAGTAACCGGAGCGTAAGTCGCCGCAAGGAGGAATTCCCGATTTTGGAATTTTTGCTTGTGGTGCTTACGTGCAGGTTGCTGCCTGGAGGAGCTGTCCTAGACACTCTGCCTAGCAATAATTTTAAATGGGGTAAAAGCTGATTTGGCGGCCTTTGTCGGTTGACTAATAATCTGCTGCATCCCCCGAACACCCATCTCGAAGAATTCCTGAGTGACACTGGTTAATTGCGGCCGCACGATGCTGCAAAGTTTCGTCCCATCAACACTCATCACAGCTAAATCAGCTGGGATTTTCAATCCATAATCCTGTGCCTGATTCATCACGCCGATTGCGGCCAAATCACTGGATGCGATCACCGCTGTCACCTCCGGCTCACGGCCATATTGTTTCATCGCATTAACGCCGTCTTCATAAGCAAAGTCACCGCCGCAAACCCAGGCCGAATTCAATTGCAACCCATTATCAGCCATGGCCTGATGATACCCATCCAATCGTAACTGACCAGTCACAGAGTCTAAATCCGCTGCCGCAAATCCAATTTTGGAATGACCCTTATCAATCAAATACTTGGTAGCTTGATAGCCGATCTGAAAATCATCCGAGGTAATGAACGGTAATTTTCGATTTTTAAGGGTGATTGATAGGAACTGGTATGGAATATTGGCATTGACTAACAGGTTCTCATTAACCGAATTAAGGTTAACGGCGACCAACAAAATACCCATTACCGACCGTTCAATCACGGTTTCCAAAGCTTTTCGTTCCATCTGGGGATCTTTTTCGCCGGCATATAAAATAATCACATTCAAATCATGCTCACCGGCCTCTTGCTGAATCCCATCAATGATCTGGTCGGAAAAGTTCGTCTTGGTTGAGCTCACAATGACCGCAATCACCTTGCTACGGCGGGTAACCAATTCAACGGCAGCCGTATTTTTTTGATAGCCAAGTTTTTTGGCTATTTTTTTTACCTTTTTTGCTGTCTTCTCTGAGTAAAATGCTACCTGACCAGACAGCACTCTTGAAACAGTGGCAGGAGAGACCCCTGCTTGTTTAGCAATATCTTTAATTGTGACCGCCATGATTGCGCCACCTCTCTTTTATGTATATGGCAGATTGTAAAATTTAAGTTGAACATTTAAGTGGACAGAAAAAACCATCAAGGTCTTTAATGGTGTTACCATACAATCCATTAGAAAGAAGGGCCTTGATGAGCACCACTATTTTATCATTCCAGAACCGTGTTGTCATTGAAACGCTTCATAATGAAGGACGTTCCTTGCGATACATCGCTAACTACTTAGGCTTTAGTAAGACCACCATCTTTAACGAACTTCACCGGCTAAATAGTGAGTATCAGGCTGAACTAGCGCAAACTGACTTTGAACGCAAGGTTAGTCAACGGGGGCGGAAGTCTTCGCTCACTAAAAGCCTTAAACACTTGATCGAGGAAAAGATTCAAGTCCAGAAGTGGTCCCCTGAACAAGTTGCCCATGTAGTTGGGATTGCCTACAAGACGGTCTATAACTGGATTGAGCAAGGCTGGCTTGATGTGCAGTTGCCCGATTTGCCTGATCATGGAATTCGTCGTCATCGTGCTAAAGAAAAGCGTGGTACGTTCAGTCACGGCCGCTCCATTGAGGAGCGTCCTCATAAAGTCGAAACTCGCCAAGAATTCGGCCACTTTGAAGCTGATACCGTACTTTCTGGCAAACGTAAAGGTTAAGCTGTGGCTACTTTTGTGGAGCGTAAGAGTCGCCTAACAATTGTTAAACGGCTCCATGGTCGCGACAGTCAGTCTATGACTCAAGCCGTACTTGAACTAGCTAGTCAACTTCAAGACAAGCTCAAGACGCTTACTGTAGATCATGGTAAAGAGTTCGCTAACTACCAGGCAATTGAGCAGCGAACTGGTACTCCGGTTTATTTTGCCCATGCTTATTCACCACATGAACGAGGCAGTAATGAGAACCGTAACCGAGTTTTAAGACGCTTTATTCCCAAAGGCCAAGCCATTGAAGGGTTAAGTGATCAGAAGCTGATTCAAATTAATTGGTATTTGAATTCCCGGCCACTTAAATGTCTTAACTGGCGAACACCAATCGAGATCTTCTTGCTTAATCTACGTCACTAAATTCGTTCAAGTTATTTCTTGCAATCTGCCATATTGATAAGTTTCACTAGAATCATTAATGTTAAGCGCTTTACGATGTTCATCTCATTTTAATACAGTAAACGACGCCTAAATTTTTAGTAAAACACAAACGTTTGTGATGTTGATGTGAAACGCTTGCAAACGTTTTCTTTAAGTGATATTATAATCGCTGTAAACGTTTCTTGCAATATATTTATTGGCCAAGTTGCTGGGGCGTTCACGTAGGACGGCTGTGTAAAGCGAAATATCTATCTAAGCATCTTTTTCAAAAATTCCTGAAGTAGGAGCTTTCGAAAAAAGAGATTTAGATTCTGGTTTCTAAGTGCTTTACTCCGCTCACTTTTATTAAAACAGCTCCGTAAAGCAGAAGGAGACTTAGGCTCCAGCTTCTAACCGCTTTACTCCGCTCACTTATTTTTTAGGAGGAATCATTATGGACGCAAAAGCAAAAACTGGTAGTGGTGACGTTGAGACTGAACCTAAAAGTTTTGCCTCCCATTTGCCAAGTTTGAAAGTAAGCACGATTTTTGCAATGACGTTTGGCTTTTTCGGGGTTAACATGGCGTTCTCACTTCAACAATCACAAATGGGGCGAATTTTTCAAACCATTGGCGCCAACCCGAATAACTTAGGCTTTTTCTTCATCTTGCCACCGCTGGCCGGAATGGTTATTCAGCCATTAATTGGTAAGTACTCTGACCGCACTTGGACCCGTTTTGGAAGACGCATGCCGTATTTATTTATTGGCGCACCCGTCGCAGCAATTGTTTTGGTATTACTTCCTAACGCCGGTTCATTTGGATTTGGTTATGGTTCGGCGGCTGCACTGTGGTTTGCCGCTATCGCCACCTTATTCATGGACCTTTCATCCAATGTTTGTATGCAGCCATTCAAGATGGTCATCGGCGACATGGTCAATGAAGATCAAAAAGATATGGCCTGGTCTTGGCAGCAGTCCTTCTCCAACCTTGGCGGGGTTCTCGCCAGCCTGGTGCCATTCTTCCTCGCCTTCATCGGCCTTTCAAACGTCGCTCAAAAAGGTGAAGTGCCAATCACCGTTAAATTAGCTTACTACCTGGCCGCAGCCGTTCTGTTGCTGACCTCGTTCTACACGATTGCCAAGGTTCACGAATACAATCCAGAAGAATATGCTTTATATCATAACATTGACTTAACCAAGCAAAAGAAGCAGCCTAGTCTTTGGAAATTAACCAAGAAAGCACCCCGGGTCTTCTGGGAAATCTCAGTTGTTCAATTCTTTACCTGGTTTGCCATTCTCTACTCTTGGACCTACGCTGCCGGTGCCATTTCTTTGAACGTTTGGCACACTTCCAACCCATCATCAGCCGGTTATCAAGCCGCTGGTAATTGGTACGGCGTGCTTACCTGCATCCAAGCCGTTGCTTCCGTTATCTTTGGATTGTTAGTGCAAGCCCGAACTAAGCCAGAACACCGAAAAGCATGGTACGTCTTTGGTTTGCTTGCTGGTGCCCTTGGCTTCATCCTGATCTTCTTCATCCACAGCAAATGGTTGCTCGTTTTGCCATTCTGCCTGATCGGGATCACTTATATCACCATGAACACCCAACCATTCTCACTCTTAACAGAGGCTTTGAACGGTGAAAATGAAGGGGCTTACCTGGGACTCTTCAACTGTGCAATCTGCTTGCCCCAAATTGCCGCATCCCTTTGCAGCTTCTTCATCTTCCCAATGGTTGGGCACTCAATGCCAGCAATGTTTTTGGTTGGTGGTGTTTCATTAGTAATCGCTGCATTTTCAGTTCGCTTTATTCACTCAAAATTGAGTGAACCAGTTAAACTATAATAAATAGGACAGCAACGTCAGGCAGAAGCTTCCCTATAAGCACCATGTGCAAAAATTCCAAGCCCACGAATTTCTGCCCATGGAGACTTATATTCCAGTTTCTAACCGCCTGACTCCGCTCACTAAAAAAAGAGGAGAATTCAATATGACCCACAAATGGTGGCAAAATGCCGTAATTTATCAGATTTATCCACAAAGTTTTCAGGACAGTAACAATGATGGGATTGGTGATCTTCATGGAATCATCAAGCGCCTGCCTTATTTAAAGAAGCTCGGAGTTGACGTCCTTTGGTTGAACCCAATTTATCAGTCCCCGCTCAAAGATAACGGCTACGATATTGCCGATTACGAGAAGATCTTACCGGAATATGGCACGATGACCGATTTCGACGAATTATTGAAGGAGGTTCACGCCCACGGATTGAAGTTACTAATGGACCTCGTGGTTAACCACACTTCCGATCAACACCGCTGGTTCCAAGAAAGCAAACAATCCAAGGATAACAAGTACGCCGACTACTACATGTGGCGCGATCCAGTTGATGGTCATGAACCCAACAACTGGCACGCAGCCTTTGGTGGCAGTGCCTGGACATACGTTCCGGAACGAGGCCAGTACTACCTACACTTGTTTGCCCCTGGTCAACCCGATTTGAATTGGGAAAACCCAGCCGTTCGGGAATCCGTTTGGAACATCATGCGATTCTGGTTGGATAAAGGGATTGATGGCTTTAGAATGGACGTCATCAACCTGATCTCCAAACCTGAAGGCCTTCCCGATGCACCTGACCCCGGCACCTACCCACTCACGGAAGGTCTGGTTGCCGATGGGCCTAAGTTAAACGACTACCTCCACGAAATGAACGACAAGGTGCTTTCCCACTACGATGTCATGACAGTTGGTGAAATGCCGAGTTCAAAGCCCGAAGATGCCATCAGCTACACTGGCCTCGACAGCCATGAACTGAACATGGTCTTCCAGTTCCAACACGTTGCTTTGGAACCCAATCCAGACAAGCGCTTGGGCAAATGGAACGATCAGCCGGTCAAGTTACCAGAGTTGAAGACCGCGCTTTCCCGTTGGCAAAAAGCCTTAGATGGCAAGGGGTGGAACAGTCTCTACTGGAACAACCACGATCAACCCCGGGCAGTTTCTCGCTTCTCCAACGATGATCCAAAGTACCGGGTTCGCGCCGCCAAAATGCTGGGTACTACCCTTCACATGATGCAAGGAACGCCATTTGTCTTTGAAGGTGAAGAACTTGGCATGGCCAATGTGCACTACACCAGCATTGATCAATACGAAGATCTCGAATCAATCAACGCCTACCGCGAGTTGGTCGAGGAAAAGAAGCTGGTGGATGGGCCAACCATGCTGAAGTATTTAGCCAACATTTCCCGGGATAACGCCCGCACGCCAATGCCATGGGACGCCGGCAAGAACGCTGGTTTCTCGGACGTGAAGCCGTGGTTCGCCTTGAATCCAACTTATAAGGAAATCAATGCCAAAGCTGTGTTGGAAGATAAAGATTCCGTCTTTTACCACTATCAGAAGTTAATCCAACTCCGGCATGATTCCGACTTGGTTAAGTTTGGAACCTATGATGAAATTGATCCTGACGATGCAGAAGTCTTCGCTTACCGGCGTCATTATCAAGGCAAGACGTTGCTGGTAATCAGTAACTTCACTGCCAACACGGTGACCCGTGATTATGATCAGGGGAAAGCTGACAAACTCGTCATCAGCAATTACGATGATGATCAAGGCACGGAATTGCGCCCTTATGAAAGTAAGGTCTATGTATTTAACTAGGATCATAATATATTCGGGCATAAAGAGTCTTCTCAACTGATGAAGAGGCTCTTTTTTGCTTTGTTTAACTGCGGCAATACATTGATCTATCGGCATAATATTTTGGTTAGTGATTATTTCGATATATGGTAGATTGTAAAATTAATCCGAACAGCGTTCGGATTAATTTTACAATCTACCATTTAATTAGACTTATTAAGTAAAGAAAATAGGGACCCTTTCAGTTAACATGTGCTAACCAAAAGGGGGCCCTATTTTCTTTTAATACCGTATTTCACACGGTATCGAATAAAGGTCGTCCGTTTAATACCTGTATTTCGGGACACATCAATGTCACTCATGCCAGCTCGATAAAGCTTAAAAGCATGTTGCAAGCAGGAATCGTCTTGGGTGTATTGGGGTTTGCGCCCATGATATTTATCCTGCTGCTTAGCTAAGGCAATCCCTTGCTGCTGGAGCTCAATGATTCGCTTACGTTCACTTTCGGCCTGATACTTATAGAGTTCAATAATCAAGTTGGTCATCAGTTGACGTAAATTTGGGTCAGCAATCCCTGTCATGGACGGTAAATTCAACACATCTAGGGTGGCACCCTTATTTTGAATGGAGTTCATGATCTTAGTCAAATCATGGCTGTTTCTGCCTAAGAGGCTGTATAAAATCTCTTAAGTAATAGTACTAGGAACGCTAAAACGATCGTTCTACCACCCAACGTTGGGATATTACTTCGAATCGATGTAACTTATTGCGCTTCGCAACTTGCACGGTTGCCGCATCGAGCCGAAAATTAACGCCTGAATAACCACCATCAACTAACACGTTGCGTACCCGACATAAATGTTCAGCGTTTAAAGCTACCATGGCACTGGCTCCGTCTCAATCAGAGTATCATGTGAATGGCCTATGGAAAGCCATTGATATCAACTGCTGGATGGCGCTTAATCTCCGAGATTTTCTTGCCGGCGTTGTAATCTTTGCTTTCAGCAGTAGCGGTGTTTTTGACGCTCAGAGCGTCAAAGATAAAGCTGAATGTCCTTGGTAAGTTTGCCGAGCAATGACAATTTTTTTAAACTTGTTCCCATAGAGAATCAGCGGTGAGCTTAGCTTTAGTTGACCAAATTTTGTAATAGGTGTAAACTGACCGCCATTCTGGAAAATCAACTGGGACTTAACGTCGTTGGCAACCGGTTTTCAAGGCATACAAGACCGCACAGAAGATCTCTTAAAGGTCATATTTTCGAGGCTGGGTTCACTTGCGAAAATTTTCTAATGCTGGTTGAATTAATTCAAATTGTTGCCGGGTAATATTGATTGGATAATTTTTCATGGCTTAAACTCGCTTTTTTACATAGAAGCATATCAAAAATCATAGATCTTGGACAGCTTCTAAGGAGTCACTCATGATTATTGGATATGCACGGGTTTCAAAAGATGATCAGAATCTCAATCGCCAAATTGATCAATTAATGGCTTATGGTGCCGAAAAAATCATTCAAGAAAAGTTTACCGGGACCCGGCAAAGAAGACCGGGAATTACCCAGCTTCTCCAAACCATTCGGGCTCATGATGTCGTGGTCGTTGAAAGTATTTCCCGCTTGGGCCGCAATACGTTGGACATTTTAAATCTGATTCAATTACTGCACCAAAAACAAATTAAGTTTGTTTCTTTAAAGGAGCAGATGGACACCGAGACCCCAACTGGTCGAGCCATGCTGCAAATGATGAGTGTGATTGCGGAACTGGAGCGGAATTTATTAGCTGATCGGGTTAAAGAAGGGATTGCGGCCAGTCGTCGGCGTGGCGTGACAGTTGGCCGACCACGAATCGCCCAAGAAAAGTTGGATATTGCCATTCGGATGTATCAAAGTGGTGACTATTCAGTTAAAGAAATTTTGGCCACCAACCAAATTTCCTCAGGAACTTTTTACCGCGAAGTGAATCGGTTAAAACTAAAAAAGCTTAAAAGAAAAGATGACCCATCTGCTTCTCACAACTGACTTCTAAATATTATGGATTCCAAAAAAGATTTACGACCTTTAGTTTTAACAAAGTTGACAAGCCATTGGAGTAGCTCTTATACTATACATAGATAATCGTCTATGTAATGGAAGGAGAAAAAATGGATTATCAAAATTACGTTCAAATGCTAAAAGCAATGGCTGACCCGAACCGCCTAAAAATCATTGATCTGCTTTCATGTGGATCACTTTGTGCTTGTGATATCCTCCAGCATTTTGATTTTTCTCAACCCACTTTGTCTCATCATATGAAGGTTTTGCAAAATGCAGGTATTGTGTTTGCGGTAAAGGATGGGAAATGGCAACACTATTCCCTACAAAAAAGGTTTGTCCAAGAGTTTAAACAGAATACCGACCAACTGTTAGCCGCTGATGAGCACTGCCTTTGCCAACGGTCTGATTGTGAAAAAGATGTTGCCAATTAAGTTTTTTTAAGCAATACATAGGCGCGTGTCTATGTAAGGAGCTGAAAAATGATGGAAAAGTATTCGCCACAAGAGATTAATTTAACTAAGTACCTATTTTTTACCGGCAAGGGTGGGGTTGGCAAAACCACGGTTGCCAGTGCCACTGCAATTAGCTTAGCCGATGCTGGTCATCGAGTTATGATCGTTTCCACTGATCCAGCTAGTAACTTGCAGGACGTTTTTAAAGTTAGTTTAACCAATCAGCCAAAGCCGATTCCAAACATTTCCGGTTTGTTTGCTGCCAACTTTGATCCGGTCATTGCTGCGAACGAGTATCGCGAGCAGGTTATTCAACCTTATCGAGGCGTGTTGCCCAAAGAAGCCATTCAGAATATGGCTGAACAATTATCAGGCTCGTGTACGGTTGAAATTGCTGCATTTAATGAATTTGCCAACTTTCTAACTAGTTCCAAGATTAATCAGCAATTTGACTATATTATTTTTGATACCGCGCCGACCGGCCATACCTTAAGAATGCTGCAATTGCCTTCTGCTTGGAGTAATTACCTGGATAAGAATGATCGTGGTGCATCCTGTCTCGGCCAACTAGCTGGCTTAAATGATAAGAAAGCTATGTATCAAAAAGCGGTTGAAACTTTAGGCAATCCTCAAGCGACGACTTTGTTTTTAGTTACCCGACCACAAAAAGGCGCCCTTCTGGAGGCACAACGCGCTTCACATGAGTTGGCAGCCTTAAACATTAAGAACCAGCAACTAATCATTAACGGTATCTTAAATCAGCCAACCGACGCAGTTTCTCAGACTATTTTTAAACAACAGCAAGCTGATTTGCAGAATATGCCAGTCACTTTAGACCAGCTACCCAAGTTAGCAATCCCATTGCGAGCATACAACGTATTGGGATTAGCTAATTTACGACTACTATTGAAAGACCAGCAGCCGCAAATTACTGAGGAACCGGTTACTGCTAGTCACTTTCCTGATCTGGATGTTGTCGTGAAGAATTTAGTGCAGTCAAATAAAAAAATTATCTTCACCATGGGCAAAGGTGGCGTTGGTAAAACAACCGTTGCCGTTCAAATTGCCCAAAAGATAGCTGCTCAACACAAAACCGTGCACTTGGCTACCACTGACCCAGCTGATCATTTGAAATACTTCAAAATCACAAGTCCGCTGATCAAGGTGAGCCATATTGATGAGAAAAAGTCTTTAAAAGAATATCAAAACGAAGTTCTCACTACTGCTAAAAAGACCATGAAGTCTAATGATGTTGATTATGTCGCTGAAGATTTGCGTTCACCATGTACTCAAGAAATTGCTGTCTTCCGAGCTTTTGCTGAGTTAGTCGTCCAAAATGATAGTGACGTCGTTGTGGTTGATACGGCTCCGACTGGTCATACACTCTTACTGTTAAACTCGACCCAAAGCTATGCTCAAGAAGTTGCCCATACCTCCGGCAGCGTCCCACAAGCAGTCGTTAATCTGTTACCAAGACTACAAGATCCTAAGCAAACTGAAATTGTTATGGTAACGCTACCAGAAGCCACGCCGGTTTATGAATCAATGCGGTTAGATGACGATTTGAAGCGAGCCAGTCTAGCTCATACTTGGTGGGTGGTCAACCAAAGTATGTTGGCAACTCAAACCACTGATCCATGTTTGCTGGCTCGAGTGCAAAGCGAAGTTAAATGGATTGATCAGGTAAAAGAGCTTTCGAATAATCATTTTGCTGTTATGCAATGGCAACCAAATTACGAAAAAACGCTTTTAACGGTTTAATTAATTAAAGGAAAAAAATAATTAATCAGTTTAGGAGGTATCATGCAAGTCTTTTTTGCCGTTGGAATTTTCTTACTCACATTATTACTCGTTATCTGGCAACCTAGAGGATTATCAATTGGATGGACAGCCGTTGGTGGTGCAATTTTAGCATTATTGTTTGGCGTGGTGAGTTTTAAAGATGTTGGAACAGTTACCGGAATTGTCTGGAATGCCACCTTATCTTTCGTGGCTATTATTCTGATTTCACTCATTTTAGATCAAATCGGATTTTTTGAATGGGCCGCCTTACACATGGCTCGCTGGGCAAACGGTCACGGTATTCGCATGTTTATTTTGGTGACCACCTTAGGCGCCGTCGTTGCTGCCCTTTTTGCTAATGATGGGGCTGCTCTGATTCTTACCCCCATTGTTTTAGCAATGGTTCGTGCCTTACACTTTGATGAAAAGCAAGTTTTCCCTTTTATTATTGCCAGTGGCTTTATTGCCGATACCACTTCTTTACCAATGATTGTTAGTAACTTGGTAAATATTGTCTCTGCAGACTTTTTTGGAATTTCCTTTTCAGCGTATGCGTTAAGAATGTGGATTCCTGATCTATTTTCGCTGTTAGGTAGTATTGGTATCCTGTATCTTTACTTTCGAAAAGCATTGCCACGAAAATTTGATGCCACTCAGGTTGCGGAACCCAGTTCTGCACTAAAAGATCAGCGACTTTTCAAGTTTTCATGGGTCGTCTTAATCCTCCTATTGATTGGTTACTTTAGTAGCGGTTTCTTAGGAATCCCCGTCTCCTTTATCGCACTGAGTATTGCGGCTATTTTTCTGATAGTTGGTCAAAGAAGTTCCCATGTTAATGCGATGGCAGCGATTAAAGGAGCTCCTTGGAACATTGTCTTTTTCTCAATCGGTATGTATGTCGTAGTCTACGGCCTTCAGAACGTTGGTCTAACAACATTATTATCAGGTGTCATTACCGAAATCGCAAAAGGTGGTCGGTTTGCTGCCACAATGGGCATGGGCTACTTAGCAGCACTTTTATCGTCATTAATGAATAACATGCCGACCGTCATGATTAATGCACTATCAATCAAAGGCGCTGACGTTTCAGGGCTCATCCATCATACGTTAGTGTACGCAAACATAATCGGCTCAGATTTGGGACCTAAGATTACCCCAATTGGCTCTTTGGCTACATTAGTCTGGCTACATGTGTTAGCTCAAAAGGGAGTTAAAATTAAATGGGGGACTTATTTTAAAATTGGAATTGTAACCACGATCCCAGTGTTGTTTATTACCCTATGTGGCCTCTGGTTATCATTATCGATTTTTGGTTAGAAAATATAAATCACAATTACTTTGGAGATGAATAGAATGAAAAAAATAGAGCTTTTTGAACCAGCAATGTGTTGTTCAACCGGTGTTTGTGGTCCCAGCGTTGATAAGGAATTGATTCAAACAACGGCCATTCAGCGGTATGTCAGTGTGAATGCACAGGGGCAGGCCATGTTCATTCGTCGTAATTTAGCCCAGAACCCCGATGCCTTTGTTCGAAATCCGATTGTTGCCCAAGAACTAAAACGTCAGGGTATAAATGCTTTACCAATTACGTTAGTGGATGGTCAGTTGGTAAAAACCGGTGAATACCCAACCATTAACGAGTTTAGCAGTTACTTAGACATGGATTTAGTAGCTGCTTTGGTTCACTAATAGTTTAGATGGAGGATTAATGATGACACAAATTTATTTTCTATGTACTGGAAATGCTTGTCGAAGTCAAATGGCTGAAGGATTCGCTAAAAAAATTTTAGGCAATGATTGGCGCGTTGCCAGTGCGGGAGTCGAGGTGCATGGCTTGAATCCATTGGCTGTTAAAGTTATGGCTGAAAAAGGAATAGATATTTCCCAGCAAACATCAAAGTTAATTGATCCCGATTATTTGCTTCACAGTGACCTAGTTGTCACCTTATGTGGAGACGCTCGTGATCGCTGTCCAGTCACCCCACCAACGGTCAAGAAAAAGCATTGGCCACTTCCAGACCCGGCTTTAGCAGCTGGATCCGAACAGGATAGAATAGTAGTTTTTCGGAAGGTCAGAGATCAAATTGAGCAGCAGATTATTGACTTAGCAAAAGTCGGTAACCTCTGAGGAATCAGTAGGTCCGTAACCAATACGAATTTTAAAATAGCGGTAGAAAGCCGTATATTCAGATAACAAACATTCTGAGCGTTCGGCTTCCTACCGCTACTTTTCGTATGGATGTTCCATTAACCCCATAAACGACATCATGCCATGAGTGGAACGGAACTCATCAAAGCAGAGTCGCGTGGGTAGCCGGCGAGCCGGTCGGAGTTTGAGATTTTGGTCAATGATCCGTTGAACCGAGGAGGCTGAGATTCCGATAATACGGGCGATGGTTTTGACTGGCAACCGTTCATGCGCTAACTTCATGATTCGCTCTGTCATGTGAGCGGCGATCGTGTGGTTGGGTTGCACGAGTGGCGTCTTGGCACTGACTGTGTGGTAACAGTTATGACAGCGCCATCGTTGCTTGTGCAAGTCAATGACTATCGGCATTTCAACCCCGTTGAGGACGCGCACATGGGCCGTGTAAAACCCGTTAGGGTGCAAGGCCTCAAAGCCACACAGTGGGCACCGGGTTAACCGGTAAGTCAGCTCGGCATCAATCACATGATACTGGCGGCGACGTACCCCGTTGCCGCGATATTCATGACGAACAAAGGCTACTTTGATATTATGGTCGGGTATTCCAAGGAAGGACAGTGTAGGATCGTATTGGGACATTTACTCATAACCTCACTTGCTTTTGGTTTCGACGCTAACAAGCATAGCATGGACACTGAGTAGGTGTCTTTTTGCGTTATCCAAAAAGGGCCTATACGTTCAGTGTTGATTATTTCTCAACACCAGAAAGTGTAGACCCAGTTTATGGGGGCCTTCGGTCCCCAAGTAAAATCCATTACTGTTGATCATGGTAAAGAGTTTGCCAATTATCAGGCCTTAGAAAAGGATTATCAGATCAAAGTTTATTTTTGCCATCCATATTCACCATGGGAGCGAGGTTCCAATGAATATTTTAAAAGACGGTTACGCTGGTTCTTCCCGAAAAAGACCAATTTTAGCCAAGTAACGACTGATGAGATCCTAGCAGCACTTGAACTAATTAATCAACGACCATTAAAAATACATCATCAAAAGACTGCCATTGAAAGATTCCGGGCTTGTTCGGATTAAACTTGTAATTTGCCATTGGGAATAAAGAAGTAGGTGAAGTTGAAACCAGAACGTTGATTTAACGACGCTTTGATTGAAGTGAAATGGGTCATTTGGTGAGATATTTAGTACGTACCCCACCAAGATCACCACCAAATATGGCCGCCGTGAAAGTTCAGGCGTCTATTTTTGTACAAAAGGATAAGCAAAACGAACGTAAATTCTAATGTTATAATTGTGAAGATTACTTCTAAACAGGGAAGGTTTAAGACTAAATAAAGGATGTGGTGGAGCTATGGCAAGGACTAAGGAGAAGCTTTCACGAGCTAAGAACGCGAAAAACGACGAATTCTATACTCAATGGTCTGATATTGAAAAAGAAGTGAATGCCTATATCGAGTATGATAAAGATGTTTTTAGAGGTAAAACAATTTTGCTCCAGGCAGATGACCCGTTCGAAAGCAATTTCTTCAAGTATTTTGCGACCCATAATAGAAAACGAAAATGGGGGAATCAAAAATGGCAGATGCAATTTTTGACATACAAAACGTTGGTTTAACAGTCTCACGACGAACACTATTGGCTAATATTTCTTTTAAGGTGGCACCGGGAGAATTTGTGACCATTAGTGGTCCTTCCGGGTCGGGTAAGAGCACCTTACTGTTATTATTAGCCACCTTGCTAACACCCACAGAAGGCCAAATTATATTTTCGGGTCAGCCACAGCAAGAATATGAAACGACGGCGTACCGTCGCATGGTATCTTATTGTTATCAGCAACCCAGTCTTTTTGGTGAGACAGTTGAAGACAATCTGGCCTTTCCTTTTCAAATTCGCCAAAAGCCGGTCAATCACGATCGAATGGTAAAAGCTTTGGCAGATGTGAATCTCCCTGCCGATATGCTGACAAAGAACATTACGGAACTTTCTGGTGGTGAAAAACAGCGTGTCGCGTTGATTCGCAATCTCATCTTCACGCCAAAAGTGCTGTTATTAGATGAAATTACAACTGGGCTGGATGCAGCAACAAAAGATACTGTCCATCAAGTAATGGCTAACTTCACCAAACAAGGCGTCACGATTATCACTGTCACGCACGATGAGTCTGAATTGGCGGCAGCCGATCGGCTCATCACCATTGTTGACGGCAGAATGGAGGTGACAGCATGAATCACCTGATTGTTACCCCGACGGCTTTATTTTTTGCAGTTGCTTTAGTAACTGTCGCATTTTTTATCAGCCTCAAAGAAAAAATTGGTCTTGAAAAAGATTTGGTAATCGGCGTCATCCGTGCCGTTATTCAACTGACAATTGTTGGTTACGTCCTGACCTATATCATCTCAGTTAACCGAGCTTGGCTGACACTTCTCATGGTAGCGATCATTGTCTTCAACGCCGCTTGGAATGCGAGAGGACGTGCCAGGGGCATTCCCCATGCTTTTGTGATCAGTCTGCTTGCCATTGCCGTTGCCACGGGGGTCACAATTGGCTTGCTGGTTTTAGCGAAAGCGATTGCCTTTGTTCCCAGTCAAATCGTACCGGTTTCTGGTATGATTGCCAGCAATGCGATGGTTGCGATTGGTTTGGCCTACCGAAGCTTGAACAGCCAGTTCCATGATCAGCGCCAAGGGTTGTTGGAAAGGTTGGCTTTGGGAGCGACGCGTTACCAAACCGCCATTACGGTCGTACGAGAAGCAATTCGAACGGGTATGAGTCCCACGATTGATTCGGCAAAAACCGTGGGAATTGTCAGCCTCCCTGGTATGATGTCTGGTCTGATTTTTGCTGGTGTCGACCCTACGAAGGCGATTATGTACCAGATCATGGTCACCTTTATGCTCATGGCAGCCACTAGTATTGGCAGTACGATATCGTGCTATTTGGCGTATCCACAATTTTTCAATGGTAATATGCAGTTGAGGACGCCGCATTCATAAATGTTTCCGAAACAGGTCATCCAACCAAACAACGCACCCATTTCTGACGTGGAAATGGGTGCGTTGTTTGGTTAGATTGGGGTATCAAATCGACTTTCACCATAATTTTATTTTTCAATGGCATCAATAATTCGCTGTTCATCATATAAATTCAACACCAGATACATCCCGGCATAGATCACCAGTGGAATCCAAACATAGTTCCAATTGATCATCGATAAAGTCGCCGCATTCTGTGACTGATTGGCAACGTAACCCGACACGTGAAACAAGCCGGCCGTAATCAAGCCGCCAATTCCCAGACCAAAGTTAACGCCAAAATCATCGGTTGAAGCTAAGATGCCTTCTGCCTGAATCCCCATGCTGGCACCGTATCGGATGGTGTCGGCAATCATAATCGAGACCAGACCGATGATAATGCCGTTTCCAATTGAGTTAATAAAGACACCGGCAAATAAAACCAGCAGCCATTTACCATACACTCCGGCAGCAATAATCGCCTGCCCGGTTAAAGCAATCAATATCCCATGTAACATTGTTTTCTTCTTACTTTGGTGATCGGTCAGTCGAATAATCATTAACACGCCAATTAAAGCCGCCAAGGTAAAGCCATTTGCCCAGGGAACCAGACCTTCATCGCCAAGGGTATACTTGAAGTAATAGATGGTCGTCTGATTCTTAATCGCCGTGACCAGCCAATACATAAAGATCACAATCGACATGATAATCCACGGCTGGTTGTGGGCTAACATGTTCAAAACAACCTTGACCGGTTGGTGGGCAATGTGTGGATTGGAGAAGCGTTCACGCACGTGCACGAAGGTGTTGAGAATCAAAAACAGTGAAATGATTCCAAACACGATAATCGTTCCCAGAAACCCCTTCTGCTGGTTGCCGTGGCCGAATAGCCAAACCAAAGGCAGTGTGAAAACTGCCACGATGATTTGGACTGAACTGCCAAAGAACTGGCGGATAACCCCAAGCAGTGTCAGCTCACGAGTATTCTGTGACATCGTCGGCAGAATTGATGTGATTGGCAGATTAACGGCGGTGTATAAGAACCCCAGACCAAGATAGGTCACGTAAGCCCAAATCATTTTGCCGCCATAGGAGAAATTCGGTGTGACAAACGTCAGAATCGCAAAGGCCACGTAAGGCACCGAATACCACAGAAAGAACGGCCGACTCTTACCAAATCTTGAATGGGTGTGGTCAATCATGATACCGATGATAAAACTTTCGACGACGTCAGCTACTCGGGCGACCACAAACAAGATGGCGACCGCACTGGGTGTCAAACCATAGACATCGGTGTAAAAAAACAGCAAATAAGTCGTCATCATTTGAAAAATCAGGTTGTCAGCGGCATCGCTTAACCCATAGCTGATCCGTTCAGGCCACCTGGTTGACCATTCAGCACTCGACTTCAAGATTGTCACCGCCTTTCGTTAGGAATTAAAACATCTAAACTAATTGTACGCAACTTCGCTTTTCCCAACAATCAAATGCACGTTAAAAATTTGAATGAAGACAAAAAGAAAGCCCTGCTCGCATACAGGACTTTCTAAGAAGCTGTCCAAGATCTATGATTTTTGATATACTTCTATGTAAAAAGGGAGTTTAAGCTATGAAAAATTATCCCAGCAATATTACTCGGCAACAATTTGAATTAATTCGACCAGCTTTAGAAAATTTTCGTAAGCGAACTAAGCCTCGAAAATATGACCTCTACGAGGTCTTCTG
>Ga0214925_100517_pt1 | contig 17131 bp, 19 predicted proteins | sample Stichaenrichment_FD_168299 | JGI IMG/M metagenome (GOLD analysis project Ga0214925, IMG submission 168299) | Xylose enriched microbial communities from anaerobic bioreactor in Madison, Wisconsin, United States - 63SRT | ecosystem: Engineered > Bioreactor > Anaerobic > Unclassified | place: USA... | reverse complement strand
CAATAAATGAACATCAAAAAAAGCCAAAAAACAGCGATGCATGCAATTATTCGTGATAACTCAAAAGTATTGATAACCTCTGTTATCAGGAATTATCGATAACAGAGGCTGGGACATCGAGCCGGAATCCGAAAACGCACAGCTTGCGCTTTTAGCCATCATGAACAACTTCAGATAAGAAAGCGCCGAGAGGGAGCCGGAAGGCTCCTTCTCTCGTACACACATGGTCTGGATCGCTTCGGCGGTCCTTTTTTGATACAGAATTTTACGGGAAAGGAGGTGCCTCTTATGGCGACCAGAGGAAGAAAGCCGACTCCTACGGCAATCAAGGAGCTGGAAGGAAATCCGGGAAAACGAAAACTGAATGAGAACGAGCCGAAGCCTGAGCGGAAAGCACCTGCCTGCCCGAAATGGCTCAGCAAAGATGCACGGAAGGAGTGGCACAGGCTCGCAAAAAAGATGGAGGCGATCGGTGTTCTGACAGAAGTCGATATGGCCGCCTTCGCAGCTTACTGCCAGTCCTACGCGAGATGGAAAGAAGCCGAGGAATTTATCACGGAACATGGCTCCCTCGTCCGGACGCCTTCCGGATACTGGCAGCAGGTTCCGCAAGTATCCATCGCGCAAACCTACATGAAACAGATGGGCAAGTTTGCTACCGAATTTGGTCTGACGCCGGCATCAAGATCGCGGCTGATCGCGGATGCAGGTGAAAAGAAGACGGGCGATGAAATGGAGGAGCTCTTAGGAGGTGATCCGTAATGGAGGAACATCCTGAGGATATGCCAAAGCTCACGGGCTATCAGCCAACCCGATTCATGCTGCCGACATCGCATTATGATGCGGCGAAGGCAGACCGGGCTGTAAAGTTTATCGAAATGCTCCGCCACACCAAAGGCAAGTGGGCCGGGAAACGTTTCTGGCTTCTGCCGTGGCAGGAGCAGATCATCCGGGATCTCTTCGGGATTGTAAAGCCGGATGACAAGCGGCAGTTTCGGACCGCCTATATCGAGATCGGAAAAAAGAACGGAAAGTCGGAGCTTGCTGCTGCGGTTGCTTTGTATCTTTTGTATGCAGATAACGAGCCATCCGCTGAAGTCTACGGTGCAGCTGCAGACCGGCAGCAGGCGTCCATCGTCTTTGATGTCGCCCACCAGATGGTGAACATGACACCCGCGCTTTTAAAGCGCTCTAAGATCATGGCTGCCAGTAAGCGGATTGTGAATTACAGCAATGCCGGATTCTACCAGGTTCTCTCGGCAGAGGTGGGAACGAAGCATGGTCTGAATGTCTCGGGTCTTGTGCTGGACGAGGTCCACGCACAGCCGACAAGAAAGCTATATGACGTTTTAACACAAGGCTCTGGTGATGCAAGAGAGCAGCCGCTGTACTTTTTGATTACGACTGCCGGAACCGATAAGAACTCGATCTGCTATGAGCTGCACCAGAAGGCAAAAGATATCCTCTCCGGTCAGAGAGTGGATCATACATTTTATCCAGTCGTCTATGGACTGGAAGAAGGAGAAGACTGGCACGATGAGAAGAACTGGTACAAAGCAAATCCGAGCCTCGGACAGACGATCGACATTGACCGTGTCCGGGAGCATTACCATGAGGCACTGGAAAATCCCGCAGAGGAAGCTGTGTTCAAGCAGCTGCGCTTAAACATGTGGGTGTCCAGTACGACCGCCTTCATCCCGGAGCAGGTCTTTGATCAGGGCAATCAGCCGATCGATCTGGACAGCCTTCGTGGCAGGGAGTGTTACGGCGGACTCGATCTCTCCAGCACCGGAGATATCACGGCACTGGTTCTGATGTTCCCTCCTCGCACCGAGGATGAGAAATACATCTGCCTGCCGTTCTTTTGGGTGCCGGAGGAGACAATCCCGATCAGGGTAAGACGTGCGTCGGTTCCTTATGATGTCTGGGTGAAGCAGGGATACATGAAGGCGACGGAAGGAAACGTGATTGACTACAACTTCATCGAGCAGTTCATTCTGGACCTGTATCAGATCTACAACATCCGGGAGATTGCGGTGGACCGCTGGAATGCCACCCAGCTCATCATCAATCTGGAAGGGGACGGCATGACGATGATTCCCTTCGGTCAGGGCTTTAAGGACATGAGCCCTCCGACCAAGGAATTCTACAAGCTGATGATGGAGGGAAAAATTATCCACGGCGGTAATCCGGTCCTCCGATGGATGGCGCTGAACGTGGTAGTGGATCGGGACGCAGCCGATAACATCAAGCCGACCAAGGCAAAGTCACCGGAAAAGATCGACGGCATTGTCGCGGCCATCATGGCGCTGGACCGCTGTGTCCGTCATGAGAATGAAGAGAGTGTTTACGACAGCCGAGGGCTGATCACATTTTGATGGAGGAAGCATAAATGGGTTTCAGAGATTTATTCCACAGAAGGAAGGCGAGAGCAGACCCTCAGGACTCGACCTCGGGCAGTGTGTATCGCGCTTATTACGGACACACCACAGCCGGGAAGACTGTGACGGAGCGAAGCTCCATGCAGGTCACTGCTGTGTATGCCTGCGTCCGGGTTCTGGCAGAAGCTGTGGCGAGCCTGCCGCTTCACCTGTACAGGGAGGAGAACGACAGCAAAGTGAAGGCAACGGATCATCCGCTGTATTTTTTACTCCACAGTGAACCGAATGAAGAGATGACGGCATACTCCTTCTGGGAAACCCTGATGACGCATCTCCTTTTGTGGGGAAACGCCTACGTTCAGATCATCCGAAACGGCAAGGGTGAGATTACTGCTCTGTATCCTCTGATGCCGAATCGTATGACCGTGGATCGGGATGAGACCGGACACATCTATTACCAGTATCTCTGGTCCAAGGGTGATGATGCACCGACCCTGAAGGAGACGATTGTGAAGCTGTCTCCTCACGAGGTGATGCAGATCCCGGGCCTCGGGTTTGATGGTCTGGTCGGATACAGTCCGATCGCAATGGCGAAAAATTCGATCGGCCTCTCGATGGCCTGTGAGGAATACGGCAGTAAGTTTTTCCAGAACGGAGCTGCTCCTTCCGGTGTTTTGGAGCATCCGGGAATCCTGAAGGATCCGGAAAAGGTACGGGACAGCTGGCAGGCAGCCTTCGGAGGCAGCCAGAATGCAGGAAAGGTAGCGGTGTTGGAAGAGGGAATGAAGTATTCGCCGATCTCCATCAATCCGCAGGAAGCACAGTTTTTGGACACCAGAAAGTTCCAGATTGATGAGATCGCACGAATCTTCCGCGTTCCTCCGCATATGATCGGAGATCTGGAGCACGCAACGTTCAGTAACATCGAGGAACAGTCGCTGGAATTCGTGACTTACAGTCTGCAGCCGTGGCTCACTCGAATCGAGTCGTCCATCTCCCGGTCACTCCTTACAAGGGAGGAGAAGATGGTCTATTACGCCAGATTCAATGTGGATGGACTGCTCCGCGGTAACTACGCCTCCAGGATGCAGGGCTATGCGACCGGCATCAGCAACGGATTCTTGTGCGTAAATGATGTGCGGCGATTGGAGAACATGGATCTTGTTCCGGATGAAGAGGGAGGCAACCTGTTTCTCGTGAACGGCAGCATGACGCCTTTGAAATCAGCAGGGGCAGCTTATCAGCAGAGCGGTTCGAATGGTGGTACGGATCCTCCTGAGCAGGAAGAGACTGATCCGAAACAGGAGCCGGAGAAAGATACCGAAAACAGAAAACCCCGCAGAAGGGGAAGGAGGAGCTAATGAACAAGTTTTGGAAGTGGGTGCGGAACAAGGCACCGGATGGTGAAGATCCAGGCCTTGCGGAACGCACTCTGTTTTTGAACGGAACAATCGCTTCTGAGAGCTGGTTTGACGATGACGTCACTCCGGCTCTTTTTAAGTCTGATCTGGATTCCGGGAAAGGACCGATCACGGTCTGGATCAACTCTCCCGGCGGCGATGTCTGGGCAGCGGCACAGATCTACAACATGCTGCTTTCCTATGGGGAGAAGGTCACAGTGAAGATCGACGGCCTTGCCGCATCGGCAGCATCAGTCATTGCAATGGCGGGAGATGAAGTGCTGGTAAGCCCGGTATCGATGCTGATGATCCATAACCCATCCACGATGGCGATGGGGGACAAGGACGACCTTGCGCAGGCGATTTCCATGCTGGATTCTGTGAAGGATTCGATCCTGAACGCCTATGTGAAGAAGACCGGTCTTTCCAAGAACAAGCTCTCAAAGCTCATGGATGATGAGACCTGGATGGACGCCAACAAGGCGGTCGAGCTTCATTTTGCAGACCGCGTGATGGAACGCCCGGATCTTTACCATGAAGACGAGCAGGAAAAGAAAGTGCCGGACGAGGGTGATCCGGATGAGAAAGAGCCGGAGGAATCCAAGGAACAGGAAGATCAGCCGGCACAGGAATCCGAGGATCCTGAGAAGAAGGACAAGGATCTGATCCACACAGGATTCCTTTATTCCAGTCGCCAGATGGAGGCTGACTTCACCAACAAGGTGAAGAAACACTACGCAGTAACCAGTAAAGCAGAGGAAGGCCGGAGCGTGGATGCTCTCATGGATCGTCTGAATCTGCTGCGCACAATGATGTGAGGAGGAAAACACATATGAACGTACAGGAGTTGATTGCAAAGAGAGCAAGAGCATGGGAGGCGGCGAAGTCCTTCCTCGAGGCTCACCGGGGAGAGAACGGTGTTCTCTCTGCTGCAGATGGGGAAACCTATGACCGGATGGAGAAGGAGATCACCGATCTTACTAAAGAGATCGACCGCCTGAACCGTCAGGCAGCCATTGAGGCACAGCTGAACCAGCCGACCTCTGCACCGCTTTCCAACATGCCGACCAGCACCGGCGAGAAGGTCAAGAAGGGCCGTGCTTCCGACCAGTATGCGAAGGACATGCTGACCGCCATGCGCACAAACTTCCATCAGGTATCTGACATCCTGCAGGAAGGCGTGGATGCTGATGGCGGTTACCTTGTCCCGGAGGAGTGGGATTCGAGACTGATCGATGTTCTGAATGAGGAGAACATCATGAGAGGCCTTGCCACCCAGATCACGACTTCCGGTGAGCACAAGATCAATATCGCCGGTGCCAAGCCTACGGCAGCATGGATCGAGGAGGGCGGTGCGCTCCAGTTTACAGATGCGAAGTTCGGTCAGAAGATTCTCGATGCCCACAAGCTGCACGTAGCGGTGAAGGTAACCGAGGAGCTGCTCTATGACTCCATGTTCGATCTTGCCAACTACATCACGACCCAGTTCGGTATTGCGATTGCAAATGCCGAGGAGGATGCCTTCCTGAACGGCGATGGCAAGGGCAAGCCGACCGGCCTTTTTGATGAGACGAACGGCGGCACCGTCGCAAAGACGCTCACCGGTACCAAGCTCGGGACCGATGATGTGCTGGATCTGGTCTACGCCCTGAAGCGTCCGTACCGGAAGAAGGCGTCGTTTATCATGAACGACCAGACCCTTGCAGCACTGCGGAAGCTCAAGGACAACAACGGAGCTTACATCTGGCAGCCGTCCTATCAGGCAGGTGAGCCGGACAGGCTCCTTGGTTATGCGGTCCACACCAGCGCCTTTGCACCGGAGCTTGCCGCTGGGAAGCCTGTGATGGCATTCGGTGACTACAGCTACTACAACATCGGCGATCGCGGCACCCGTTCCATGCAGGAGCTCCGCGAACTCTTCGCTGGAAACGGCATGATCGGCTATGTAGCGAAGGAGCGTGTCGATGGTCTTCTGGTGCTGCCGGAGGCCGTGCAGATCCTGAAGGCAGGAGCATCTGCCTGATCGATTGAAGGCAGCAATACAGTAACAAATGACGGGAGCTCAGAGTGTCAAAGCTCTGGGCTTACTTTCTGACTGGAGAGGAGAAAGCGATGCTGAAGCTGGAGGAAGCAAAGAAATATCTCCGGGTCGATTCCAACGATGAAGATGATCTGATCCAGCAGGAACTGGACGCGGCAGAGAGCCTTGTGGCATCCGTGCTCCGGAAGGACAGCCTCGCTGACGTGAGCAGCCCGATCACGGTGGTGGCGGTCCTTTATGCGCTGGCCTACCTCAATGAGCACCGCGAGGAAGCCGATCATCACGCACTTACAATCACGCTTCGGAACCTGCTCTTCGGCGAACGGGATCCGAAGTTCTGATGGAGGTGTGAGATGAATATCGCAGCAATGAATGTCCGGCTTACGATTCAGAAAAACGAGGTTGTGAAGGATAAGTACGGCAACCATACCAATGCGTGGACCGACTTCTACACCTGCTGGGCGACGCCGGTACAAAGCGGCGGCTCTGAGAAACTGGAAGCCGGGACCACAATCAGTACCGACGCGATCGACTTTACAGTACGGTACGCAAAGTGCCTCGAGGGACTCGATTCCACGAAGATCCGGATTCGGATGGGCGATGCGATCTACAACGTCACGACCATTGATCCGATGGGATTCCATCACCGGAGTCTGAAGTTCAAGTGTGAGAAGGTGAAACGATGAAGGTGAAAGTAGAAGATCTTGCAGCGACGGTCGAGAAAACGCTCTCGGATTATGCGGACGATGTGAATGACATCGTAAAACAGGAGATCAAGGATGCCGGGAAGGAAGCCGTAAAGGAACTGAAGGAAAAGTCACCGAAACGCACCGGAAAGTATGCGAAAGGCTGGCGTTCTACCGTTCAGAAGGAATCGGCAATCGGGGCTGAGGTGGTCGTTCACAACAAGATCTACGGACTCACGCACCTCCTGGAGAAAGGACACGCCAAGCGCGGCGGTGGGAGAGTCGAGGGCACTCCTCACATCGCTCCGGTCGAGGAAGAGATCACCGGAAAGCTGTCGGATGAGATTGAAAAGGAACTGAAGGGCTGAGACCGGGAGGAAGCAATGGATAAGATCATACAAATTCTGGAGGAGTTGGGACTTCCCTTTGCCTACGACCATTTTGCGGAGGGCGAGGGACCGGATCCTCCCTTCCTCTGTTTCCGCTGTCCGAATAGCGACAACTTCGCTGCGGATGGGACGGTGTATTTTCCAATCACGGAGATTGATATCGAGCTCTACACGGACAAGAAGGATCCGGAGACAGAAAAGAAACTGGAAGGTCTGCTCATTGGGAGCGGGATCTTCTTTGAAAAGACAGAGACCTGGATAGATTCTGAGAAGCTCTACGAGGTCCTGTATTCATTTGAACAGGAGGCCCGAAATGGCAAGTAAAAAGAATAAGGTCAAGTACAACCTGAAAAACGTACATTATGCCATCGCGACGATTGCGGAGGATGGGACCGCCACCTTTGCGGATCCGATTGCATGGCCCGGAGCCGTATCCCTCTCTCTGGATGCACAGGGAGACCAGACGATCTTCTGGGCGGATGGCGTGCAGTACTATGTCACGAATGCGAATAGCGGCTATAACGGAGACTTCGAGTCTGCGATGGTACCGGAGGACTTCCGGGAGAACGTGCTGGGAGAGATCAAGGATGGAAACGGGGTCTTGGTTGAAGATGCGGATGCCCAGCCCATTCACTTTGCACTGCTCTTTGAGTTTGACGGCGATGTGAATGAGATCCGTCACGTCATGTATAACTGCACGGCATCAAGACCTTCCGTGGCATCGTCTACGAAGGAGGACTCCATCGAGGTGCAGACCGAGAGCCTGACCATCAATGCCACCAGCATCAAGGATGCAACGCTTGGCAAGAACATCGTCAAAGCCCGTTCTGGTGCGGATACGGCGGATGCTACTTATCAGAATTGGTACAGCAAGGTCTACACACCTGCTGCGGCCAGTGCATCTACAAGCACAGCATCGACCAGCACGACGAGCACAACCACATCCAGTTCCAGTAAGTGATAAGGAGGAGAGCGTATGTATCAGGAAATTTCTCTCCGTCTTGTTGACGGGTCAGAGAAGAAGTTCCCGTTTCTCGCCACGGGGACCACGGCTTACAGATATAAACAGGTATTTCATCAGGATCTGATGATTCTTTTGAACAAGATGGAGAACAGCGAGGATGACCAGACCGATATGACAGTCGGTGATAAGCTGGCCTTCATTATGAACGCACAGGCTGAGAAGCTGGACATGAACAAGCTGAACGAGGACGCATTTCTTGAATGGGCGGACCAGTTTGATGGGGCAGAGCTCTTTTTGCACATGCAGGAATTTGTCACCCTTTATCTTGGATCGCGGAGGACAACTTCGAAACCAAAAAAAGAAGCCGCCCAACTGAAAGGGAAGTAAACACAGCCGTGTTTATGCTGCGTGCCAAGCAGCTGGGCTTTTCCCTTGCAGAACTCGACAGTGTAGAGGAAGGGCTCGTGATGGATATGATCATTGAATCCGGGAATGACCTCTGTGACGACGAGTACCGGCAAGTAGCAACGCAGCAGGATTTCGATTCATTTTGATTGAGCATCGGTGAATAGCCGGTGCTTTTTTCATGCCATGAAGGGAGGAGTAGTCTATGGCAGATCGTATTAAAGGCATAACCATTGAGCTGGACGGCGATACTACCAAGCTCTCCAATGCTCTGAAAGGTGTGAACAAGGAGATCAGGGATACTCAGTCGAACCTGAAGGACGTCAACAAGCTCCTGAAGATGGACCCGGGCAATGCGGATCTTCTTACGCAGAAGCAGAAATACCTTACCGACGCGATCGACGCGACAAAAAAGAAACTTGCCGAGGAGAAGGAAGCCCTCGCCCAGCTGAAGGCTGGCCCTCAGACGGAGGAGACGCAGAAGCAGCAGGAAGCGCTGACCCGGGAGATCGAAGCGACAAAGCAGTCCCTAGAAGGCCTCGAGGACGAGTATAAGAAGTTCGGCTCCGTCGCCGGACAGCAACTTCAGGCTGCCGGTGACAAGATGAAAGAAGTAGGCGGCAAGATCAGCGATGTTGGCGAAGGTCTGACAAAAGGCATCACTGTTCCGGTCGCAGCAGTCGGCGCAGCGTCGGTTGCTGCGTGGAAGGAGGTCGATGAGGCACTCGATACCGTCACTGAGAAAACCGGTGCAAGCGGGGCTGCCCTTGAAGACATGCAGAAGCGTGCCAAGTCGATCGCGGAAACCATCCCGACAGACTTTCAGACCGCAGGCGATGCCATCGGCGAGGTAAACACGAGATTCGGACTGACCGGGGACGCGCTGGAAGATCTTTCTACGAAGTTTGTGGAGTTTGCAACGCTGAATTCGACGGATGTATCGACCTCGGTTGATAACGTATCTTCCGTCCTCAATGCCTTCGGGCAGTCGTCGGATGATGCTGGGAACCTTCTTGATGCCTTGAACCAAGTCGGGCAGGCAACCGGTGTGTCGATGGACACGCTGTCGCAGGACCTTTCCAAGAATGCCGGACAGTTTCAGGCAATGGGACTTTCTGCGGAGCAGGCGGCAGGATTTATGGGCGCAGTTGAGATGTCGGGTCTTGATACCTCGACCATGCTCACCGGTCTTACCAAGGCGCAGAAGGTTGCAACGAAGAACGGGCAGTCCCTGAGTGATGCACTGAAGGACTTCTCGAAAACCATGAGCAGCAATGCCACGGATACCGAGAAGCTGCAGGCGGCATATGATCTCTTCGGTTCCCGTGCCGGTGGTGCGATCTACAACGCAGTCCAGAGCGGAAAGCTCTCCTTAAACGACCTCTCTACCACGCTCGGAGATTATGCCGGGTCGGTGGAGAACACTTTTAATGAGACGCTGGATCCTCTCGACCAGATAACGATTGTCATGAACAATCTGAAAGACCTTGGGGCAGAGATCGTGGACGCGTCTGCCCCTATGATCACCGAGGCCATGACTCAGATCAAGGATGTGGTGACTGCTTTGAAGAATGCATGGGATGGATTATCTCCAGGCATGCAGGAAGCAATCATCAAGGCAGCGCTGATTGCTGCGGCTGTCGGGCCTGTCGTGGTCGGTGTCGGCAAGGTGGTCTCTGCGGTCGGATCGGTCATCGGTGTCGTCGGAAAACTGGTCGGCTTTCTCTCCGGCACAGTGATTCCTGCGATTGGAGCGGTATCCGTTCCGATCCTTCCGATCATCGGAGTCATTGCGGCGGTGGTAGCTGCTGTGGTTGCGGTGATTGAGATTGTGAAGCACTGGGGAGAAATCTCTGAATGGTTCGGCGGTGTCTGGGAAACCGTGTGTTCTGGCGTGCAGTCGATCGGGGAAGGGCTCGGCAGTTTCTTTTCCGGCCTTTGGGATGGGATAAAGTCCACCACAGAGTCGGTCTGGAATGAAATCAGCAGTTTCTTCACCGGTCTGTGGGGTGGAATCAGCACTACGGCAACGACGGTCTTTACTGGCATTTCTGATTTCCTTGGTAATACGTGGTCGACCATCAGCTCTGCTGCATCGACAGCATGGAGCGGGATTACCACGACACTCTCCGGTGCATGGGATGGGATCAAGACAACAGCCGGTACTGCTTTTGATACCGTAAAGACCACCATCAGTACCGCATGGGAAACGGTCAAGACCAATACCGGTACAGCTTGGGATGCGATCCAGTCCTCGGTCGAGCAGCATGGCGGCGGGATCAAGGGAGTAATCGGAACTGCGGTCGATGCATATAAGTCAATCTGGGAGACTGGATTCTCGAAGATCAATGAATTAACAGGTGGGAAGCTCGGGGATGCCCTCTCTTCCGCACAGGGAAAGCTCGATTCAATCAAAGGGGCTTTCTCCTCGATGATTGAAAATGCCAAGAGCATCGTAAGCGGTGGTCTTGACCGCATCAAGGGTTTCTTTGCCGGGTGCCATCTGGAGCTTCCGAAGATTAAGCTTCCGCATTTCTCCATCAGCGGAAAGCTCTCCATTGATCCTCCGTCCATACCGCATTTATCTGTGGACTGGTACCGGAAAGCCATGGATGATGCCTACATCCTGAACAGTCCGACGATCTTCGGCGCTGCAGGAGGGAGACTTCTTGGTGGCGGTGAAGCGGGGCAGGAAGCGGTAGTTGGTACAGACAAGCTCGCAGAGATCGTACAGGGAGCTCTGGCAGGTGTCGGTGGCGGCGACATCATTATCCCGGTTTATATCGGGCAGGAGAGGATTGATGAGATCGTCGTCCGTGCCACCCAGCGGAGCAATTACCGGTCAGGAGGGCGATGATGCTTAGTGAATATCCAATCTACTTTGATGATGTAAAGCTCTTTCCACCATCGAAATGGGAAGAGAGTAGCAGCGTGGTCGAGAGTGTAAATCAGACCGAGGCAGGAACGGATCAGGTCATTGTCACAAGATATGACAAGCTGTCCGTCTCTGCCTCTTTTCAGTGTTCTGCAGGCTGGGCGTCAAAGTTTGCTGCTTTTCGTGATAAGGACAGTATTGAGGTGAAGCTCTATGATTTGAAGACACAAGGCTATAAGACGCGGCAGATGCGGATGCGGAATTTTAAACCGGGACTCGAGGAGCACTCGGAGAAGACAAAGGGAACGAATGGGCTCTACACGGTGAGCTTTGACCTTGAGGAATTCTAAGGAGGGAGGCGCTTCATGTACTCAGTAAGTGAACAATACAAGGCTGCCATGAAGCAGCCGGTCCAGAGATTCCGGATGACGGGAAAAGTCGGCAGGGCATCCTTTACAGATGACAACATTCTTTCAGGATCTTTTTCGATTACCAACCAGTGCTCGGATGACTCTTCTGTCCAGATCGGGCAGGTCTACATCGGGGAACTGGATGTGACGCTCATGAACGTAAACATTGCCCGGTATAGCTGGAAAGGTCAGGAGGTCGCACCAGTATTTGGCATGCGTCTGTCGGACGGAACCTACGAGGACGTGCCGCTTGGCATATTCACGATTGACTCCGCAAAGCATACCGCCTCCGGGGTAGTGATCAAGGCCTACGATCACATGGCAAAGTTTGATAAGAACTGCTCGGTTACTTCCATCAATGGCACGGCTTACAACCTGATGCTTACGGCTTGTACCGCCTGCGGTCTTGCCCTTGGCACCACGAGTGAAGAGTTCGCCGCAATGGCAAACGGATCAGATGAGCTTTCCCTTTACAGCGAGTCCGACATTGAAACCTGGAGGGACTTTGTCTCATGGGTCGCCGTATCGATTGCTGCAAACGTCTATGCAGGCCGGGATGGAAAGATTTATGCCCGGGCTTACGATCAGGCCGTAGTGGATGAGCTTGATACCGCTCATCGCTTTGCAGGATGTGAATTCTCTGATTTTACAACTCGCTACACCGGACTCTCCGTTGTGAACCTCGCCGGGAAGACCACATCTTATTATGCCCTCGATCCGGACGACGGTTTAACCTACAACATCGGTTCTGATCCCTTTCTCCAGTATGGCGTGGACGAGAAGAAGGATGCACAGAGAAACGCGATCCTGACCGCATTGTCACAGGTTGACTATGTGCCGTTCAAGGCAGAGCTGATCGGAAATCCCGCTTACGACCTCATGGACGTATTCCGCTTTTCTGATGGGCTTGCTGATAAGGACAAGCTCTTCTGCATGACGAAGTTCACGTTCAGCTACAATAAGTCCTTCACCATGCAGGGGGTAGGACAGGACCCGGCACTTGCATCAGCTAAATCTAAGACGGATAAGAACCTGCAGGGCATCCTGTCCTCAAATGAGAATCAGGATTACATCCGCTATTATGACTACCAGAACGCGGCGGACTACGACATCGCTGACACAGCTAAGGCGAAGATCATCGATATCCGCTATGTCACGGTAAAGGATACCCATATCGACTTCCATGCAGAGATCAAGCTGACGCTCGATACGACGGAAACGGAAGCAGAAGGCCTCCTGTCAGATACCGATGCGGTCATGACTGTTACCTACTACCTGAACGGGGAGGAAGTTAAGGACTACGTTCCGGTGGAAACTCTGCCGGATGGGACGCATCTCCTGCATCTTCTTTTTACATGGAACAGTACAGCGAATCTTACTGGAAACTTTGAAGTTTGGCTTTCAATGGCCGGTGGCAGATGCCATATCTCACGCGGAGATGCCAGAGCTTACGTGGCAGGACAGGGGCTGGCAGGAAACGGTGCTTGGGATGGAACGGTCACGGTTTTCGATACGGTCCCGGGCATGAACCTGTTTCCGGTGTACCGGGGCATTGATACTTCGGTGGACTTCAGCTTGTTTTCCCCGGGGATATATGGCTATTCCGACATCGTTCCTTCAATGTCTCTTACGAGCGTGCTGCGGCCAATCGCTGGGACCATCGGTCCGGTGAAGTTCCTGCACCGGTTTGATACGGAGCACCTTGACGTGGTCACCTACAACACGGATGAGATTGAAGTGAAGGATGGCGTATGGAAGCTGAAGGATGGAGTGACGATCGCGGAACTTGTGACAAAGGATTGTGAAGTGGAACAGGTTCTCAGTGCCGCATCGAACTGTGACAGCAACAACGTGAACTTCCTCGCCTCCTTCGATCATGGCGGCACCTGGTGGGAATACGCCAACGGATGGATCACACCGGATACCACGAAGGAGTCTTATGGCATGTTCGCCCCGGCAATGAAGGAGATCACAAAGGAACAGTGGGCCGTAAAGCTCACCGGTTCTATTCAGTTGAAGGCGATCATCCATGAGAAGGGAACACTTACGGATATCCAGATCTTTACGAAAGAGGTGGAAGAATGATCAAAGGACATACCAAAATCGAGCTCTTTAATGCCAAGACAGGAGAGCGTGAGTTCGAATATGAGAAGGACAACCTCGTCACGAACGCCGTGCAGGAGCTGATTGCTTTCCAAACCATGATCGGAAGACCGATGAACAATAATGTCTTTCCCATTGCGAAGAATGCCCTCGGCGGCATCCTGCTTTTTGACGGGAAGCTCACGGAGGATGTGAACAATACTAACTTTCCGACGGAGGCGAAGCTGGTCGGCTATGCTTCCCGGGATACCAACACCGATGACGCGATGAGAGGCTCCCTAAATGCGATAGAGACACATAAAACGGATACCGGCTATGTCTCCGTCTGGGATTTTGGCACCGCGCAGGCAAACGGAACTATCCAGTCGGTTGCCCTGACAAGCGCCTATGCCGGGGTGAATCCCTTCCAGAGACAGATTTGCGGGGACTTCTTCTGTGACATGGATACCATTGAAAGTAAGGAGCATAACGGGAGACCGTTCTTCGTTAAGGATGAGTTTGTCTATTGGCTGAATGCGGATGGTATCACGATCCAGCGCGGAAGGTTTGATCCCTATGCGGTGAAGGTGGCCGATCTGACCTATGGTTCCTTTACTCTTCCTTATGAGACCGTAACGACGCTGGAGCTTCCAGATTATAAAAGTTTTAGCAATATCGGGCCAGCAAAATACTGGATGCCCGGTACAGATGGCTACCTTTACCTCATCACCCAGAATAACCGCGTCAGCAGTTACACCTCCTATGGAAATACCTACTACAACTACTATTACGATGAGGGAAACGAGAAGGATGATGCGAAGCTCTACATTACGAAGTACAAGATGTCGGATCTATCTTTTGAGAAGCAGCCGGAGGAGGTGGTCACGCTTGCCGGAGTGCATCTGGCTTCGCGGAATGAGTATTCGATTGTCATCAACAAGGGGTACCTCTACGCCAAATCTTATGATGCACATAGTATCTACGTTGTGAACCTGTCCAACATGGTGGACATCAAAATCTTTTCCTTTGATAACAACGGAACATTCGATGGGATGACGCCGATGCTCTATAACGGCGGCGTTCAGTACCAGTATCAGTATCAGAAGGACGGAAACAATTATTACAGGACAGGCTTTCTGTATCCTGACGCTTCTCATTCCGAAGAAGCGGTTGACGGAGCTGCGATTGCGATTTCGCCAATCCTTTATTCCGATGGGAAGATCCTCGCAACCTACCATTACGATGGCTATTACGATAATGACCGGATCCGGACAGCGCTCCGATGTGCCTACCTCGGCACGATCAATAACCTGTCGTCCCCGGTAACAAAGAACGCTTCGCAGACCATGAAGATTACATACACGCTGACGGATAAGGAGGATGCATGAATAAGCAGTATGAAGTTCCCTACAACTTTTCCTATGACTTTGTGCCGAAGCTCTCCCGTAGACGAGAGCTTTTTCCATATATCCGCTGCATTTATCTTCCGGCATGGAGGGAGGATGCCACGAGTACAAGGCAGGACATTGAGAAAAGAGAGGAATACCCAAAGTCCTATGACGAGTATGTCCTGCGACTGAAATGTCTGCAGCAGCTCGGGCTTCCGCTCTGTGTGCTGATGCAGAGGAATGCGACATTAGATGCGCTGGAGAGGTATTACGACCTTGGTATCCGGATGTTTACAATTAGCGACGACTCACTTGCGATAGCGTCAAAGAGCAGACACCCGGACATTTCAGTCACGCTCTCTATTACCAGTGCTTTGACAGAATCGGATATCAAGAGCCGGGACCTCTCCATGTATGATCATATCGTGCTGTTTTTCTGGTTCTCCCGTTACCTCGACACAGTGAAGACTCTGCCAAAGAAGTATCGCTACATCCTGATTCCAAACACGGACTGCTATTGGAACTGCAGGTGGCACGATGCGCATTGGTTTGCCACAAACTGGGAAGCGGAGAGAGTAGCTACGAGCCAGTGCCGGAAGTGCATTCATGATATGCAGGATACTTCGTATGTCGAGCCAGAGAACCTTTCGTACTTTGATCCGTACATCGACTCTTATAAGCTGGTAGACCGTCTCAATACAACCGACCAGATCCTCTCAGATCTTGCGCGGTACACCTCCCGAAACGAGGGAGCCCAGAAACGGGAGGAGGCGTACTTCAATGTCGATTAAGAAGATCCAGTACGGAGGCGCTCACAAAGTGATCCAGCGGCTCTGTGAGGCGGTGAATCAGCTGATCACAGCAGAAGATGTGCTCTCGAAATTTGATGCGGATGGTGACGGGGTTGTCGACAATGCCGCCAAGGTGAATGGCCATACTGTGAAAAGCGATGTCCCGGCGGATGCAGTCTTTACCGATACGGCCTATGACGACTCTGAAATGAAAGCGGCGGTCAAGGCGAACACAGACGCTCTTGGAGGACATACGGTGAAAACTGATGTCCCGGAAGGTGCTGCCTTCACCGATACCACCTACACGTTTGAGCTGAGTGACGGAAAACTTACGATCCGGTCTTCAGCAGGGACAAAGCAGGTGCTGACTCTTCCGACCGCTTCATCCGGGGGATCCAGCGGAGATGTCACGGAGGTGACAAAGCCATCCTTTGACCACATCAAGAACGTCGCTGCCGTGACGAAGCTGGCTCTGGATGTCGATGATGGGAATGGATTCGTCACGTATAAGGCAAACAGTGCTGTTCACTTGAAGCGGTCTTCACTCACCAAGAGCGACCCGGATATCCGTCTGAAAGTTGCCGAGGTGCAGCTTTCGGACGGAACTCTGTCGACCGATATGGACACCTATAATGGGTTCCGGTTTTACGCGACAACAGGAAAGTGCATCGTGGATAACGGAGACAATGGTACAACGAGCTATCCGGATGCGGACCAGATAGGACACTTCAAGTTTGCTTCCGGGGTGGCCAATGATGAGACGACCCTGATGGCATACAATCAGGCAACGCTCAAGTACAAGTATCTCATGGTGTATGTAGAAGATTGATGAAGAGAGGTGATTCCATTGGTTGACTTTATCTTGAAATACTGGATTCAGGAGCTCTTCGCCTTGATTATTGCCATCATCACGTGGCTCTGGCGGGCACTGCTCCGGCGGAAACAGGAGAACGACGAAATCAAGGAAGGAATGATGGCATTGCTGCACGACCGTATTTATCAGGCCTGCAGTTTTTTTATCGCCCGGGGATGGTGCTCTCCGGAGGATCGGAGCAACCTCGAGTACCTGTACAAGCCATATAAGGCTCTCGGAGGCAATGGGACCGGTGAGTCCCTTTACAACAAGTGTCTGGAACTGCCAATAACGGCGGAGACAGGGAATGAGGAAAAAGAAAAAGGCTGACGCCAAGTCGCCGGAAATGTCCGCAAATGTCCAGGTGGCAGATGTGATACTGTAAAATCAGCAAAGAAAGATAGTGAAAGAGCCTCGTGCAGGACAAACCTCCTGTCCGGGGCTTTTTCTATGGAAGGAGGAATGA
>Ga0214925_100516_pt1 | contig 17141 bp, 15 predicted proteins | sample Stichaenrichment_FD_168299 | JGI IMG/M metagenome (GOLD analysis project Ga0214925, IMG submission 168299) | Xylose enriched microbial communities from anaerobic bioreactor in Madison, Wisconsin, United States - 63SRT | ecosystem: Engineered > Bioreactor > Anaerobic > Unclassified | place: USA... | reverse complement strand
CGACGACGAAGTGCAGAGGGTGTACGATTCGCTCAACCGGAGACCGCGCAAGCGTCTGGGGTGGAAGTGCCCCTGGGAGGTCTACCATCATCAGTCGTTGCACTTGCTCTGAGGATTCGCCGCCAAAAAATCCGCCCAACATGGACAGAATCCACCGAAACTTCGGCGGATTCCGCTTCGCATTGAAGTCTTCGGTCCTACTGCTTGATCAGGCCTTATCTGGCGTGATATCCATGAAGAGCGGTACGATGGTCTTCGTGTAGAAGGCAAGCCAGAGAAGAGAGACAGCAAAGCCTGCCAGGACATCCGATGCATAGTGGACGCCCAGATAGATGCGGCTCACGCCGACCATTACGATGACAAGGGCAAAGAGGGCACAGAGCACGTAGCGCAGGACCTTGTCCTTTTCGTAGTGCCAGATCATCCAGAGCATGAGCCCATAGAATGCCATGCTCACCATCGAGTGGCCCGAGGGGAAGCTGTAGCCGGTCTCTGCAATGAGGCGGAAGCCTTCGGGGCGCGGTCTCTGGATGAGGTTCTTGAGAAGGACGTTCAGCACGAGCGTGAGAGCAAGGTTCAGAAGAGCGCATCTGCCTGGCTGCTTGCCCGGAGCAAAGGCGGTGATGACAAGGCACATCACAAAGAGGACGACAGGGGAGGCAAGGCTCGAGAACTGCTCCATGTAGGGCGTGAGCCAGTCGGCACGCATGCCTTCCACGATCGTGCGGTAGGCGACAGCATCGACCTTCAGGGCCTCTCCCGTGAAGAGATCTTCGACGATGGCAAAAAGGACAAGGAGCGCCATGATGACAATGGTCATGCGCTTGTGTGCGCCCACCTCATGAGCGAATGCCTTGATCCACCTCATGGCATGCCCTCCTCAAGAAAAATGTGCGTGCATCTGCGTGCACGCACATCATAGTCCCTTGGTTCAGCTGCTTACAGGTTCGCTTCGAGCTCGCTCTCGAGCGATGCCTTCGGCATGTTTCCTACAAGCGTATGGACCGGCTTGCCATCCTTGAAGAGGATGAGCGTCGGGATGCTCACGATGTGGAAGCGGGTCGCCAGGCTCTCCTCCTCATCTACATTGCACTTGTAGACGTCCATGCGGTCCTCGAGCTCCTTGCCGACCGCCTCGACCGTGGGGCCAAGGGCGCGGCAGGGCCCGCACCAGCTGGCCCAGAAATCCACGAGGACAGGCTTGGCAGAATCTGCCAGAACCTTGTCGAATGTCTCGGCTGTGATAGCTTCTGCCATCAGCTTCCTCCTTCATGCCGGATGTGCCTGGGTGCGGGCAGAGTCTCATACCTGTGCACATTCGCGTTTCTTTGCAGCGCTTATACCCGGATAGTCTCCTTTTCTGTCAGGAACCAGACAGCGCATAAGGGGTAAGCTATGGACATATGCAAGAAGGCAGGAGGTGTATCCGTGGAGCGCGAAGACGTGAGGAAGCGCTATATAGCGAAATCGCAGGCAGAGATTGCAAGTCTCTCCGAGCGCGGGCTCCAGATGTCTGGCAATGCCTTCTCGTCGCTCCTGATACTCAAAGGCGAGCTTGGACCAGGAGACCAGGGAGGCCGCACGCTTCTTGCGGGACCTGATGGCAAGGCTCTGGCAGCGGCCTTTGCAAGGCTTGGCTATGCACCGGAGGACTGGTGTGCCCTCTCCACGAAGACGGCGGCGGGCGAGGACGTAGACCCCGACCTTCTGCGCGAAGCCATCGCCGTGCTCGATCCTGCAACTCTTGTCATCTCCGATGAGTCTGCCTCCTCATGCGTGAAGGAAGCCTATGCAGAGGAGCTCTCGCATGTCGAGGACTTTGCCTCTGCCATGCTCGAGCCAGGACACATCGCCGAGGTCTGCGGCATGCGTGTCATGAATCTGGGTGGCTTCGAGGCAGCGCTTTCCGATCCCAAGAAGAAACAGATTGTCTGGGCCTATCTCAAGAAGATCCCGCCTCTGGGGGAGCCCTACTAGGAGGCCGGTGCATAGCTGCCATGAGCCCCAGGCTTGTCAAGCCAAATGAATGTTTGTGAAGCAATGGGCACGGCGTCTTTGCCTGCACCTTTCTATTGGCCCATAGACTAAACTCGCCGAAGATTAGTCTATCTGCTGGTCTATCCGGTCTATGAGGATGGTGGCTGCTAGCCGATGCCATCCGCCTGTCTTCCGTGCGCCCATGCATTTCCCAATCCGACATCTGCTGAACGAATGTCGGCCAAATGCGCAGGTGCCCTATGCTTTTCTGAAGCTTGATGCCAGCAGATGCTGGCTGCGGTAATCTGTATATATAACTGTCAGGTCCGCATTGCGGGCAGACAAGGAGGTATTCCGTGGCCAACGTAGCAGCACCGATCGATCCTACCCAGACTCCTGAGTGGAAGAAGCTCGCTCGGGACTTCAAGCAGATGCACGATGAGGGCATCTCTCTCAAGAAGTGGTTCGCAGACGATCCTGAGCGTGTGAACAAGCTCAGCTTCGACGTGAACGATCTTCACTTCGACCTTTCCAAGAACCTTGTGACCGATGAGACGGTCAAGGACCTTGTCGCTCTCGGACGTGCGGTGCGCCTCGAGGAGCGTCGTGACCAGATGCTCAAGGGCGTCCACATCAACACGACCGAGGACCGCGCCGTCCTTCACTCCGCACTCCGCCGCCCGGCATCCGATGAGGGCAAGCTCATCGTCGATGGCCAGGACTGCGTGAAGGATGTCCATGAGGTGCTCGACCGCATGTATGCCTTCGCCGACCAGGTGCGCTCGGGTGAGTGGAAGGGCGTCACCGGCAAGAAGATCGAGAACGTCGTCTCCATCGGCATCGGCGGCTCCGACCTCGGCCCGGTCATGGCTTATGAAGCTCTCAAGCCCTACCTCAATGGCGGCATCCAGGTCCGCTACATCTCGAACATCGACCCGAACGATGCAGCCGAGAAGCTGAAAGGTCTCGATCCTGAGACCACCCTTGTCATCATCGTCTCCAAGACATTCACGACGCTCGAGACAATGACGAACGCACGCGAGGTCAGGACCTGGCTCATCGATACGCTCAAGGCCCAGAAGGCTATCGATGGCTCCGATTCCTCCATTGCCGATGCAATCAGGCACCACTTCGTCGCCGTCTCCACGAACCTCGAGGGCGTCGAGGCCTTCGGCATCGATCCTTCCAACGCCTTTGGCTTCTGGAACTGGGTCGGCGGCCGCTACTCCGTCGATTCCGCAGTGGGCCTCTCCCTCATCCTCGCTTTTGGCCGCGAGGTCTTCGAGGAGTTCCTCTCCGGCTTCCACGATATGGATGTCTACTTCGCATCCACGCCGCTCGAGCAGAACGTCTGCGCCCTCATGGGTCTCCTGAACGTCTGGTATGTGAACTTCTTCAAGGCTGAGAGCCACGCCGTGCTTCCGTACGACCAGTACCTGCACCGCTTCCCGGCCTACCTCCAGCAGCTCACGATGGAGTCGAATGGCAAGTCCACGCGCTGGGATGGCACCCCTGTCACGACCGAGACGGGCGAGATCTTCTGGGGCGAGGCCGGCACGAACGGCCAGCACGCCTTCTATCAGCTCATCCATCAGGGCACGCGCCTGATTCCTGCTGACTTCATCGCCTTCGTGAATACCCCGAATCCGACGAAGGACGGAGACCAGGACATCCACGAGCTCTTCCTCGGCAACTTCCTCGCACAGACAAAGGCCCTTGCCTTCGGCAAGACCGCTGATGAGGTCCGTGCAGAGGGCACGGCTGAGTGGATGGTGCCGGCACGCTGCTTCGAAGGCAACCGTCCGACGACCTCCATCTTCGGCGAGGCGCTGACGCCGCATGCACTTGGCGAGCTCATCGCTCTCTATGAGTACATCACGTTCACCGAGGGCACGGTCTGGGGCATCGACTCGTTCGACCAGTGGGGCGTCGAGCTTGGCAAGCAGCTTGCAAAGCAGATCACCCCTGCCTTCCACGACGACGAGGCACTTGCACAGCAGGACAGCTCCACGAAGGAGCTCATTGCCTTCTACCGCGCACATCGCAAGTAAGGCAAGATACAAAACGACCCGTCTGGGGAGCCTGGCAGCTTGATCTGCCAGGCTCCTTTTCGGTAACAGCCTTGCTTCATCCGTCTGCCCGATTGCTGCATCCATGGATAAGGCGCTTTAGTATGATGAACAAGTTGCGCGCGTGCGCTTCGGCCAGCGGAGAAGGGATGTGCTGTCCCATGAAGAGCCTCAATCCTTGTGCAGGAGAGATACCGGTCTCTGCCATCCATACGATGACAGAGGTTGCCTATGAATATGACGCTATCAACCTCTCGCAGGGATTTCCGTCCTTCACGCCGCCGAAAGCTCTGACCGACCGTCTCTCCGAGGTCACGCACGGAGGCCCGAACCAGTATGCCATCTCCTATGGTGCAGCGAACTTCCGCGAGGCGCTGACGCAGAAGGTCAACCGCTTCACGAAGATGGACTTCGACCCCGATGAGAATGTCGTCGTCTGCAATGGCTGCACAGAGGCGCTGCTCGTCGCGCTCTTCACGGTTGTCGCGCCAGGAGACAAGGTTGTCGTCTTCGACCCCTGCTACGAGAACTATGTGCCCGATATCAGGATGGCAGGAGCTGAGCCCATCTTTGTCCAGCTCACACCGCCTTCGTTCAGCTTCTCGGAAGAGGAGCTGGATCGTGCCTGCTCAGACCCTGCCGTGAAGGCGCTCATCCTCAACAACCCGCATAACCCTTCCGGCAAGGTGTTCGATAGGGACGAGCTTTCCGCTATCGCCCATATCGCAGAGAGGCATGACCTCTATGTGATCACGGACGAGGTCTATGAGCACATCGTCTATGAGCCGATGGAGCATATCTACTTCTGCACGCTTCCTGGCATGGACAGGCGCACGATCATGTGCAGCTCCCTTTCCGAGACGTTCTCCATCACGGGCTGGCGCTTGGGCTATCTCTATGGGCCGAAGGAGATCGTGGATACGGCCAAGCGGGTGCACGAGCGCTTCTCGAACTCGTCTTCTGCCCCTCTCATGGAGGCAGCGGTGGCCGGCCTCATGTTCCCCGATGCCTACTACGAGGCGCTCAAGGCCACGTATACGGCAAAGCGGCGTCTCTTCTGCAGCGGGCTCGATGCTCTTGGCATCCCCTATATCCAGCCACAGGGCACCTTCTATGTGCTCTGCGACATCTCCGGCTTCTCCATGGGGTCAGACACCCGCTTCGCGCTCGAGTTTGCACGCAGGGTCGGCGTGGCAGGCGTTCCTGCCTCCTACTTCTTCCAGCATCCGGAGCGCCGCTATATCCGCTTCCACTTTGCACGCGAGGACCGCATCCTGAACGATGCCCTGGAGCGCATGGTGCCGGCAAAGCGCCTCCTCGACTAGGCGCTCTCCGCCGCTGAAAGCGGAAGTCTCGTGGAGCTTCTGGCCTTGCTACAGGCATCCTCTTTGTGGCAGGCAGCCTTTCCGCTATACTTCTTCATCGCGAGTGCATTCGATGGGTTCGGGCGACGCACTGTTCCGAACCTGGTCAGGGCCGGGAGGCAGCAGCCATAAGGAGCCTCGGGCGGGCGCCCGTTCCCATCGAATGCACTGCATGAGTGCCTCCAGGACTTCTGCCCTGCGAGGCATTCTCTGTATAAAGGGCTTCTGTAAGGAGAAGGTCAGTGCCGTTCATCAATGCGATTGCCGAGCTCATCCACGATCCGCGTACTGCCATCGCTGCCTGGATTGCAGCAGGTCCGCTCTATGCCTATGGCTTCATCTTCCTGATCGTCTTCATCGAGACGGGTGTCGTCTTCTTCCCGTTCCTGCCGGGAGACTCGCTTCTCTTTGCTGCCGGCTTCTTTGCCCATAACGGGGGCTTCAACATCTACCTGCTTCTGACCTGCGCCTGGGCAGCCGCCATCCTCGGCGACCAGTGCAACTTCATGATTGGCCACTTCTTCGGACGCAAGATCGTCGCCTCTGGCAAGGTGAAGGCCATGACGCCGGAGAGGGTCAAGAAGACGGAGGACTTCCTCGACAAGTGGGGACACCTCGCGATCTTCCTGGGCCGCTTCTTCCCGTTCATCCGCACGTTCGTGCCGTTCCTTGCCGGCATGGGCGGCATGCACTGGAGGAACTTCGTGATCTTCAATATCCTCGGCGGCGTCTGCTGGTCCACGCTCTTCACGCTTCTGGGCTATTTCTTCGGCGGCATCCCCGCCGTGCAGGAGCACTTCGAGCTTGTCATTGTCGGTATCATCCTCGTCTCTGTCATCCCGGCTGTCATGGGAGCCTTGAAGGCGAAGTTCGGCAAGAAGAAGGCACCTGAAGCCGAGTAGGCTTCTGTGTCGTTTCTGAGACCTGCCCATGCGTGGGTGCTAGAGTAGTTGCTGCGTGTAGCGTACAGACGAAAAAGTGCAGGGCAAAGCGTGCAGACCGAAGATTCGGCCTGCACGCTTTTTTGTGTACGCGGAAAGGAATGGGAACATGCCGAAAAACAGGGTGCAGGGAATCATCTTCGGAGTGCTCATGAGCGTGACGATGGCATACGGGATGGAGGTCTACAACGTTGCCTGGAAGATGGGGATCCCGACCATGCCGGGAGGGTTCTCGAACATGACAAACGACGTGTTCCTGGCAGCTCTCATCGAGGCTTCCTACATGTGGCTCTTCGTGTTCCTGTTCTCGAATCTCTGGGGCACTCGTGTGGGAGCAGGCCTTTCGGCCAGGCTTGTCGATCCTGGCCATGACAACGCATTTCTCTGCACGGTCGTGCGCTCTTCCTGCACCGTGCTCATCATGTGCCCGGCCATGAGCATGGTGGCATCCATCCTCTTCAATATCATCTTGGGCGGCATGCCGGTCATGCAGCTTCCTGCCATCTTTGTCGGCACCCTCATCAAGAACTTCCCGATGGCGCTGCTGTGGAACCTCTTTGCTGCAGGCCCCATCACGCGCCTTGTCTTTGCGAAGTGCTTCAGCCATGCAGGGGAGAAGCAGGAAGAGGCTGCTCCTGAAGGAGCAGTGGCCTAAAGAGCCAACAGCGGACAGCGCATGCCGATTCGGGATGCGCTTCCTGTATCTCAACAGGAGCCATCCTCTTATCGCTTCGGGACGCCTGCGTTCCGGAGAGTTTTTCGTTCTTGGTCAATCTGGCTGCGTCGAAGAGTGCCTCTGCCTGTCTGCAGGCACGCTCCGTATCCTCTTTGCGTATGCCATGCCTGCGCATGATGCCAGCAAGCAAGCATATCTGCCTCTTTTTTTTCTTGGGACTCAGCCTTCAGCGTGAGGTGCACGTTCTGGCATCGAAGAATATCGCAGCGCCGGGCAGTCAGATGCACCAGTGCTTCTTTTTCCGTGCAGATGCATTCCTGCCTCACCCGAGCGTGCCACCGGCAAGCTCTGGGCTTTTCGTGGCTGGAGCCTGCCTGCGTCGTATAATGAAGGCGAATCAATGAGTGGCCCTTTTGGCGTAAGTCCAGTTGATGAAGGGTCGCTCGCCTCTGCGGGCACGACCCTGTGCTGTGGCAAATATCGCTCGTAGAGGAAGGAATCTATGGCACAGAAGAATGCATCTCAAGGCACGCAGCCAAAGCTGTGGACGAAGGATCTTGTCCTTATCATCCTCGTGAATCTCTGCGTCTTCACGAATCACATCATGAGCCTTTCGACGTTCCCGTTCTTCATCCAGAGCCTGGGCGGGACCGAGGCAATTGCCGGCATCTGCGCCGTGGTCTTCTCGTTCGTTGCTGTCATCATCCGTCCATTCGTGGGCTGGTGGCTCGACAACGGCGTGAGGCGTGCTGCCCTCGTTATCGGCCTTCTGCTCCTGGGCCTGGCGCCTCTGGGCTACGTGTTCGTGCCGACGCTCTCTCTGGCTATCGCTCTCCGTATGCTCCACGGCGTCGGCCTCTCGTTCTCGAACTCCACGACCGCAACGGTCGCCTCTGATGTCATCTGCCGTCCGCGCTTTGCTGAAGGCATGGGCTACTTCGGGATGGCAACAGCTCTGGCATCAGCTATCGCACCTGCCCTCGGCCTCGAGCTCATGTATGGCTTCGGCTACCAGGTGCTCTATGCCACTGCAGCAGGCATCGCGCTTCTTGGCCTTATCCTCTTCATGTCCATCAAGGGGCCCAGGGTCGATGTGCCGCACAAGAAGCTTGACCTCAGGACCATCATCAACAGGGACTCGCTTCCTGCCACGGTCACGATGCTCGTCTTCATGTTCACGTTCGGTGCCCTCGAGAACTTCGTCGCGCTTTTCGCATCGGAGAATGGCCTGCCTTCGGGTTCCATCTACTTCCTCGTGATGTCTGCGATGCTCCTGCTCGTCCGTGTGACCCTGGGCAAGCTCGTGGACGAGAAGGGCGAGGCCTTCTTCGTCTATAGCTGCAATGTTGCAATGCTTGTGGCCTTCCTGCTCTTGGCCTTCGTGCCGATGACACCCACGTTCATCGTCTCTGCTATCCTGATGCCTTCGGCGGCCTCGAGCCGAGCCTCCAGTCCATGGCTGTGCACGCGGCAGATGACGCAAGCAGGGGCTCTGCAAACTCCACGTTCCTCTGCGGCTACGATATCGGCTACGGCCTGGGCGGCGGCGTCGCAGGTTCGCTCATCACGGCTGCCGGCTACACGATGATGTGGTCCGTGGTGTCTCTTGCCTGCGTCGTCTCGGTCCTCATCTACTTCTTCTGGGCACGCCACTCCGACACGTCCTTCACGAAGATTCTGAAGGCGCATAAGGGCTAGCTCCAGATATATATCCCGCTATGAGAAAGGCGGCAGGCACACACGTTGCCTGCCGCCTTGTTGCGTCTTGGAGTATGTTTTCTACTTCGCAGAGATCACGTAGAGCTCGTAGCCATGGGCATGGCGGGAGATGGAGTACTCGAATGCCTTGCCGTCGTCGAGGAAGGCCGTCTGCTCCACCTCGAGCAAGGGGCTCGTCTTCGACTCATGGAGCTCTTCGACCTCGAGCTGGGTGGGGAGCACCGCACGCACGGTCCTGTGTGCGCTCGAGATCTTGAGGCCGAGATCGTCCTCGATGAAGGAATAGATGCTTGTCTCGACCGCTGCGGTCTTGAGGTCGGGGATGACATCGATGGGCATATAGGTGTACTCGATAGCAAGAGGCACATCGTTTGCCGAGCGTACGCGCACGATGTGGTAGACGAAGCCATCCTTGTCCATATCGAGGGCATGGGCCACCTTGTCGGAAGGGCGCTCGACCGTGAACTGCAGGACCTTCGTCGAGACCTTCTCGCTTCTTGCCCTGTGTTCTGCCATGAACCCCGTCATCTGGTTCGAGTACTCGCCCATGAGGGCTTCGGGCACCTTCTCGCCAATCTTCTTCACGAAGGAGCCCGATCCTCGGCGCCTCGAGATATAGCCCATGGCTTCGAGCTGGTCCATGGCCTTCTTGATCGTGATCTTGCTGACGCCGTATTTGTCGCACAGCTGCGCTGTGGAGGGAAGCTGGGAGTAGGATGGATAGGCGCCGGACTCTATGCCTTCCACGATATCGTCTATGACCGCTTGGTATTTCAGCACGTTCCACCTGCTCTCATATAGTAAGGACAGCTTCGCACATACCCGCGCTCTGCTCTATCCATACGGCTCCGCTCTCTCTACTCATGAATAGCAGAGTAGGAATCCTTTTGGATGCATGACACGGAAAAAGCGGGTCAGCTGCCGTTCGCCGTCAAAAACCAGCCGTTAGAAGACATAATAAGCGATAAATAGAACCTATCCCATAAATAACTAGACATGTCAGGTTGAGTATGCGAGTATATGTGCAAGCACAAAGACCTGAACGGAAATTCAGGAACAGCATCGTGAAACAGAGGAGAGAGAGGAGAGAGATGGGTCAGATCAAGCTGCCGGATGACTTCTTCTTCGGCGCGGCCATGTCGGGCCCGCAGACGGAAGGGGGCTGGCAGTCCGGAGGCAAGCTCGAAAACCTCTGGGATACCTGGTCGAATCTCGACATTGCAGCCTTCCACAACCGCGTGGGATCCTATGCCGGCAACGACTTCGGCCAGCGCTACGAGGAGGACTTCGAGCTTCTGGCATCGCTCGGACTCACGTCGGTGAGGACCTCCATCCAGTGGAGCCGCCTTCTGGACCAGGATGGAAACATCAATCCTCAAGGCGAGGCGTTCTACCATAAGATCTTCGCGGCTGCGAAGAAGGCGGGCATCGAGGTGTTCGTGAACCTCTACCACTTCGATATGCCGACCTACCTCTTCCGCCGTGGCGGATGGGAGTCCAGAGAGGTCGTCGAGGCCTACGCAGACTACGCAGAGAAGGCATTCCGCACCTTTGGCAAGGAGATCCGCTACTGGTTCACGTTCAACGAGCCTATCGTCGAGCCGGAGCAGAGATACACCTCAGGCGAGTGGTTCCCGTTCATCCGCGACTATGGCCGTGCACGTGCGGTACAGTACAACATCTCTGTCGCGCATTGCCTCGCTGTACGGGCCTTCCACCGCGTCAAGGCAGAAGGGGACTTGCTTCCGGATGCAAGGATCGGCCTCATCAACTGCTTCACGCCGCCCTATACGAAGGAGAATCCGTCGGAAGCCGACCTCGAGGCCGTGCGCATGACGGACGGCGTCGCGAACCGCTGGTGGCTCGATCTCGTCGCCGAAGGGCACCTGCCTGAGGACGTGATCACCACGCTCGAGAGCCGTGGCATCAAGCTTCCGAAGCGTCCTGAGGATGAGCGCATCTTCGAGGACGGCAAGGTGGACTGGCTCGGCTTCAACTACTACCACCCTGAGCGTGTCCAGGCACCGGCGCACGATACAGACGAGAACGGCATCCCTGTCTTCGCAGATCCGTATGTGTGGCCTGACGCCGAGATGAACAAGAGCCGTGGCTGGGAGATCTACCCCAAGGGCATCTACGACTTCGCGATGAACATCAAGAAGAACTATCCCGATCTCGAATGGTTCGTCTCGGAAAACGGCATCGGCATCGAGCGCGAGGACCTGAAGAAGGACGAGAACGGCGTCATCCAGGATGACTACCGCATCGACTTCGTGAGACGCCACCTCGAATGGATTGCCAAGGCGATCGCCGAAGGAGCCAAGTGCCGCGGCTATCACTACTGGGCCGTCATCGACAACTGGTCCTGGAAGAATGCCTTCAAGAACCGCTATGGCTTCGTCGAAGTCGACCTCGAGGACAGCTACAAGCGCCGTCTCAAGAAGTCCGCTCAATGGCTGAAGCGCGTCGCTACGACGCATGAGATCGTCTAAGGGAGAGAGAAATGGCAGAAGAAGCAGAGGAGAAGACAGCGTTTCTCGACAAGTTCGCTGAAGTCTCCGCAAAGATCGGCAACCAGATCCATCTGAGGACGCTGCGCGACGCATTCGCCACCGTCATGCCGCTCTACATCCTGGCTGGCATCGCCGTCCTCATCAACAACGTTATCTTCCCGCTCATCTGGGCAAAGGGCTCGACGGAGCTTGCTGCTGTCCAGGTCTGGGGCAACGCCATCACGCTCGGCACGCTGAACTTCGCTGCTGTCATCCTGGCTGGTGTCCTTGGCTACTGCTTCGCGAAGAACAAGCGCTTCGACAACCCGATCGCCTGCGTCGTTGTCGGCATCTCCTCCTTCGTGATCATGATGCCGCAGGCGCTCATGGCCACGATCGGCAACTATCTTGTGGCTTCGAGCACGACGGACAAGACTGCTGAGGCTGTGAAGATTGCCCTCACCGACCTCAACATCACGCTTCCTTCCGGCTATGCCCTTTCCGGCGCCCAGGTCACAGGTGCCTTCACGACATCCTTCACCGGCGCCAATGGCCTCTTCGGTGCCATCATCGTCGGCCTTCTTGCGACGACCATCTTCATCAAGCTCTCCCAGAACGACAAGCTCAAGGTGAACCTCGGCGAGGGCGTGCCGCCTGCGGTTGCTGACTCCTTCAATGTCATGTTCCCGATGCTTCTTACGCTCTCCTTCTGGGGCCTTGTTGCAGCTCTTCTCTCCGGCCTCTTCCAGACCGATCTTCTGACGCTTATCGCTACCGGCATCGCCGCTCCTCTCAAGGGTGTCATGAACGCCGGTCCTTGGGCTGTCATCATCATCTACACCTTCGCGAACCTCCTCTTCTGCCTCGGCATCCACCAGTCCACGATCTCCGGCGTCCTTGCAGAGCCGATCCTCACGATGCTCATCGTCGATAACATGGCAACGTTTGCTGCCGGCCAGCCGATTCCTGTGGACCACTACATGAACATGCAGATCGTGAACTCCTTCGCCCTCATCGGCGGCTCCGGCTGCACGCTCGCACTGCTTCTTGATACCTTCCTCTTCTCGAAGTCCAAGACCTCCAAGGAGGTTGCAAAGCTCGCAATCCTTCCGGGCCTCTTCAACATCAACGAGCCGGTCATCTACGGCTACCCAATCGTCTATAACCTCCCGCTGATCATCCCGTTCGTCCTCGTCCCCGATCTCTGCATCGGCCTCACCTATGGCCTCACCTGCGCGGGACTCATCAGCCCCTGCATCGCCCAGGTGCCCTGGACGACTCCGGCCGTCATCTCCGCCTTCCTGGCCACTGGCCTCGACTGGAGGGCAGCTGTCTGGCAGGTCATCGAGATTGTCGGTGCCATGGCTATCTGCCTGCCGTTCATGAGGGTCTCCGAGCGTGCACAGGCCAAGGCTGCCGAGCTCGCAGGCGAGGCAGAGGAGTAAGCCCACTCCTTCCCCCATGCCCTGGGCCCGCTCACCCGGCGGGCCCCTTGGGGCAGCTTCTGGGGGAGATACGCTGAAAGCAAGAAGAGCCACGTGCAGCTGTCGGCGCGCGGAAAAAGCCGCCAGGCGCTCTTAGGGTGGAGCGCAGTCTTTTGAGGCACAGGGATAAGGAGTGCAATCATGAAGAAGATCCTTTTGGCATGCAACGCCGGCATGTCCACGAGCCTGCTCGTCCAGAAGATGCAGGCAGAGGCAAAAAAGCAGGGCCTCGACGTCGAGATCAAGGCAGACCCTTTGAACAAGGCGCTTGATCTGATCGATGACGCAGACATCCTGATGCTCGGGCCCCAGATCGCCTATGCAAAGAAGGACGCCGAGGACGTCGCAGCAGGCCGCATTCCCGTCACTGTCATCGCAATGGCAGACTACGGCCGCATGAACGCGAAGAAGATCCTCGCCGATGCAATGAAGCTCATGGGTGAGTAGCATGGCAGAAGAGACGACGACAGAGACTCCCGATATGGAAGAAGTCTGCTTCGAGATCATCGCTTCTGTGGGAACCGCGAAGTCGATGTATATCGATGCCATCTCCAAGGCCAAGGACGGCAAGTTCGACGAGGCCGAAGACCTCATGAAGCAGGGATCCGACGCCTTCCTCGAAGGCCACAATGTGCACCTGAAGCTCCTTGCGAATGATGCAGGCGGACGCTCGGTTCACTTCTCGATGCTTCTCATGCACGCCGAAGACCAGCTCATGGGCGCAGAGACGTTCCGTGTCCTCGCCGAGGACTTCATCGACGTCTACAAGAAGCTCGCGGCAAAGGCAGGCGCCGAGGCGTAAAGCCAAAAGACAATCTATAAGCCCCAAGAGCGGCGGATGGACCTTCCTCCTTTGGTCCATCCGCCTTTTCATGCCGTAGCCGCTGCTGGCTGCTTTCAGGCTCTTTTCTGCAGCATGCGTCGCGGAGGTGACCGTTTGTGCCGCAAGAGGCATCTCATCCGCTCCTTCGGCTATCTTGAGAATCAGAAAAAGAGAGGGCTGGATGCAACCGGCCCAGGGGAGGAAGGGCAGACTCTTGGATACAGAAGCAATACTCAAGAAGCTGACGCTCGAGGAGAAGTGCGCCCTGCTCGTCGGCGCCACTGCCTTCGGCACGCGCGAGATCAAGCATGCCGGCGTGCCGGCGCTTGTCTTCTCCGATGGCCCTCACGGCCTGAGGCGCCAGGCAGAAGGAGCGAACCACCTCGGCATCGGCGGCTCGCTTCCGGCGACCTGCTTCCCGACGGCAGTGACCTTGGCAGATACCTGGGACACAGGTCTTGTCGAGGAGGTCGGCGAGGCCTTGGGCGAGGAAGCTGCTGTCGAGGATGTGAACGTGCTTCTCGGACCGGGCATCTGCATCAAGAGGAGCCCTTTGGGCGGCCGCGACTTCGAGTACTACTCGGAGGACCCCTACCTTGCCGGCAAGATGGCTGCTGCCTACGTGCGCGGCGTCCAGTCCAAGGGCGTCGGTGCCTGCGTCAAGCACTTTGCTGCGAACAGCCAGGAGACCCGCCGCCAGGCATCCGACTCCATCCTCGACGAGAGGACGCTCCGCGAGATCTATCTTGCGGCCTTCGAGATCGTGGTCAAGGAGGCAGCGCCCAAGGCGGTCATGTCGAGCTACAACAGGGTCAACGGTGTCTACGCAAACGAGAACACGCACCTTCTTCAGGACATCCTCTACGGCGAGTGGGGCTACAAGGGTGCTGTCGTGACCGACTGGGGCGGCTCGAACGACCATGTTGCAGGCGTCGCCGCAGGATCGCACTTCGAGATGCCGGCACCGGGACTCGACTCCACCCGCGAGCTCATCGCAGCCGTGAAGGATGGCAAGATCTCCCAGGACCTGCTCGATCGGCGTGTCTCCGAAGCGCTCGAGCTCATCCTCTCGACGCATGACGCAACAGCAAACGCTGCCTCCTCCTTCGACGAGGAGGGACACCATGCGGTAGCAGGGCGTGCTGCAGCGGCGGGCATCGTCCTTCTCAAGAACGAGAAGGCAGGGGAGAAGCCGCTCCTGCCGCTTGCACCAAAGACGAAGGTTGCCCTCATCGGCGACTTTGCGAAGGAGCCCCGCTATCAGGGTGCCGGCTCCTCGCTCGTGAACCCGACGAAGCTTGAGACGCTCCTCGAATGCATCCAGGACTCCGGCCTCGACTTCGTGGGCTACGAGCCGGGCTTCGAGCGCTCGGGCGAAAAAAATGCCGAGCGTGCCCAGGCGGCAGTCGCTCTTGCAGAGAGGGCAGATGTCGTCCTGCTCTGCCTGGGACTTCCTGAGTCTGAAGAGTCCGAAGGCATGGACAGGACGAGCTTCGAGCTTCCGGCAAACCAGGTCGCGCTCGTGAAGCAGCTGAGCTCTGTGAACAGCAATATCTGCTGCCTTCTCTCCTCAGGCGGCGCGGTTGCGACCGACTGGGCAGACGAGGTGCCGGCCCTTCTCTATCTCGGTCTCGGCGGCCAGGCGGGGGCACGCGCTGCGCTCGAGGTGCTCACGGGTGCCCAGAACCCCTCCGGCAAGCTTGCAGAGACCTGGCCGAAGGCTCTCGCAGATACCCCATGCGATGGCATCTTCCCGTCGGATGATGCCGATGCCCAGTACCGCGAAGGCATCTATGTGGGATACCGCTACTACGAGACGGCGAAGGTCCCTGTAGCGTTCCCGTTCGGCTATGGCCTCTCCTATACGACATTTGCCTACAGCAATCTTTCTGTCCATGTGAAGCAGTCCGACGTGAAGGCAGGAAAGCTCCCCACCGCAACGGTCACGTTCGATCTCAAGAACACGGGCACCCGTGCTGGCGCCGAGGTGGCCGAGGTCTATATATCAAAGCCCAAGGCACGCATCTTCCGTCCCGCCGAGGAGCTCAAGGGATTTGCGAAGGTCGCGCTTGAGCCGGGCGAGAAGAAGACCGTGGCCATCGAGCTCGACGAGCGCGCCTTCCGCTACTTCAATGTGGCGACGGGTGCCTGGGAAGTCGAAGGCGGCAACTATGAGGTCAAGGTCGGCGGCTCGAGCGAGCACCAGGCCTTGAAGGCGGCCGTGCTCCTGGCTGACACGCATGCCCCCGATCCCTACATGGGAAGAAACATCCCCGAGTACCGTACGGGTGCTGTGCACGGCATTGCAAAGGAGGAGTTCGAGGAGCTCCTCGGCAGGAGGCTTCCTGAGCCGCGCGTGACGCTCGACAGGAACACCTGCTTCCGCGACCTCAACCACGGCAGGAGCCCGATCTTCTGGATCGTCTGGCTCGTGCTCCAGCATCTCGTGAAGAAGGGCGCCAAGGAAGGACGTCCGAACCTGAATGTCCTCTTCATCTACAACATGCCGCTTCGCGCCCTTGCGAAGAACGCCGGACAGTTCGTGTCGATGGGTCTTGTCGATGCGCTTGTCCGCGAGATCCAGGGCTGGGGACTCTGCGGCCTTGTGCCTGCAGCGATCGTCCAGATCTTTGCAGGAGACTTCTTCCTGCTCGTCTGGTTCCTCTGGTTCTTCGTGCCGCTTGCCTACGAGTTCATCAAGAACCTCGTGCTCAACGCACGGGGCGAGAAGCTCCTCGCAGCGCAGGACCGCAACTGATATAGGCAGCCACCCCGAAAGAAGGGATTCGTTTCATGAGCTTCAAGAAGTGGACGCAGGACCACGAGGCACTGTGGGAATTCATCAAGTTCAATGTGCTGAGCAACATCTCCACGGCAACGCGCTTCATCTGCACCTGGATCGGCACGGCGCTCTTCATCAATGCGATGCAGCTGACGAGCCCGTTCTCGTTCCTCATCTTCGACTACACGACGCCGGGCTCCCATGGCCTGGGCGGGTTCATCACCTTCCTGATTGCTGAGGTGCTGGCACAGGTCGTGAACTTCTTCGTCCAGATGAAGTGGGTCTTCAAGTCGACGGCTGACTTCTCGAAGTCCGCACCGAAGTACGCCGTGCTTGCCGTCATCATCGTCGTCGTGAACCTGATCCTGCCGGGTCATGTCACGGCCTTCTGCGAGAGCACGTGGGGCATGGGCGCCGAGCTTGCCGGCACCATCGCTTCTGTCGTCAACACTCTCCTCGCTGTCATCGTGAGCTTCCCGCTCCTCAAGTTCTGGATCGCTCCGGACAAATAAGGCTTCCTGGTATCTCCCCATACCTCCCCTTTGGGCCCTTCTGTGGCATTGCTGCAGGAGGGTCTTCCATTTGATAGGGAAGGCCTATATCTAAGTAATATGCACTTAGATATAGTGAGCTAAGAAAACTTAGAAAAACTGAGATTGTCTGTATAAAACAATCTGTGTCGGTTACATATATAAGCGAAACCCGAGGAGGTCCAGAAGGGCCTCCGGAACACTTGAAGGAGTGGTAACGATGGCAGGAATGGTTCCCTATAGCGACTACGAGAAGGCTCTCCGCAGGGCATGGCCGTTCGGCG
>Ga0214925_100513_pt1 | contig 17186 bp, 14 predicted proteins | sample Stichaenrichment_FD_168299 | JGI IMG/M metagenome (GOLD analysis project Ga0214925, IMG submission 168299) | Xylose enriched microbial communities from anaerobic bioreactor in Madison, Wisconsin, United States - 63SRT | ecosystem: Engineered > Bioreactor > Anaerobic > Unclassified | place: USA... | reverse complement strand
GGACACTTTCGTGTCCGTTTCGGATCAAAAGAAATTTTCCATCGAATACTTGTCGATCGTTCAAACAAAATATAAAACTTCATTTGAATTTTCGAGGATGTGTTTTACTGTTCAGTTGTCAATGTTCGATTGCCTTTCTGCGGCAACAAACGATACTTTATCACTTCTTTTAATCTATGTCAACACTAAATTTCATTTTTCTCGTTATTTTTTAAGCAGTTTTTTGAACATCTTCCTGACGTTAACGTTTCAGAGCTGCTCCCTGTTTTCCTTCTTCCCTCGTTTATTCACTTCATTCTGTTTATCCTGTTTTCCCTGCACATGTACATTGTAATACCACTTTACAACCGCCATGCTGACGATGATGACATAGCCCACTACAGACCAGCGGTCCGGAACCTCAGAGAAAAACAGCGCACCCCATATTGAAGCAAACAGAAGCTGAGAATAATCGAAGACCGAAATTTCCTTCGCGGGTGCATAGCGATATGCAGAGGTGATCGCAAACTGGGCAATCGCCGCAACACTACCAGCCAATAGCAGGCAGAGGGTCTGCTGCCATGTCATCGGATGAAAATCCGCAATCATAAAGGGAAGGCAGAGAAGCGTAGTGAATACGGAGAAAAAAGCCACAATAACCGTTCCCCGTTCTCCATGTTTTCCCAGTTTTCTCACATAAGTATAGGCAATGCCCGCGCCAACACCACTCAACAGACCAACCAGCGCTGGCAGAGAGGCCAGACCCGCCGTCGGTTTAACGACGAAAATTGCTCCAACAAATGCCACAATGACCGTGATAATTTCTACGATGTTGGGTATCTCCTTCAGGACTACAATAGATGCAAGAATGGCAACAAAGGGAGACATCTTATTGAGTATATTTGCATCGGCCAGAGCCAGATGGTCCACCGCCCAGAAATTGGCAATCAATGCCAATCCACCGAAAACAGAGCGTGCGAACAGCCCTGGCAGGCTGCCTTTCTTTATACGGAAGCCCTCGGGCGTACGTGCCAGTGTGATCAGCGCTATGACAGCGGCAATCGCATTCCGGAAAAATGCCTTCTGAATTGTGGGCACATCACCGGACAGCCGTACAAACAATGTCATCAGAGAAAAGAAAAAGGAATCCGTTATCACAAGCAAAATACCCAGGGTGTGCGGATTCCGTTTTGCAAAGCTATTCATGAATAAAATCAAATCCTCTCCTGTCCAGTCCCGCCACTTATTCATGGCGGAATAACACACTGGACAATATGAAACATTTACGAAGCATCCTTCTGTCATGCCCAATATCCAGCATGCCTGACTGCTGCTGGACCGGGCTGATGGTCAGATGTAAATCAGACGCAATCAGGAATATCAGGCAGATACCTCTCCCGACATACCCCTGCAGATGCACCTGCAATTGGTGACGGTCCTCTGAAATCCAGAGGCCGGCCCTGCAGGTCTGTGATTTTTCCACCTGCCTCTGTCAGAATGACTGCCCCTGCTGCATAGTCCCACAGCTGCAGGCGGGGCTCTACAAAAAGTCCGATGCGGCCGGAGGCTACCATGCACAGATCCCAGGCAGCGCTGCCGCTTCGTCTGAGGTCCACGCTTCTGTTCAGATAATAGCTGCCAAGCTTCCACACCTGGGGACGAAGCTCCTGATAATAAGGAGCCGTACCTATGGACACAAGGCTCATCGACAAAGTGTCCTCTGTGCTGTGAATCCGCTCCTCATTTTCAAAAGCCCCCATGCCGGAAACCGCTGAAAACAGCACGTCCTGCCAGGGATTGTAGATGGCACCCAGATAAGGGACCCCGTCCCGGAACAGGCCAATTGAGGTTACGCTGGGGCCATAATGATGCATGAAGTTTGAAGTTCCGTCAATCGGATCAAGGACAAATGTATAGCCATGCGCATCTTCCTGCGTAAAATGGTCCTTGCCATTTTCCTCACCGACAAAATGGGCTTCCGGCAGGATTTCCGACAACCGTGTAGTCAGAAAATCCTGTACCTTCCGATCATATTCCGTGACAAAATTCGCATGTCCCTCTTTAACCCTGGCCGGCGCAATTTCTGCCGATCCATCATATGCAGACCGCATCATGCCGCCTGCCTCCCAGGCTGCCTCCTTGATCTGTTCCATAATATTCAGAATGTCATTTTCAGGCTTCATCGTGCTTCCTCTCTATTTTTCAAACGAGCCAATTTTAAATCTCCGGTTCTGTGCAATGCATCACTTATGCCCTATTTTTCAAATCATTTCCTGATGCAGTTCATGACCGTCCAGGTCCTTCCACAGAAACTGTCCGTCTTCCAGTGTCATATAACCATGGCAGGAGTTTTCCTTCGGAATGGACACAGAGCCCGGATTCAGATACAGATTGTGATCTCCAAAATGTTCCCATGCGGGCACATGCGTATGCCCGTGCAGCAGAATGTCTCCGCTCTGCATGGGCGGCAGGTTCTGCAGGTTGAAACGATGTCCGTGCGTTGCATAGATCAGTCTGCCATGTTCCACCAGAATACAGTAATCCGCCAATATCGGGAACTGGAGCACCATCTGGTCTACCTCTGTGTCGCAGTTTCCACGCACGCAGAATATCTCCTGCTTTCTCTCATTGAGAAGCCGGAGAACCTCCTTGGGCGCATATTCTCTCGGGAGATCATTTCTTGGTCCGTGATAAAGGATATCCCCCAGCAGCAGAAGGCGCTGTGCACCCTCGCGGTCATATGCCTCCAGCATTTTTCTGCAGTAGTAAGCGGACCCATGAATGTCCGATGCAATCATATATTTCATGGTAAACTCCATTCCGTGCGCTATCGTATCCGGCACAGGACAGCTATGGATTGATGATGTTTCCGAGTCAAGACAGTCTGAAGCGATGATGTTTCCGGTGCAGGACAGTCTGAAGCGATTTATAACGCAAGAGCATCCTGCACGATGCTCTGAAGTGCCGGCACTACCTGCTCCTCAAACCACGGATTTTTCTTCTGCCACCTGAAATTCAGCGGGCTTGGATGCACAATCGGGAAATACTCCGGAAGATACTCTCTGTACGCAGCTACGGTCTCCGTAAGATTTTTCTTCTTTCTGTCACCCAGATAATAATCCATAGAATATTTGCCAATCAGAATCGTAACTCTGATATCCGGCATCCTGCGCAGAATATCCGGGTGGTACTCCTTTGCAATAAACTTCCGCGGCGGAAGATCACCTGTCTTGCCCTTTCCCGGATAATAGAAGTCCATGGGAACGATTGCAATTTTCTCGGAGTAAAAGGTATCACGATCGATCCCCATCCAGCTGATCAGCTTTTCTCCGGACTTATCGTTAAAGGGTATGCCGGTTTCCTCCACCTTCCTGCCGGGCGCCTGCCCGATAATCAGAATTCTGGCATTTCTGCTCACCTGAAAAACAGGATGAACACCTCTCTGTGTATAATCCTGGTTTCTCTCATCTGCTTCCAGTTTCTTAACAATCTCATCTATTGTCATTGTATCCACTTTCAGCTCCATCTTACAGATATAAAAAATAATTACCGGTCAAGGGTGAAGTACACATCTGAGATAAACATACCGTTTTCACTGTGGAACTCCGCGTCTCCATTATAAAGCTCTGCGATATTCGCGATGCTTGTCAGACCGATTCCAACCTCATTTCTCTTGCTCGATATGTAAAAACGGCCCCATTTTCTTGGCTTGCCGGCCATGCTGTTCTCCATGTGGATGACAAGATTTCCCATATGCATCATCGCGGTCAGCCGGATCTTTTTTGCTGTTCCCGCATCGGCGTTATGGATTCTTCCCACTGCCTCTGCTGCATTCTCCAGCAGATTTCCAAAGACAACGCACAGGTTCTGCTCAATGTCATGGGACAGGTCGGGCGGAAGTGCAAGATCCACCTTCACAGCCGCACCTGCATCCTCAGCGAGCTGCACATAATACGATACAACTGCATTGACGGAAATATTCTCCGTATACTGCACATTATTTCTGGTTGGTATGGAATTCTGCAGGCGGGTCAGATAGGACACCAGCTCATCTGTGTCGCCCTTCTGGGCATATTCCTGCAGCACTGCCACATGATGGCGGAAGTCATGGCGCTGCCTGCGCAGCTCCTTCTCATGCTCCATCAGTGTTTCCTGGTACTTCTTCTGCTCTCCGATTGTGCGGTTCATAAGAGAGAGCTGATATTCCTGTTCCCGCTCCTTCCGGGCAACCCGGATAGATTCCCGTATATGTACGGCACCAACAATACTCATGATAATGCTGAAGACCATGACACCGATCAGGAAATACCGGGAGCTGGAATAAACCGTATCGCTTGAATAATAAACCAGCTCCAAAATAGTCGAGCATGACAGGATCAGCATAGGTATAATCCACCGCCGGCTGTTTTTGTTGTGATATCTCACAGCCTCAACTATGACAGCTGCCGTAAAGCAGAAAATAGAAACCGGAAGGAAAATCTGATACAGCCGCACCGATTGTGTAAACATCACCCGGCCTGTCATCTGCAGAATCACCGTAGTCAGCAGTGCAGCCATATAAAAAATTCGCAGCCCTGCAAGCCATTTTTGCGCATGGAAATGAACCGTGTCCTCCAGAATCAGCTCCAGTGGCAGCACCAGGGTGAAAAAGCTGAGATAGCTGAGCAGGTACCAGAGATTCGTATCATTGACAAAGAACAGCGCCATATCACAGTTGGAAAAACCCCAGACACCAGTCAGCAGCATAAAGAAACCAAGCCAGAGGAATTCCATCCCGCTTCGATCCAGTGAAATAACAACAAGTGCCATCAGAATCAGAATAATCCCTGCCAGGGCAAGCACCACACTGCCAAAAAGGATTCCACCCATCTGCACGGTACAATTGCGCACAAGACCCGACTGATTGGATACCAGCAGTGGAGATACACAGATAGCGAATCCCGCGCAGCCGGTGAAGTATAGAAGATTGTGACCGTAGTCTCGCCGGTATCATGAATCGGAATATAAGTCATGATCGTCCCGGGGTCCTTCATAAAGGAAGGTCTCTCATCCGCATCACCGAAGGAATATACCTTTTCACCATTTACATACACCGTAATCGGCGCAAATGCAGAACGAACCTGAACATAGGAGTCCTGCCGCAGATTATGAAAAGAAAATTCCACCTGCACATGTGTGCCCGCCTTCAGGTCTGTCATCTCCAATGGCAGCTTGACCTTCCTGGAATTTCCGTTTTCTGTCAGTACTGCGGTATTCAGCGTCTGTACCTTTGCCGCCCCGCCCGAATAAAAATCAGCATTATAATACGGAATAATACGTGCAAGAAGAAAAACTGCACACAATACGATAAGCCCCAGCCAGATCCACCTGACCCAGGTATGATATTTTGCCCAAAATGCCCTGACTCTCTGCATAACCGGTTTCTCTCAATATTTTTCCATCATCCTGACAATTTTCTTTTATGAACCCGAACCATTATAGCATATTCAGAAACAGTTTCAAATTTACTGTTTCGTTAAAAATACAGCCGCCCCATTCTATGCGCTTTGCATGTGAACAGGCCGGCTGCACGCTTCTGAAAATTCTACTCTGAGAACTGGGAATTGTACAGATCCGCATAAAATCCATTTCTGGCAAGCAGTTCCTCATGGGTTCCCTGCTCAACAATATCTCCGTGATTCAGGACCAGGATCAGGTCCGCGTTCCGGATTGTGGATAGTCTGTGTGCGATAATGAAGCTTGTCCTTCCCTTCATCAGAGTGTCCATGGCGCTCTGGATCAGCTGCTCTGTCCTCGTATCGACAGAGGATGTTGCCTCATCCAGAATCAGGACCCGGCGGTCCGCCAGCATTGCCCTTGCAATTGTGAGCAGCTGTTTCTGTCCCTGGGAAACATTGGTCGCATCCTCATTGAGAACCATATCGTATCCACCCGGAAGCGTTCTGATGAAGTGATCAATATAGGCAGCCTTTGCAGCCTGCACGACCTCCTCATCTGTCGCGTCAAGTCTGCCATAACGGATGTTCTCGCGAATGGTTCCGGAGAACAGCCAGGTGTCCTGCAGCACCATTGAAAAATTCTTCCGCAGCACATGCCTGTCAAAATCCCGGATGTCCTTCCCATCCAGACGTATGGCGCCGCTGTTGACATCATAGAAGCGCATCAGCAGTTTAACTATCGTCGTTTTTCCGGCTCCGGTGGGACCGACAATTGCAATCTTCTGTCCCGGGTCCACATGGGTGGAAAAATCATTGATGATGATCTGGTCCGGATCGTATCCGAAGTGAACGTGGTCAAAGTCAACCTCTCCGCGGATTTCTACAGGTTCCCTGGCTGCAGGCTCCAGCGAATCCTCCGGTGACTCCTCTTCCTCCTCCAGGAATTCAAATACACGTTCTGCCGCTGCCGTCATGGACTGTACCTGGTTCATGACCTGCGCCAGCTGTGCCAGCGGCTGCTTGATATTCCCGACATACTGGATGAATGCCTGGATATCTCCAACACCGATTACACCCTGAATTGCGAGCATTCCACCGGATATTGCGACCCCTGCATAGCCAAGGTAACTGACAAAATTCATGACCGGCATCATGACACCGGATATGAACTGGGATTTCCAGGCCGAATCATAGAGGTCTCGGTTTGTGTGATTGAATTCATCGAGCACAACCTTCTCCCGGTTGAATGCCTTGATCACAAGCTGACCGGAAAAGTCCTCCTCAATCTGTCCGTTGATGATTCCCAGGGAATCCTGCTGCCGGATAAAGTATTTCTGTGATTTTTTTACGATAAAAGTAACCAGCCCAAAGGATACCGGAATCACAACGAAGGCAATCAATGTCATCAGCGGTGAGATCGTCAGCATCATAACCACAACGCCGACAATGGTTGCCACGGAGGAGATCACCATCGTAACGCTCTGGTTCAGCCCGGTGCCCAGCGTGTCCACATCATTTGTGATTCTGGAGAGGACATCGCCGTAGGGCCTGCTCTCAAAATATTTCATCGGCATCCGGTCTATCTTTTCCGATATTTCACGGCGCATGCGGTAAGCAACCTTCTGGCTGACAGATGTCATGACCCAGCCCTGGATAAAGCTGAAGCAGGCGGAGGCAATATATAACGCCAGTGTAAAGATCAGGATCCTGCCGATCTTTACAAAATCGATACCGCCTGTCCCCTGGATTTTTCTGGAAAGGCCTTCTGCAAGTGCTGTCGTCGCATGGCCCATCACCTTCGGCCCGAGTACATTGAAGACAGTGGATAAGATTGCAAAAATGATCACTACGGCAACCGCAAATCTGTACCTGCCGATATAGCGCATCAGTTTTCCAAAGGAGGTTTTGAAATCCTTGGGTTTCTCAGCCACCTGATTTCTTCCCGGACCGTGACGGACCGGCGCCGCTGCCTTCTGTTTTTTCCGGTACTCTGCAAGACGCTTTTCTCTGGCCCGCGTTTCCGCGTCAGTATTCTGCTCTTTGTTATTTTGCATGGCGTGTCTCCTCCAGTTCCTTCTGTGAAAGCTGTGATGCGGCAATCTGTCTGTATACCTCACAGTGATCCAGCAGCTCTGCATGTGTACCGGCTCCGACAAGCTCTCCCTCATCCAGCACCAGGATCTGGTCTGCATTCAGGATGGTACTGACTCTCTGTGCTACAATGATCTTTGTCGCATCCTTTTCCTGCCGTGCCAGCTCCTCACGAAGTCTGGCGTCCGTCTTCATGTCCAGTGCCGAAAAGCTGTCATCAAATACAAGCACCAGCGGGTTCTTCGCGATGGCCCTGGCAATGGATAGTCTCTGTTTCTGTCCGCCCGACACGTTTCCACCTCCCTGGGAGATGTAGCTGTCATAGGCATCTTCCTTCTCCATAATAAAGTCATCTGCCTGTGCAATCTCTGCCGCCCGTTTTACCTCTTCATCAGACGCATCCGGTTTTCCAAAACGGATATTGGAGGCAATTGTTCCGGAGAACAGGGTACCCTTCTGCGGAACAAAACCGATCTCATCCCGAAGCGTGTGAAGATTCATAGATCGGATGTCCACGCCATCCACAGAAACAGAGCCTCCGGTAACATCATAAAAACGCGGTATCAGATTCACCAGCGTACTCTTTCCGGATCCTGTACTTCCAATGATCGCCGTTGTCTGCCCTGGCTTTGCAGTAAAGGATATATCCTTAAGCGCGTCCAAATCTGAACCCGGATAGCGGAAGCTGACATGATCAAAACGCACAACACCCTGCTTCTGGACAGGATGCTTCTCCTCGTCCGGATTTTTGATGGTCGGCATTGTTGTGACTACCTCATTGATACGCTCCGCTGCCACACCGGCACGGGGCAGGATGATCGACATCGCCGTGAGGATCATAAATGAGGAGATGATGATCATGGAATAGGTGATAAAGGATGTCATCGCACCTACCTGCAATGTTCCCGCATTGACACGGTGTGCTGCCACCCAGGTAATCAGCACACTGATTCCGCTCATCAAAAACATCATGGAGGGCATCATAAAGGTCATTACACGGTTTGTGAACAGCTGGGTGCGCATCAGGTCCCGGTTTGCATCATCAAATCGTTTTTCCTCTGTCTTCTCCCGTCCAAATGCACGGACAACCATAAGGCCTGTCAGGATTTCTCTGGAAACCAGGTTCAGACGGTCCACCAGCTTCTGCATGCTCTTGAATTTCGGCATCGCGAGGACAACCAGAACCATGAGGATGCCGACAATCACCGCAATTCCAAGCACAATGACCCAGCTCATGTTTGCATGGGACTGATAGACCTTCACAATACCCCAGATGGCAAGAACCGGTGCATATAAAACCATCCGGAGCATCATGGTCGTTACCATCTGCACCTGCTGTACATCATTGGTCGCCCTCGTAATCAGAGAAGATGTCTGGAATTTTTCCATCTCCGCACTTGAGTAACCAATAACATTATGAAATACCTTTTCACGGAGGTCACGTCCTACTCCGGCGCCAACCCTGGAGGCCATAAAGGAGACTACGATTGCCACCAGAGCCATCAGAAGTGCCATGAGCATCATCTTTCCACCGCTGGTCCAGAGGTACTGCTTCTGTGCCGCATCCACATCTACGCCGGCTGCCTTCTCTGCGTCCGCTGCGTAGCGAATCGCCATTGCCTTCATCGTCTGGGACCCGGTCTTGCTGATGGTATCGCTGATGTTCTGTTTCATCTCATTGATCTGGTCATCGGTCACCTGACCGCTCTGCAGCATCTGCTGGATTGCCGGACGTACATCCACATAGGTCGCTGTCTTCCCACTTTCATCCTCTGCCTGAAATGTGCTGATATCCAGGTGATACTGCTTCGCAATTTCTTCTACGGACATTGTGTCAATCTGAGACATCTGTTTCTGTACCTGGTCACTCTGCATCTGCGCACTGTCCGTTGCAGTACCCTGTGGCTGTGTACTTTCTGTTCCAGTACCCTGCGCCTGTGTACTTTCTGCTGCAGTGCCCTGCGTCTGTGCGCTTTCTGCTGCAGTACCCTGCGCCTGTGTACTTTCTATCGCAGTGCCCTGCGGCTGTGCCTGTACCGCTGCCTCTGCCAGAGACTTCACCATCTTCCGGAAGTCGTCCTCAGTCATATGGCCCAGCTGATAGGCCATGACGACAGGAGTCAGCAAAGATTCGTCTAGCGCTTCCATCTGATTACGGTCCAGATCACGCAGGACGTATATATCGTTCTTTTGTGTATAGGCATCTGTCCATTCCTTCTTCTGTGATGCATCCATAAAGATCTGGGCCTGCCTGTATTCATCCGCCGTTACCCTGGATGGCATAATATGCTCAATTCCCTTGTTCTGTATGCCGACATCTATGATATTCTGCGTGTACTGTGGCATGGACATTTCGCAAAAGCCCTGCACAATCAGAAGCACTGCAAGCAGCAGGACTGATTTCCAGTATTTTTTCAGATTTTCAAAAATATATCTCATATTATCTCCTTCTGACTTCCTGCTCCATCCGTACTGCTGGTAAAACTGCCGCACGCACTGCTGGTAATATTGCTGTCCGCGCTGCTTCTGGCTTCTGCGCCGCCGGCATCTGCTGCGCTGTTTTCTGTACCACTATCATTCCCGGCATTCATCCTGGAAATTGCCTCTTCTGTCTGCGTGTAAAATTCATCCAGGAGCTTACAGAGCGCGCGGACGTTATCCTCACCCATAGCATCTATCACTGTTCCGAGTACAGCGTCCAGCTGTCTCATGGCCTTCTGCCTTTCTGTCTGGCCCTTTTCCGTAATAGAAACCAGTGTCGTCCTTCTGTCAGAGGGGTTCAGAACACGCACCAGCATTCCATCTGCTTCAAGCCCCTTTAAAATCCGTGAAACCCCGGGAGCAGGTATTCCGGTACTGGCAACAATATCACTTACCCGGACCATGTGATCTTCACGTTTACAGGAAAGTTTCCATGTGACGCCCATCAGCCATATTTTTCCCCTGCTGAGTCCATTTGAACAAACCAGTGGCTTCAGTTCTCGAAACTGATGCATAGAGCGAATCACTTCTTCCTTAAGCTGATCCAAATCTTCTCCTTTCCCATGCCCTGCTGCATATGGCAGTCATGATCTGAACCTCAGATAAATCCAGATAATGAACATTGTTAATTATTGTGATTGATAATATTTAACAGTGTTAATTATCGTGTACTATTGTAGCTCTGTACTTTATACCTGTCAATATAAAAAATCCCCCTGGCCGGGATTTCATTTCTGGAATTCCAGTCAGGGGAACTTATGGATTTCTATTTCAGTGAGAGAATGGATCTGCTCAGCTGTTTACAACATTGTAATCTTCAATTGCCTTGTTGATGTTGTCCGCAATGCTCTTTGTAGCCTCTTTCGGATCTGTTCCGTTGTTAAGCATATCCTCAATGCCGGCTTCAACATCCTGTCTTGCCTCCGGGAATACACTCATCAGAGCGCCAGCGTACTCCGGCTTGGAATCATGCAGCTGATCGATGGCTGTCTGGAACTGCGGATATTTTGCAATGTTATCCTTAAATGTCTGCTCGTCATGTGCTGCGGTGGTAACCGGGAAATATCCGGTCTGAGCAGCCCAGTATGCCTGGCTTTCTGCTGATACAAGGAACTTGACGAATTTCCATACTGCTTCCTGTTTCTGCTTGTCACCGTTGTCCAGCGCCCACAGAGAAGCACCACCGATGGAAACGCCACCCTGATCATCATCAGAAACCTTCGGGAAGTATGCGGTTCCTACCTCGAATTTTCCGTTTACATCCTGCAGAATCTGTGCAAGAGATGCGGTAGATCCAAGTGTGATCGCGCTCTTTCCGGCTGTGAAATCTGCAAGACCGGAATCACCGCCGCGGCCTACATTCGGAGCAGTTCCATCATCATACATCTTCTTCCACTGGGTAAGGATATTCTCACCGCCGCCGTTGCTGTCGAACTCGACCTTTGTCGCAGCTGCCTCACGGCCATTTACATTGTCTACATAGTTGTCGCCCTGCTTACAGAGGAACTGCTCGAAGAACCAGCCGTAAATACCCATGGAAATTGCCTCGCCGACACCGCCCTTCTCTACAAGAGCCTGTGCGTCCGCATCGATCTTCGGAAGGGAATCCGGGATATCTGTGATGCCTGCCTTCTCAAACATGTCCTTGTTGTAGTACATGATCGGTGTTGAGGAGTTGAAGGGCATGGAATACAGCTTGTTGTCAACGGTGTAGTATGCGGCGATGTTCGGCTCCAGCTGTGACTCATCCCAGCCATCCGCATCGATCAGGTCCTGCATCGGAACAACCCATCCGGAATCGATCATGAAACGGGTGCCGATCTCATAGACCTGTACCAGGTCTGCTCCCATATTTCCGATCTGTGCACTCTTCAGTTTGTTGATTGTATCATCGTACTCGCCCTGATACTCTGCATCAACGTAGACATTATCTGTATTCTCTTTATTGTACTTATCTACCAGATAATTGAGCGCATCTCCGTTCACACCGCCCATCGAATGCCAGAAGGTAATGGTGGTCTTTCCATCGGAGCTAACCTGACTTCCGCTGCTTGCTGCGGATGAGGACGAAGCTGATGTATCGGATGTGCTCTGCGCTGCAGTCTGATCTGTGGCCGTGGTATCTGCAGATGCCTGTGTGCTGTCCTGTGCTGCAGAAGATGTCTGCTGCGAGGTGGAATCCGTGGTTGTTGATGAACCGCATGCACCGAATACCATCGTGGCTGCAAGCGTTGCTGCCGTAAGTGTCAGTAACCTTTTTTTCATACTTTCCTCCTAAATAATGCTGTAAATATTTGTTCTTGCTATGATGTAAAAGCATTTATGTCATCCATCCTGCTCCTGCAGAAGCAGGACGGTTATGACCAGAGAATATCCCTCAGCCTTTCACGGCTCCGGAGAACATGCCCCGGATCAGCTGCTTCTGACCGATGATAAAGATAGAAATTGACGGAAGGATAATTAGTACAACACCCGCAATCATCATCGTAATTGACTGGGAGTCAACGCTGTTCAGCATGCTCAGTCCAATCTGAACGGTCCTCATATTTTCATCGCCGGTTACAAGCAGTGGCCACATGTACATGTTCCATGCATTGATGAAAGTATATACGGCCATTGCTCCGATAGCTGCCTTGGTCAGTGGCATCAGAATCGTGAAGATAAAGCGCAGGTTTGAGCAGCCGTCAATCTTCGCCGCCTCATAGACCGAGATCGGGAAGGACTGATAAAACTGACGGAACAGGAAAATGCCCATCGCGCTTGTGAGATAAGGAATGATCAGTACCTTATAGGTGTTCAGCCATCCCCACTGCCCTACCGTGAGATAGTTGGAAATGATAGTTGCCTCGCCCGGAACCATCATGGTCGCCATGACCAGCATGAACAGAACGCTCTTTCCCTTGAATTTCAGGAAGGAAAAGGAAAAGGCTGCCAGGGAACAGGAGATAATCTGTCCGAGTGTAATCAGTCCAGCTACAAGGAATGAATTAAAAATAAAGCGAAGCAGCGGAATCTTGCTGACTGCCTGCTGGAAATTCTCCAGGGTCGGGTGCTTTGGAATCAGATTCAGATTCATCGTATAGAGATCTGATGAGGGCATGAATGCGATACTGACCGCATAGATCAGTGGCAGCAGGATCACAAATGCCACAACAATATTCAATACAAGTCTTCCTGCCGTCCTCGCCTTTTTGGTTCTTCTGGCTTTCTCATTCTGCCGGATGCTCTCTTTCCGCATGGCATCGATTTCCTGCTGTGACAGCTTTGCGATACCCTGTGCAGAATCTGAACTGTCTGCCATCGCGGCAGAGCTGCTAATATTACTCAACGTGCTTTTCCTCCTTTTTTCTCCGCCTTGAACATCAGAAGGGTAAGGACCATGATGATCAGGAACAGTACAACAGATTCTGCAGCCGCACTGCCAAAGCGGAAGTTAAAGAATGCGTCCCGGTAAATCGAGTACACAATTAGGTTTGTTGCCTCTCCGGGACCACCCTGTGTCAGGATCTTTACCTGTCCGAAGGACTGGAAAGCCTGAATGATGTTGACTACGACCGTATAGAACATGATCGGACGAAGTCCCGGAAGGGTCAGCTGGAAAAACTGACGGGCGGAGCTTGCGCCATCAATAGACGCTCTCTCGTAGATTTCTTCGTCGATGTTGGCCAGGCCTGCACTGAAATACAGAAAATTGATACCGCTGTTCAGCCATGCCGTCAGTACTGCCACACTGACCAGCGCGTATTTCGGATCCCGCAGCCAGTTGATGTTCGACTGCAGAAGCTTATTGACAATTCCGATTGTCGGATCCAGCATGATCCTAAAAATCAGAGCCGCTGAACTGGATGCGATTGACATTGGAAGCGCATAGGCTGTTGAGAAAAATCGAATGCCAGGAAATGATTTGTTACAAAGCACCGCACCGATCAGGCCCAGCAGCATGCCGCCGATGACCACGATCACCACGAAGATAGCAGTCACAGCCAGAGAGTTCCGGAAGCTGTCGCTGGTCAGCAGGTCCTTGTAGTTTCCCAATCCGACGAACAGCTTTGCCTGCCCCATCTTATTTGTCTTGAAAAGGCTCAGGTAGATCGTCTTCACAAAAGGATAAAAAAGGAAGATTCCGAAGATAATGGCAGACGGTACTATATAGCAATAGGGTCCCACCTTTTTTTTGACTTGTTCAAATGCTGCCATCTTCTCTGCCTCCGCTTTCGTTCTGTGCGCCGTTCTCTTTTATGGATAATCCGGTTTCTATATCAAACAGGTGTATCTTTTCCGGATCCGGATAAACTGTCAGTGACCGTACGTCCTGTCGGCGCAGTACCTCCTGCCCTGGCTCACCGGCATCCAGCCGCACCGTCATTTTCTGTCCACCGCAGTGTCCGTGGAGGAAAAGATGTGATCCGAGGTTCTCGCGCATCTCCAGTTCAAAGGGAATCGCATAACGCGGATCTCCCTGAAGTGATAAATTCTCCGGCCGGATTCCAAGCTCAGTCCTGATCTCCTGTCCATTCTGCATATGTACCTGCTTCTGTAATCTGTCGGGCAGCGGAATGGAGAACGAACCAGCGTCAACGCTAATCTTTCCTGCAGCATTTGACAGGTCCGCCTTCAGGAAATTCATCTGCGGCAGACCTACAAAACCGGCGACAAACCGGTTCACAGGATGTTCGTATATCTCCTGGGGTGTTCCAACCTGCTGTACGGTCCCCTCTTTCATTACGACAATCCTTGTCGCCAGTGTCATGGCCTCCACCTGGTCATGCGTTACGTAGATAAACGTGGCGTCCATCTTGTCGTAAATCTGCTTCAGATCGACACGCATCTGCGTTCTGAGCTTTGCATCCAGATTGGATAATGGTTCATCGAGCAGATACGCATCGGCTTCCCGTACAATCGCACTGCCGATGGCCACACGCTGCCTCTGTCCGCCTGAAAGCTCGGAGGGCTTACGGTCAAGCAGATTATCAATCTTCAGCATCTTTGCTGCGCTTTGTACCTTCCGGTCGATTTCATCTTTCTCAACCTTATGGGCCTTCAGGGCAAAGGACATGTTCTGGTATACAGTCATATTCGGATATAGGGCATAGTTCTGAAAAACCATTGCCAGATTCCGTTTACCCGGATCCATGTGGTTGACCAGACGATTCCCGATCCAGAGTTCGCCATCTGAGATCTCCTCCAGTCCGGCAATCATGCGAAGCGTCGTCGATTTGCCACATCCGGAGGGGCCAACAAAAACGATAAATTCGTGACTTCCGATCTCCAGATTGAAATCCTTTACAGCCGCAAACCCATTTGGATATGTTTTTGAAATATGTGATAATGTGATCGCTGACATGTTCGATTCTCTTGCTTTCTGTGTTTTTTTGTTACTTTCTTTATTGTATGGATGCGCCGTTAAGTCTGTTATCGTAAACCGGTAAAGATGCCGTAAAAAAATGACCGCAAAAATATGCGATTTGTTAATTCTGTCTATTGTATTTATGTGCCAGATTTTGCTTCTGTCTTGCCAAAATCTGAATATTCCGCAAATTCCTTTAATATATGATTTTTGCTGTTTTAAACATAAAAAAGCTGTCACACCAGTCATGACGTGAAATATCGCGATCTGTTTTCTCTGCATTGCCGGGCATTTTCATCCCGGAACGCAGGAAAAACAGTCGGTACTTTCACGCATGCAGTATGACAGCTATAAATCCAAGTCCGTTTACCTGTTGTTCATATTAAATTTATTTATATGTATAATAAGTGATATTGGTTTCAAAAGATTGATGATTGTGGAATAAAGATCAAAATCCATCAATATCCAAGTTTCCGGTCTACGCCGTGAACAAGCGGCCTTCCGTTCAGATAATTTTTCAGATCCTCGCAGAACATTTCCACGCTCTTCTGTTTCGTATAATCCAGTGTCATCTGACCGGCACAATGCGGAGTCAGGATGATATTCTTTGCGGAGCGCAATGGGCTGTCAGCGGGAAGCGGCTCGGTCCGCATCACATCCAGCGCTGCTCCGGCAAGGTGATTTGTATTCAGTGCCTGTACCAGCGCATCCTCATCTATGGCACTTCCCCTTCCAACGTTTACAAGATACGCCGTCTTTGGCAGCAGCGAAATCATTTCACGATCTATGATACCGATTGTTTCCTTCGTTTCCGGGAGACTCATGACGAGCAGATCTGTATCGGGAAGTACCTCTGCCAGCTCTGATACACGATATACCCTGTCATATACGGGAGATGCTTTCCCGCTCCGATTTACGCCGATAATAACTGCCGGTTCGAAGCCTCTGGCACGAACTGCGAACGTACTGCCGATATCTCCGGTTCCCAGAACAGTGATCCGGCTTCCGCAGATGGAATGCATGGGAAGATCATGCGCCCATGTGCTCTGTGATGTATCTTCCAGAATTGCCTCATAGCTTTTATATTGACGCATCAGCATGAGGGTCGTCATGATGATATGCTCAGAAATAGAAACACCATAGGCACCGGAGGAGTTTGACAGCAGACAGGTATCATTTGGCAGTATCCCATCCTGCAGATACAGATTGACTCCGGCCCAGTATGTACAGAACCACTTCAAGTTCTTTGCCACACGAAGAGGGCCTGGCTTTGCCCCATACATGATGTCTGCATCCCGTGCTTCCTGTGCTGCCTGCTCCAGATCCGTTTCAAATACGGTCTCACAGCCATAGGAATCCGCAATGCTTCGGATACTATCCTTCTGCTGCTCTGTAATGTCCCAATAAACAAGAATCTTATATCCCATGCTCCATCATCCTCCGTGATTTCTGCAGAATACTACGTGCTTTCTGCATAGCGTTTAGCTGGCTGATTGCAAAATCCAACTACATACAAACAAGTATACTTCTTTCCACCAGGAACAGCAAACTGAAAGCTTCATGGCATTTAATCAGAAAAAAAAAGATGACCCGCTATGGATCATCTTCTTTCATCAACCTTTTTTCATCAGCCTTTTCAATTTGAAAAACCAATAAATTTATAAAATTAAAAAGGAAGATAGCCCTGAATGGATTATCTTCCCTGTTTATACATATCTTCTTTTTTATACATACCTTCAAAACTGAACACACAAACGCTTCCGGATCTTATCCGTCCGCATTTCCCTGCGATTTTTTTGGTCAAACCCTCGACCGATTAGTAACAGTCAGCTCCATGCCTTGCGGCACTT
>Ga0214925_100512_pt1 | contig 17231 bp, 14 predicted proteins | sample Stichaenrichment_FD_168299 | JGI IMG/M metagenome (GOLD analysis project Ga0214925, IMG submission 168299) | Xylose enriched microbial communities from anaerobic bioreactor in Madison, Wisconsin, United States - 63SRT | ecosystem: Engineered > Bioreactor > Anaerobic > Unclassified | place: USA... | reverse complement strand
GGGAAGCGGTGCCCGGCAGTCAACAAAATGCCCGGCAAATGGATTAAAAAACCTTAATCCTGCACAATGAAGTGCCTGTCGGGGAAACGACTTATCTTCAGGATTATAAAGCCAGTCACCAACCAATGGGTGACCAATCGCCGTCATATGAACTCTAATTTGATGCGTTCTTCCCGTATGAATTTGAAGCTTTAAAAGTGTGTGTTGCCGCAATCGTTGCTTGGTCCATGCTTCAGTAACCGACATTTTCCCTGGAAACCCAACTTGGCGTTTAACAAGTGAGCCAGCTGCACGCTTAATCGGTAAGTAGATCTCAAAATGAGTTGTTGAAAAAACGCCCTCTACAATCGCCAAATATGTCTTCTTAATCTGATGATCTTTCAACTGTTTATCCAAAACCGAATGGGCAAAGTGATGTTTGGCAAAAATAACTAATCCGCTTGTATCCTTATCCAGCCTCGTGACAATGTGAATTTTCTGATTAGCATAATGGTTACGCTGATAGTAACCTTTTACCCGGTTAACCAGAGAGTCATTGGCTCGATTGTGAGCCGGTACAGAAGCAACGCCAGCGGATTTATTGACCACCAGAAAATGTTCATCCTCAAACACAATTTGAATCGGTAAGTCGGAAGCTGGTACGTTGTCGTTTTCGGGTTCCGGCGGTAAAACAACGGTAACAACATCATTGGTTATCAGTTTACGGTTAACCAATGACGGTTCGCCGTTGACCAATGTCTGACCACCATGATACTTGATCTTTTTGAGTAGTGTTCGGGTAATCCCGTAGCCCATAATAAAGGTTCGAACTTTGATAGGTGAGCTTCCTTTATACTCCCAGGTAAACTTAGTCATCCAAATTAACCTCACCGATAAATGAGTTACTGACCCGTCGCCAAAATTGTGTATGCCGGTATTGGGCAAAAGCAATTCGTTTTTGAGAAATCCGGAACTCAACTGATGCTACTTTACGTGTTGTGATAACTTGATGATCACATGTTAAGATAGTTCGATGAGTTGATTTTGGCACAATTTTAATCCATTCATCAGGCGCAATAATTAAAGGGGATCCCAGTGTTCGAAAAACCCGGTTGTTAATCGAGGAGATTTCGGCCATTTGAATGGCATTCAGTCTGGGATTGATAATCGCACCACCGACAGATTTATTATAAGCAGTAGAACCACTTGGTGTTGAAACACATAAGCCGTCTCCCCGGAAGCTTTCGAACAATTGGTTCTTAATATAAACGTCCGCAACCATTGATCCACTAATCTGCTTTAAAGTAGATTCATTTAGTGCTAATCCAATATCTGCCGAACCACCACCGGGATAGTTGACCTTAATATCCAGTAAAGGATAAGTCACACTTTGACCATTATCATTTTCCAGACTGGCAATTAAATCATTGACTTCATAGTCCCGCCAATCTGTATAAAAACCCAAGTGGCCGGTGTGAATACCAATGAATCGGACTTTATTATTAATATCTTGATAGTGATGAAAGGCGGAAAGAAGCGTCCCATCTCCGCCAACTGAAATAACAATTTCAGGATTAAGCCCATCAATGACTAAATCGGACGACTTTTCAATTTGATTCTTTAAGGAAGTTGCGACAATATTTGAAGCTTCTCCCAAATTACTATATATCGCTATTCTCATCTGATGACTTCCTCACATCATTGCCTGAAGAATCTCCTTTAGTCTCCTGAAGTTCTCCTCGGATTTCAGACATCTCTTCGTCTAACTTAAATGCAGCCTCTGCGGATCTTTCAAGTCGCACCTTCAAGTCATCCGGAAATTCACCCTTATATTTATAGTTTAGGGAATGCTCTACCGTGGCCCAAAAATTCATCGCAAGCGTTCGGACTTGAATTTCAGCCAAAATCACTTTTTCACCATTTAACATCTGCACGGGATATTCGAAGATGATATGATACGAACGATATCCACTGGGCTTCTTGTTATGAACATAATCCCGTTCTTCAAGAATATTGATGTCAGTGCGTTTCCTCAATAAATCAACCACCTGATAAATATCCTCAACAAATTGACACATGATTCTGAGACCGGCAATATCTTCCATATCTTCTTCGAGTCGGTCTTCGGAAATATGTCGACGAACCATCTTTTCTTTAATGCTATCAACAGGCTTAACCCGTCCTGTTACGAATTCAATTGGGCTTCGGCCATCCAATTTTAAAAATTGGGCCCGAATCCCCCGTAATTTAACTTTTAATTCATCAACAGCTTGTTTGTATGGAATTAAAAAGTTATCCCAATCCTCAACCAAGCTATCACTTCCAATCTTTCTGATGAGTAGAGATCTGATTGTCTTTCATTAATATCATGAATTAAGCCGACTAACGACTATTTAATCTACTCTTTTAATGACTCAGTTTTTAAATTTTACAATCAGACTATATTTTAACATAATAAATGAGGATTCCCCAAAACGGAATCAGCATTTATAAACGTCATTTTTTTAATAAGGTGCACCCAGCTTGGCTCGTTGTACTAATAGTCTTTCGAACGCAAAGATTATTAGTAAAAAGTAAAAACGTTTTTTACTAATGAACGCCTTTTGTTTCACTGGTTGCCAACATTACTTTACGCACTTTATGAGCAAATATATTGTTTTTAGTTCAAAATTTGGTATTCTTAGATAAGTAAATAATTGGTATATTACTTTTATTTGTCGATTAAAAATTGGAGGGGCACTATGGTTCTCGAAATTTATTTATTCATTGATCCGTTAAATCGACATTGTTACGACGCTGAGAAAACGATTGATAACATTTCCCGCAAATTAAATACCAAGGTTTCTGTTCGATTCATTTCCATGTTAAATATCAAGATTCTCAATCAAATGGCAGCGAAAGCAGGCGACCAGTTTGATCGCAAGCTTCCGTATAACATTGTTCTTGATTCAAAAGCGGCATCCTTCCAAGGTAAAAAGTTGGGGCGCCATTTCTTGATGGACTTGCAGCGAGAATTATTACTTAATGATCGCGATTATAATGATGACTTGGTTTACGGTTTGGCGGAAGATAATGGTTTGGATTGTCGTATGTTTGAAGAAGACCGACGATCCAGCTTAGCGGAAAACATGTTTAAATGTGATCAACGGATGGTTCATGAAATGTCGGTAGATGAACCGGCAACTGCAGTGTTGTTTAACTCGGCAGTTGATAATAACGGCGTGTTAATCAAGGACTTCGATTATAACTCAATGTTCAAATTCTGTGCACAAAGCGTTAAATCTGTTCATCATTTCGAAGAATTGATTAAACAGCATCAAAATAATCAGGGTGCGACTATCTTGTACCCACAATCAAGTTTCTTCTGAAATTCAGTCATGACAGTAGACTCGAAAAATCTCCGGGTTTATCATTGACTTTTATTAGTAACTAAAGGAAGTTGGGACAAAAATCATTTTGCCCAGCTTCCTTTTTTGTGGTCACTATTATTAACAAGTGAAACGTGAAACAAACAGTGCCACTAATAAATTCACGTATACCTGCTTCAATTATTTTTTGTGATGTGACTCATCTAAAACAATTTTTCGAATTCATCCAATCGCTCTTCAAAGATTCTGAAAGCCTTCTCCAAATATTCCGGCTGCGTCATATCGACACCAGCCTTTTTCATGACATTAATCGGTGTGTCCGAACTCCCGGACTTCAAGTAATTAAGATACTTTTCAACATGTTCGGCATCACCATTGACAATATTGTCCGCAAGTGTCGAAGCCGCCGCAAATCCTGTTGCATATTGATAAACATAGAAGTTGTAGTAGAAATGTGGAATTCGTGACCACTCCAAACCAATCTCTTTATCCGAAATAACACTTTCACCGTAATATTTTTGATTTAACTGACGGTAATAGTTATCAAGGAAGTTGGCCGTCAACGGCTGTCCCTTTGCGTCCTGCTCGTGAATATACTGCTCAAATTCTGCAAATTGTGTCTGGCGAAAGACAGTGCCCTTAAATCCATCAAGGTAATAGTTCAAAATATACCGCTTCATCTTGTCGTCATCTTTAAATTTATCCAATAAATAATCCGTCAAAATATTTTCGTTGGTTGTTGAGGCAATTTCGGCAACAAAGATCGAGTAGTCACCATATTGGTATGGCTGATTATGTGACGCATAATAACTGTGCATACTATGACCTGTTTCATGGATCAAAGTATATAAATTATCCAAATTGTCCTTCCAGTTTAATAGAATAAACGGATTGGTATCATACGTTCCTGAAGAATAGCCACCACTTCGTTTATAACGATTTTCAACAACGTCAATCCATCGATTATTAAATTCTTCTTTAACGTGGTTCACATATTGGGGTCCCATCACCTGTAATGCATCCAAGGCCACCTTCTTAGATTCATCAAACGTGTATTTAGGTGATTTTTCCCCGATTAACGGTGTATATAAATCATACATATGCAACTCGTCTAAGCCCAGAATGCGTTTTCGAAGCGCAACATATCGATGTAAAAGATCCAAATGCTTGTTAACCTCGGAAATTAAATTATCATATACCTTTACCGGAATTTCGGTTGAGGACAAGGCTGCTTCCAATGCTGAATGATATTGACGTACGTTTGCTTTAAAATTATGATTTTTAACATTTGTTGTCAGTGTTGCAGCCAATGTGTGCTGAAATTGACTATAAACCTCATAAAGTTTTTGAAACGCCTGTCTTCTAACGTCCCGATTCGTTGACTCAAGCAAAATACCGTACACACCTTGGGATAGTTGAACCTGATGACCATTCTCATCAGTAACCGTTGGAAATGAAAGGTCTGTGTTATCCAACACGCCAAATGTCTTTTCACCGGATGAAAAAATATCATCGGCTCCGGCTAAAACCTCCTCAACCTCATTGCTCAAAATATGTGCGCGCTTTGCAAAGGTTTGATCATATAACCGTTTATAATCCCGTAACTTGGGTTGTGCCTCATAGTAAGAAGTCATCTGTTTATCATTGAGTTTCAACAGTTCGGGATCAAACCATGCGGTTGCGGCCCCAAACTGGGCTGCTAGAGCCTGTGCTTTGGCGTACATGGCCTGATAACCGTCCTCACTGGTATCCTGATCGTTTTTCAGCTGAGCGTATACATAAACCTTTTCAAGCTTCCTGGCAGCAGTCAGCATCGTTTCTGTTGCCGTTAACAGGGCTGCTGCACCCTGAGTCAGTGTCCCTGATAATTTTTTAAGACTTGGCAACGTCTTTTCAACACTTACAAAATCTTTTTCAAATTGGTCGTCGCTTTGATAAATGGTTGTTAAATCCCAGGTTAAGTCAGCTGGAACATCTTTTCGTAATGGTAATTTCTGTGTCTCTGACATTTCATTACATCCCTTCATATTCGTCATTAACACTAGATTATCACAAGAATTGTGTCGTCGTCATAATATGCCACCGCTTTTCGTCATAGTTAGAAAACCAAACCGGCTGTTTTAAAATTTGAATACCGGATACGGTATGACGAATATAACCTTGATCATGTAGCTGAATAATCAGTCGACGGCATTCTGCCTTAAAAAATGGCTCGTTATCGACAATTTGCGCAAAAGCCAAGCCAAACTGCTCATAACTGATATTAAATATACCCTTTAAAAATTCATCCGACAGTAGGGTCCGATTACTATCAAATAGCCGTAAAATGACCCATGTTCGCCAACAAAGCACGGATTTGTTAAAAATCGGCAGGCCACTACCCCTATTACCATGACAAATCATCGGGCAACCAATAAACAGTTTACGAAATGAGTAACAATCCGTCACACTTTCTAGATATGTCCGGTTACGGTTTAAATTGCTTTGCTGAATCATTTTCAGCTGATGCAATAACAGCCGGCGGGTAGCATTTTGACCAATCTGATACTTTTTCGAAGAATATTGGCTGGTTCTTAAAAATCGAAGCAAGGCCTTCAAATTAAGAAAGTTCTGGGTTTCACCAATTATTTTTCCGGCAACCTCTTTTAATTGATAATGAAGTCGAAAATACTGATCCTTATCTGAATAACAGACAAAGTAAAAGCCGAGTTGTTGATGGTATCTGCTAAATCTGGCAACCGTATCCCGATGGTAAATACCGGTATTATAACGTGCTCCCAAGATCCAAAATACACGTTTTGCAACACTAAGGTATCCCTGTGTTCGTCGTTTGATTTCTGAAAATGAAATTGGACTGCATTGATATTCCACCACAGTTTGAGAATCTGGAATATAGACATCGGCTCTTTGTCCGATCTGAGTAAATGAATGCTCTAGTACTGCCTCATGCCCCAGTGATAAAAACTCTTTCTTAAACCTGATTTTCCCTTCTAAATGGACCTGACTTTCATTTTCGTTAAATGGGCACTCGCTGACTGAAAAATGACTGAAGTGAGCGATTCTTGAATGACCATGCTTGAACATAACCGGTTCTTGACATCGGGGACAAACATAACGTCTTTTTTCATGTTTATCCTTTCTTTTAAGCTTAATTTCATTTGCTTGAATCAACTGGCCATTGAGCTGGGCAACCAACATATTTTTTCTCCTTTTATGTATTTACTGTTAATTACGCCGTTATATGACACATTTTTTTATTTTCAACAAAGATTTTGCAAAATAGAGATAATATGCTATCAATCATGTCAAAATTGTTTATAATTATTTGTAAATCTATCCATCAGGAGACTACCAATGCTTGAAAATCTATTAGCAAACATCAAACAGGAAGACGTTGCAGAACAGCTCTATCACAGCTTAATTGGTATTGAAATCGAAGAACATCGAATTGAGGGGGATGGCCAGTTAAGTCAGCATCCCTATCCTGAAAACCTGGGATCACGAAAGTACCATCCCTATCTTCAATCAGATTTTTCCGAGTCAATGAACGAATTAATTACAGATCCCAACCCGAATATCGGTGGCGTTTTAGATCAGCTTGATACCATTCAAACCGTGCTCTATCATTCAATGAAAGATGACGAATATATCTGGCCGTTAAGTATGCCGCCCGCACTTTCAGACGATGATATCCATTTTGTTGAAAATCACTTTGCTCGACCTCCCTTTCAAGAATACCGTGATTATTTAACCAAGAAATACAAGGTACCATTAAAAATTGTCACTGGATTACACGTCAATTTTAGTATTCCTGAACCGGTCGTTAACCGTTTATATACACACTATGAAGGTCAATTTAAGTCTTTGGTAGAATTTAAGAATGCTCTTTACTTCCAAATCGCTCAAAACTTTGTGCTTCATCGTTGGCTGTTAACTTACTTATTCGGTGCCAGTCCCATCGCTGAAAAGGGCTTTTTCTCAGGTGAAACGCCGGCACCACTCACCCATCCGGTAAGGAGTATTCGAAACAGCATTTATGGTTACGTCAATAAACCTGAGGATCAGGTTAATGTGACACTTTACTCCAGTTTAGGAAACTATATTGACCGTATCTCAAATGCAATTGACCGGCACCGTTTGTTTTCCCCGGCAGAATTCTACGGCCCGGTTCGTTTACGCGGACAAGGCGCACTAAAAGACTATCGCACCAAAGGTATTTCCTATTTGGAATTCAGAGTCATGGACAACACACCATTTACCCCAAACGGGATTAGTCGCCATGCCTTGTATTTTTTGAAATTTTTCTTAATGTACCTCTTGGTTCAGCCTGTCGATGAAACGCGTATCCACGATAAATTAAAACAGTCATTCGATGATAATAACCGTGTGGCTTTGGAATCTCCTGACCAGCCAACCTTTAAAGAAGCTGAGGGCTTAAAAATTTTCAGAGACCTTATTGAAATGGCGAAGCAACTTCATGCACATTCAGAACAACTTCAAGCCCTGGATGATTTCAGTGAAGTCATGAGCCATCCTGAATTAACGGCATCAGCAATGTTATTACCGAAGATCAACAACAATAGTTTGAAAACTTTTGGCATCCAAACTGCCAAGAAATGGAAAAACAAGCGAGTCAATTCACAGTACCTATTGCCGGCTATGTCCCATTTAACGCCCAATGCCCAAAGATTGATTTTTCATGCAATTGCGCTTGGAATTCGCTACTATGTCGTTCGCGACGAGCATGGTGAAGAATTGCTAATGCTGACATATGATAATATTACGCAGGTTGTTTACTCAAACAAAGTAAACGACCGCCCACTACAATACCTATACGATTTATTTCCAACTATTGAGAAGGCTGCCAAAAAGAATTGGTAGCTTCACTTCAACCTAAAAAGTTGACTTATGTTAAGACTAAAAGCATCTGAGACAGCAAAACTTAATTTGCCTCAGATGCTTTTTGGTTTTAAATGACTCAACAATCTTATTGCAGATGACATTTATTTTATTTAATTGGGAAAACAACCATAAAAACAGTACCGTTTGGATGATTATCTTTGACTGAAATGGTGCCCTTATGTTCATCGACTATCCATTTTGCAATCGCCAATCCCAACCCATTTCCACCTGTCTTAGCATTACGGGATTTATCAGAGCGATAAAATCTCTCGAAAACGTGTTTTTTATCATTGTCTGAAATGCCTGTTCCGGTGTCTTTAACCTCGATTTTAAGCCGACCGTCACGAATTTTCTCAGCGGTGAAAGTAACCGTGCCACCCTCGGGCGTATACTTAATCGCATTATCCAATAAGATAATTATGAGCTGGCGAATTAAATCTTCATCAATCTTTCCTTCACCTGAAACACGAATATAAGTTTCCATCGCTTTTGTCTGGCTGTTTGCAATATCAATATAGGGTTTAATGACCTGATCAAACCAAGATTGCAATGAAACGTTTTGACGATTAATTTGAATAATATCGGCATCTGAACGGGCAAGCATCAAAAGCCGATTTGTCAGTGTCTGTAAATGCCTCACCTCGTCAAGTGTTGTTGAAATTGGTTCTGCCTGATCGATGATTGTTGCTTTGGGCTTGGTCAGCATATATTCCATTTGGTTTTGGATGACTGTCAGCGGCGTTCGCAATTCATGAGCTGCATTCGCACTAAACTGTTTCTGGCGGTTCCATGACTCCAGGATCGGCTTCATGCTGGATCTCGACAAAAAGTAAGCCACTGCAATCGCTAAGAACCAAAATACCAGCAATGTCATTAATAAGGATTGTCGAAAGCCACGAATCGCAAGTAAATCCGAATCAATATTTTCCAGTATCAACACATATCGTCCGGCATACATAGGGTTTTTATTAGTTTTTGGTACTTTAATAAGCAGTGTTCGAAAATAATGCCATGAGTTATCGGATGACATTAATGTCATTTCCCGAATTTTATTAACTTTTGAAACATCAAGGCGCGTATTAACAAAAACATTATAAAGTCGATTGCCCAACATCTGATTGTTCATTATTTTCCCCTTACTGTTAAAGACCAACACATTGGTCCTAAAGGGCGTATTCCTGGCAGGCGGGACCTGCCCTTGTGATGGATTTGCCTGACCCGTCCTGAATGTCGGCTGCCGTCGATTGGTCAGTATTCCTATTCTTTGCCAATTCAAACCACGATCAATATTTTCATAAATTGATTGTTGAAAAAAGAAATTGACAACTAATCCTAGAATTGCAAATAATAGCGCAAATCCAATTAATTCCTTAGCAAACAATGATAGTTGCTGTTTCTTTTGTGGATCCCCTTTAATCAATCAAGCTCCTCCGTTTCGAACATGTACCCCACATTTCTCAGCGTCTTAATCGGTTTTAAGTCGGTTGCCGTCTTTATTTTTTTTCGCAAATTACTCATATATACTTCAACAACCGAGATGGCCGTCTCAGATTCGAATCCCCATAAACGATCAAAAATCTGTTCTTTCGTGATAATCGTATCGGGGTTCTGTAGAAAATAGACTAATAAATCGAATTCCTTACCATTTAGTTCTAACTGCTGATCCCTAACAGTCACTGTTCTATTACTTAAGTCAACCGTAAATGGTTCAACAACCATTTGATTATCGTTTCCCAAGTGACCACTACGTTTAAGTAATGCTTTCACTCGCATTAATAGTTCCTCACGGTGAAACGGCTTTGTTAGATAATCGTCTGCTCCAAGTTCAAAACCGTGTACTTTATCATCAAGCGTATCTTTTGCGGTTAAAATCAACACCGGCATCGATAAATGAGACTCTGTTCGCCAATGTTTCAAGATATCGTAGCCATTGACCTGGGGAAGCATCAAATCCAGAACTACTAAGTCATAAATGCCCTCTTCACCCAGCATCTGTCCTTCAAAACCATCATGGGAAACGGTGGTTTGGGCAATTTCTCCAAGAAACAATTGTAAGCTTTGGGCTAATGATTCATCATCTTCAATTATTAAGATATGCAGTTCTTTCATTTACATTTTCTCCTTTTTACCAATTATAACCTTCTCATAAACTATCCGTTTTCTTCTCATTCGTCAACTGTTCAATTTGAAATTAATTGAAACAAAAATTTTTAAGCTTAATTTATGGTTATTTGGATAAAATAGTTTTCATTCTAAGAGAAGGAGGGACCAACCATTTCTGGATTCAAGCAATTATTAAAGTTTGGAGTCATCGGATTCGCAAATACGTTTTTGACCTACGCTATTTATTTATTGTTGCTATCCCCTACAAATGCAACAATTGCAATGGCGATCGGTTATGGAGGTACATCATTGATCAGCTTGACATTAAATAATCATTGGGTATTCAAAACGCACGCTCATTTCAAGTCAGTTGTGATTAAGTATTATGCCACTTATCTATCTACTTGGCTTCTCAGTACAGCAATTGCCGATATTTTAAGTCATTTCACAGGGGTCAATGACCATCTAATTCCGATTTTTAGTCTTATGATCACTGTACCCACTAATTTCCTACTGTCAAAATTTTGGGTATTCAAAAATTCATCAATGAAGGAGGCTCAACACTTTGGAAATCAATAATTATTCGTCACGGAATATCCAAAGCCAATCAAGAAAGAAATTTCGATTTGATTCGATATTAACAGTTATTCTACTGCTGGCATTGTTTTTATACGGCTGGCAAATATGGAAAGCAGGTTCTGCCAACGCATTTTATACTGCCGCGATCAAAAGCATGACCGAAAGCTTCAGCAACTTTTGGTACGGTAGTTTTGATCCGGCCGGGTACATTACGGTTGATAAGCCACCTGTGGCTCTTTGGTTTATGGCTATTAGTGCAAAAATATTTGGGTTGCATGGTTGGAGTATCGTACTGCCATCTGTCCTATTTGGAGTTGGTTCCGTCTATTTGATGCACCGATTGGTTGCACCATATTTCGGCAAAAATGCCGGTCGGCTTGCTGCTTTAGCAATGACGATCACGCCAATCGTGGTAGCTGATTCACGAACAAATAATATGGATGCCACTTTAGTCTTTTTCTTACTCCTAGCGCTTTGGTTCCTTGAAAAAGCGATTGTGCAGAAAAAAGTCTGGGCACTTATTGTCAGCTTTTCTCTAATTGGTATTGCTTTTAACGTTAAAATGTTACAAGCTTTTATGATTTTACCTGCCATGTATTTATTCTACTGGATGGCAGCCAATGAAAATTGGAAGCAAAAAGTTAAGAAACTCATTTTTGCAACGGTAGGATTAGCCGTTTTCACCCTTGCCTATCCCGTCTCGGTCGATTTGACCCCGGCAAGTCAGCGTCCTTATGTTGGCGGTTCTGAAACCAATTCGGAACTGGAACTGGCATTTGGATATAACGGCACCGAGCGCCTACTCGGACAAACAACGGGAACCGGTGGAACATTTGGAGCCGGTATGACTTCTAAGAGTCAATCAAAGAGTATGGGCATGCCCGGTGGCGGTAAAATGCCAACTGGTGCCAAAAATGCCATGAAGAAGGGGAAAAATGGTAAGACAACAATGCCAACAGGCGCTCCTGGCGGTCAAAAAGGACGGCAAAATATGGGTGCCGGTGGTGGCGGAGGTGCCTTTAATATCGGTACAATTGGACCATTCAGATTGTTCCAGTCATCATTAGGGCCACAAATCAGTTGGTTGCTTCCATTTGCCATTATCGGCTTAATTGGCAGTCTCGCCTATTACCATGATCGAAAAAAACGATGGTATTCCCTTTCCCATGAGCAAAAGCAACTGGTACTTTGGGCAGGATGGTTGGTACCCGTTTATGGTTTCTTCTCGGTCGCCAGTTTCTTTCATCCCTATTATACAATTATGCTGGCACCGCCAATTGCAGCCCTTTTCGGAATCGGCGTCGTTTCATTAGCCAGATTATTTAAAGATAATACCAGAACAAACTGGAAATTTTATCTCTTCCCAAGTGCTATTTTAACCACGGCAGCGCTGCAGGCTTGGTACGTTTACAGTTATTATCCATGGCTGACATGGTTAATCTTGGGAATTGTGATCGTTGCTTCACTTCTTTTATTCATTTTTCCTAAGAATAACGCAAGTAAGATCAGCATGGTTGTAGCGACAATTACCATTCTTATTGCTCCCGGGTGGTGGTCACTTACACCGACTCTTTCAGCAGAATCGGCTATGATTCCCACCGCCGGACCGTCGCTTCTGTCCACAAGCAGCTCAGGACCTGGTGGTGGCGGTGGTATGGGCAATTCCAAGGTGAATACAAAACTACTGAATTACCTGGAAAAACATCAAGGAAACGCAAAATATCTTTTTGCAACCAGTGATTCAACTACCGCTGCTCCATATATTATTAAAACCGGAAAAGCGGTTATGGCAATGGGTGGTTTCAATGGAACCGATCCGGCAATTACACTTTCCCAATTTAAAAAACTCGTTAAAAATGGTGATCTAAAGTATTTCTATTACTCCGGTCGTTCCGGAAATACCAAGATTATTAATTGGATCAAAAAACATGCTACTAAAGTCAAAAGTAGTTTGTATCAAGACTCAAGCAGCAAACAACAATTTGGTGGTTTTGGTACTTCAACATCCAAAGGATCGACTAATAAGCCAGAATCCTCGAAAAAATCAGCCACAACACCAAATGCACCAAAAGGTATGAGAAATGGCAAAAACATGCCAGGCAAAGGCGTTCCCAGCAAGATAAAACAGTCAACCTCAGCTAAGTCCACTGCTAAGGCCGGCAATAAACAATCTACCAAGAAATCACAAACCGCAATGCCAACCGGTATGGGCGGTATGGGATCATCAGGAACACTATATGATTTGTCAACAATTTATAAATAACGTAAGGAGGTCTTTGAATGGAAAAAAGCACAGATTTGGTTTCGATTGTCCTTCCGGTTTTTAATGAAGAACAGGGGATTGAAAGAACAATTGATACTTTAGAAGCCTTTATCAGTAACCAACCCCAGGAATTTGAATTAATTTTCGTTGACGACGGATCAAAAGATAAAAGTGTCGCGCTCATCACTGAAGCACAAAAATTACATCGTAATATAAAAATTGTGCAATTTTCAAGAAATTTCGGGCATCAATTAGCAATCACAGCTGGCATCCGATATACCAGTGGCGATGCAGTCGTTGTCATGGACGCCGACTTGCAGGATCCACCCTCAGTAATTGTTGAAATGATCAAAAAATGGAAGGAAGGTGCTGAGGTTGTTTACGGTAAACGTGTTTCCCGAGATGGCGAAACCTTTTTCAAAAAAATAACAGCCGCAATCTTTTACCGCACACTTAGAAAGATCACCAGTATAAATATTCCTTTAGATACAGGCGACTTTCGATTGATGGATCGTAAAGTAGTCCATGAGCTTTCAAAGATGAACGAAACGGATCCTTACGTGAGAGGAATGGTCAGTTGGGTTGGATTCAATCAGGCTTCCGTCGAATATGAACGCCAGGAAAGAATTGCCGGTGAATCAAAATATCCACTTTCTAAAATGATCCGACTTGCGATGGACGGTGTCACCTCGTTTTCAGCCTTTCCATTACAACTCGCAAATTGGCTGGGAACTCTTTCAATCATTTTCAGTATCGGTTACTTGATTATCACACTTTTCACCGGATTTAAAACGCTCCAATTTGCCGTCTTTTCTCTTTTCTTATTAGTTGGACTTGTCTTCCTGTCTTTAGGACTGGTTGGCTCATATCTGTATCGTGTTTTTGAAGCTTCCAGAAAGCGCCCCCTCTATATTGTTGCTAAAACAAGCGGGTTTCAATCGGCAACACAGGAAGTTCATGATGCGTCAAAACATGGTCATAAAACGACCATGTACTATGCCAGGCCAAGTAAAAACCAAGTATTCGAATAAAAATTTACTAAAGTAAAGGTCTCGTATTGATGTATGAATCGTTTCTAAAATAGCAAAAGCTGTCACCCACAAATGTCATTTAACACTTGTGGGTGACAGCTTTCGTTTAAAACTCATTATCGTTCAATATTATTTAAAGTAGTATCTGCTTAGTTCAAGCGCACTATTTTCCATAATTTGTTGACCATATTCATTTAAAACATCCTCAGTAACCGTCGTTTTCTTGCCATACTCATTCGCAATTGCAACCTCGTCACTGACAATCATATCAACAGGATCATTACTGAACAACTGAAGCTTTAGAAAGTACTTACCTTCATATAAATACAAATCCGAAGTCCCATTTTCCAAACGCAATGCCTTTGAAAGTTCAATAAAATCATTCAAATCATCAAATTCAAGAATAACGGTTCTCTTTTGATGGCCAAATTCATCATTGGTCTTCTTGTCACTCTGAGGCTTGTTGTCCACGCCATGTTCATCAATATATTTTGAAACTTGGTCGTGTTTTTCGTGCCCATCGCCGGAACCAAGCAGCGGTTCATCTTCATCAGACATGTCAACATCCTTACTAATAAAGAGTTCAAGACCATTCTGATTTGGAAGAACTTGGAAAGTGACGGCATCATTATTTTGAAATTGATGATCCTTGTCGACTTCCTCGAGAATGCTATAAAAGAAACTTTCAATTTGTTTATGATTTCCGAGTAAATCTAAAACGGTAATCCCACGTTTATCAAGGTCATCATTTCCGATCAAAACTCGAATTGTATTCTCGTTGATCCGTTCCATTTCCATAGTTAGCCACCCCTTTCAATCTCTGAGGGTAATTATTATATCATTGTAACACAATTATTGTCCAAGTAAATGATACGGCTAAAAATGGTGAGTGACAAGTAAATCATTCTTTTTACTTACTGGGCATTTTTAATCATTCGCTCAAGATCACTTTTACGAATGTCGCGCGGCAAGAACCGTCGAATTTCATCATCATTAAAGCCAATTTGAAGACGTTTCTCATCAATCATAATTGGCCGTCGAATCATTTCCGGATGTGTTTCAAGAAGTTCTAGCAATTCACCAATCGTCAGTGTATTGATTTTATCCTTAAATTGATCATAAACGTAAGACCGGGTTGAAATCAACCCTTCAGTACCAGTTTCGGAAAGCATTAAAATCTGTTTTAATTCGTTTTTAGTGAGTGGGTTCGCAAAGATATTTCTTTCTTTAAAGTCCACATTATTTTCAGTTAACCATTTCTTTGCTTTACGACAGGATGTGCAACTTGGTGTCATTAAAAATTTTACCGTCATTATAACTCATCTCCTAATAATCTTTTCTATATCTTGATTATAAAGGATAAAGTTATAAAAATCATAAGTTTCACAGAATAGTCTAACAAACACTAAACTTTCATCACAAATTCAATTTTTATATCTGAATCGTTAAGTGCCGACTTGCAACATCGATCGGAATGCCACTTCCGGCTGCAGTTTCAGCTTCTTGCTTTAATTGGTTCAGATCCCCATATGCCGGTAAATGAGTTAACAAAAGGCGTTTAGCTTCGGCATCCTTTGCAAGCTGGCCAGACTCAGTCGATGTCATATGCCATTTTGTTCCGGTTTTATCAGCGTAGAAATTGGTATCGGTCATTAATAAATCAGCATTCCTCGCAAAATATGCTATTTCCGGAAAATAGGCTGTATCAGCTGTAAAAACCAAGACTTTACCGGTTGCTTTCTCTGTTATTCTTAAGCCAAAAGCCGGAACCGGATGGTGCATTTTGAAAAATGTAATGGAAAATGGACCAACATCAAGTTGTTTTTCAGGGTCATAAGCGACTCCTTTAGTTGAGTCAGGCCAACTTAAACCATCAAAATTAATTTTATCTAATGTATGACCATAGATTGGTAAGCACTTTTGATCATATCGTTTTTCATGGAGCTGCCAGTAATACTGTAAAACACCAACATCAGCTGTATGATCATGATGATAATGCGTTAGAATCAAAGCATCCAGTTTTAATGGATCAAGGATTTCTTCAAGGCTTAAAAGTGCTGCGCTACCACAATCAATTAAGAAATGAAAATTACCAGATTCCAGCAAATAACTGCTAGTCCCATTACCATTAGCTGGATAGCCACCTAAGAATCCCAAGACTGTTAATTTCAAGAAAATACCTCCCACTTTTTGAATTCAGTATAGGTTAGCATCGGTTAAAAGTAAATGTTTGGATAAGCATCTCAAAAAAAGTATAATGAATTTGAAACAGGAGGTGGGTATTGTGAAAAAGCAGATTGCAATTACCTTTGGTGATAATAGGATAATGAAACAGATTAAAGAAGAATATCCGGATCGTGACCTTGTTACTTACAAAGCCTTGAATCAAACCGGTAAACAAATGATGTTGGATTATTCAGGAGAAAATTCAATTTTTCATTCACCAGTTCTTTACGATGTTTTAGGTCACGGTGGCACAGACAATTGGAACAGTTTCATTAGTTTTTCCGCTTTGGATCTAAACTTCGATCAACAAAAAGTCTTTGATGCCAGAATTAATCGTTTAATCAGCAATGGACTTCCACAGGGCATGCATTCAATTTACTCCTTGAACTATCATAAGGATATTAGCCAACGTGTCATTCTAGGAACATGGCAGTCCTATCGTGACTTCGAGCTCTGGAAAAACAGTACTCATGAATTTATTCCAAAAGAATACCGAGATTCTCCCAGCTTTTATTCACATGAGGCTTATTATACCCCCGTTGAAAAAAAGGAAATTCATTAGCACTATATATTAACTACGAAAAAGCACCAGATTATTTTGAAAGGTTAATTTCTTTCAGATAATTTGGTGCTTTTTAATTAACAATCTATCCAATGCGAAGTGTCAAGGCATTTACCGAGACAACCACGGTACTCAACGACATCAATACAGCACCGACCATCGGGCTTAACAAAATGCCCGCAAATGCGAGGACGCCAGCTGCCAATGGTAATGCAACA
>Ga0214925_100510_pt1 | contig 17302 bp, 18 predicted proteins | sample Stichaenrichment_FD_168299 | JGI IMG/M metagenome (GOLD analysis project Ga0214925, IMG submission 168299) | Xylose enriched microbial communities from anaerobic bioreactor in Madison, Wisconsin, United States - 63SRT | ecosystem: Engineered > Bioreactor > Anaerobic > Unclassified | place: USA... | reverse complement strand
TCCTCCGGCAGCTCGACTACGACGCCTTGGGCAGCCGGTACATAGACCTCTCCTAACGGGCCGCGAACGACCCAAATGTCCTGGGCAGCGCCGACCATGACCTCCTTGATCTCTCCGAGCAAGCCAATCCTTCGATCACGAACAGTGCGACCCACCAAAAAAGAAATGCCTTTCCTCTTTGCTTTAGAAGGCACATCGTCTGAAGCCACAAGTACCGAGTGACCAACAAGGGAACAAGCATGTTCGAGATCGTGCACCCCTGACAGCACAATCAGCTGACCCTGCGTCTCACGCGCTATAGAAGCGTATTCAACTGTGTGGTATCTGCTCGCTTGCAAAGAGGGCGGTAGCACCGCTACAGCCATGCCTGCGGCAAGCATCGGGGGAAAGCCTTCGGCAGCCTCAGCTACCAGCTGCCCCCTTCTGCCGTGCGCTTTGGCAATAACCGCTATGCGACACCACCGCCTATGCACGACGCAACCTAATCTGCAACCTCCACCTCAACTGAGGTGCCTATGCGTGAGGCAAGCGCTCGTGCTAGGGTACGGATGGCCTTGATAGTGCGTCCACGCTTGCCGATAACCCTGCCTGCGTCTTGTGGCGCACAGCTCACCTCGATGAGCGAGCCATCCTCGCGGTCAGTCACATCAAGTGAGACTGCATCTTGGTCGCTGACAAGCCCGCATACGATGTATTCCACAAGGTCTGCGATCTTATCGGAGGCAAAGCCCTCATCATCCGAAAGCTCTTCTTGCGCGTCTGTAGCCTCCTCGACGGCAGAGTCATCCGCTGCGATGCCGTCTGCCATGGACTACTCCCCGCCCTTTGCGGCGGCTGCCGCCTTAGCTTGAGCCTTCTTCGAAGGCTTACGCACCTTCTCTGGCGCAGGCGCACCGCTGCGAACGATGTCAACCAGGTGGGACACGGTGCTTGAAGTCTGAGCCCCTTTGGCCACCCATGCATCAATCTTCTCGAGATCAAGCTGAATTGTCTTAGGGGTGGTCAGTGGGTTATAGCGACCAACCTCCTCGATGTAACGACCGTCACGCGGCATACGGCCGTCCGCGACGACAACGCGATAATACGGGTGCTTTTTGGCGCCATGACGGGCCAGACGAATCTTGACTGCCAATGAAAACTCCTCCAGACAAGCGACGCACGTAGTTTCGGCATGGGCCGCGTCGCATAACCCAAACAAACAGCATAATAATATACGACAAGCAAATGTGGCTGTACAAGCAAATGCGGCTGCAAGGTGCTGTTTTTGTGGATGAATCGTATTCAGGTAGCAAAATACGACGTTTGCTGACAAACATTCAGAAGAAATTAAGGCTTACGGGTTAAGATTCCTCCAAATTAAAGGAGGCATTTACCATGAACATTCTTGTTGTCGAAGATGAGCGCAGCCTTGCTGATGCAATCTGCAGAATTCTCCAAGATGCGGACTTCAATACTGAGGCAGCCTACGACGGCACGTCAGGCCTGGCCCTGGCTGAGACGGGATCTTATGACGCGATAGTGCTTGACATTATGTTGCCAGGGAAAAGTGGCTTAGACATCGTCCATGACTTGCGCCGTCAAGGCAACTCGGTCCCTGTCTTGCTCCTGACGGCACGAACCTCTACAACTGACAAGGTCTCTGGACTTGATGCCGGTGCCGATGATTACATGACCAAGCCATTTGAGCCACCGGAGCTCCTTGCCCGTCTACGTGCTCTCACCCGGCGCTCAGGTGATGTGATGCTGGAAACGGCAACTTTTGGGGATCTCTCTTTGGATCTTTCAACGCATGACCTGTCTTGTGGTGAGCGCACCGTGCACCTTTCGGGGAAGGAATTTGAAGTCATGCGCACACTGATGGCCTCTTCAGCCCGCGTCCTCTCCAAGCAGGACCTCCTTTCCCGCGTGTGGGGCTCTGACGCAGACGCATCCGAGAACTCCGTTGAGGCCTACGTGAGCTTCTTACGCAAGAAGCTCAGCCATTTGCACTCAGGCGTTCAGATCACAACGCTGCGTATGCTCGGCTACCGCCTTGAGTCTTTCGACACGGCAAGGTAACGACCTTGATAGGCACTCTGCGCCGCAAATTTGTCCTCATCGTCGTTGCGTTGGTCGGCATCGTCCTTGCATTCATGCTTGGCTCGTCACTATGGAGTACGTATACGACACAGTGGCAGCTCATTTATCGTTCGCTTGACGCGGCACTTCAAAGCGATGATTTGCCAATGATCGGCGGCTCTACAAATGAGCCTTCTGAGTACTCCTCAGGAGGCCGTCTGGTGGTTACCGTATCTCTTGATGAGGAAGGTGTCCTCCTCACTACCAATGAAAGCCTCTCAGCCATCAACCAAGATACGCTCAGTGACGTGATAGAGACCGTTCTAGCCTCAAGCGAGACTTCAGGCCGCATCAGATCTTCTCATGTAGCGTGGGAAAGCGAGAGCCTTCCTGACGGTGGCACAAAGATCGCCTTGGCCGATACCTCCGACATAGACGTGGCTTTCCAAAACCAGCTCATAACAAGCATCGTTGGCTTTGTGTGCGGGTTAGGCCTTTTGTTCATAGCGGCTTGGTGGCTCTCCTCCTGGATTTTGCGCCCTGTCAAGTCAGCATGGATTCAACAGAGGCGCTTTGTCGCTGACGCGAGCCATGAGCTCAAGACGCCATTGGCGGTCATTGTCGCCAATATGGGCATTTTGCAGAAGGACAAGACATTAAGCGAAGACAGTCGCTCATGGATCAACAGTTCTGTCGAAGCCGCATGTCAAATGCAAGGCCTCGTCACAAATTTGCTTGAGCTCGCTCGAACCGATGAGACCATTGCAGGAGATGCAAACGCTAAACGTAAGGTAGATGTTGATTTTTCCGATATGGTTCAAAGTGCGGCGCTGGAATTTGACGCTATGGCGTTTGAACACGGCTGCTCGATCGACGAGAAGGTACAAGAGGGCATCCATATCACAGGAGATCCAGACTGGCTTGCTCGCCTCGTTAAGATTCTTATAGATAATGCCATAAAGTATGCTGGCGAGAAAACCGTAGTCACTGTCCAACTCACCAAGGAGAGCAATAAGGTCCATCTTGTCGTCAATGACCACGGACAGGTCATCAACCCAGAGGACCTCAAGCATGTTTTTGATCGCTTTTATCGCTCGGACAAAGCGCGGAGCAGATCAACCGGTGGTTTCGGTTTAGGTCTTGCCATAGCAAAGGGCATCGCAGAATCCCACGGAGGCTCAATAGCTGCTCAGAGTAACGAAGCAGATGGAACTACTTTCACAGTTACCCTATAGGGTATGTTTATGGCTTATGTTTAAGCTAACATGACCGCTAAGTACGGATTGGTAGAGAGCCGCAGAGCAGTATCAAAAGTCACGCTTGTTCTTGGGCGTAGTATTCGACAGGGTTTGCTGCAAGCGCAGATCGTGGCCATATGCAATACTCTGTTCACCAAAACGCCTTTTTACCTCATCTGTCGCCAATGCAAGAGATCGTAAATCACGCCTTGGATTTCTATGATCAGTGCGATCTTCTTCGAAAAGGGACATTTGCCGAGAGCAGGCATCTCCAAATCTGCTGATAGCAACGCCAACAAGTCTTATTGACATTCCTGGTTGCCATATCTCCCCCAACAGGCTAAGAGCCACCCTCCCAAAGGCGCGCTCGTCATCAGTCGGAGCCTCAAGCCGACTGCAGGCTGTTTTCACATGAGCTGCGTCGAACTTAAGCTTCAGCGTCACTTCTGTGCCCTGCAAGCCCTTCGCCCTAAGGCGTGTGCCTGTGAGCGCCGCCACATACTCTATCGCTGCACGAATGTCTTTGGCGTTTGTGAGGTCATTTGCGAATGTCCGCTCATGGGAAATAGACTTGATTTCCTCTGTCTGGGCGCGCGGCCGCACAGCGCTGCTCTCCCTACCAGCCGCCCGCATTACCATGCGGGGTCCGAGGACGCCGAACAGCTGCCGCATTTTAGATGGATCACATGCTGCGAGCTCTCCAAGTGTGTGAACGTCAATGGCTGAAAGCGCGCTTTCAGCCGCCTTGCCGATGCCGCTCATTTCTCGCACCGGCAAGGGAGCAAGGAAGAGCGCTTCTGCCCCAGGGGGCACAACTGTTAAGCCACGTGGCTTGTCGCGCTCAGATGCGATTTTGGCCACCGTCTTGTTGGAGGCCAGCCCAATGGAGCAGGTTATGCCAAGCTGCGCGACACGCTTTTGTATGCGACGGCAAATTTCAAGCGGATTTTCACATGAAAACCTCCCGGGAGTAATGTCAAAGAAGGCCTCATCTATTGAAACTTGCTCCACAAGCGGAGTCTCATCAACCAGAATACTCATAACTTGGTTCGAGACTTCTCGGTATCTGGCAAAGTCGCCTCGCGTCCAAATAGCATTAGGGCAGAGGTGCTCGGCGATGGCACTTGGCATAGCCGAATGCACACCAAAACGGCGGGCCTCGTAGGAAGCTGTCGCTACAACGCCACGCCTGTCTGCAGAGCCGCCTACGATTACGGGAAGATTCCGCCATTCGGGATGATCGAGCTGCTCAACAGAGGCAAAAAAGGCATCAAGATCCATAAGGCCAATTGCTCGGCCTTGCCAGCGTGATACCACAGGCAATGTGCCAACACTTGGTTGCTGCATAAGGCATACACCTATATCATGTTATAAAGCATGTCCTTAGGAACCATGTCACCCGCCATCAGCCTTCTTGCAACGCCACAGCTTGTTTGTCGTCCCCTTCTTCTTCTACAGCTCCTTCTAAACCAAAGTCCACTCGAGGAGCATCTCCCCATAGGCGCTCTAAGCGATAGTAGTCACGCGACTCTGGGCGGAAGACATGTACGACCACAACACCAAAATCTATCAGAGCCCACGAGGACCCCACTTTGCCCTCAACAGAAAGCGGCCGCTCATTACAATTAGCCTTGACTTTTTCCCTGACCTCTTCAACGATGGCGTCTGAATGCGGCTTGCTTCTCGCGGTGCAGATTACGAAGTAGTCACAAATATCAGAGGCCTGCGAAAGATCAATGACAACGATATCTGCAGCTTTCTTGTCATCTGCTGCTATTGCAGCCGTACGGGCCAACTCCAGAGGCGTTACTGCCATAAGGCATTCCTTCCACATACTTGATATACTTGACGCTAGTTTTACCCATCTTTATGTGGCAAGCTAGCCTAGGTTTGGCAAATGGCGAAGCACAAGCGCGTTATATATCTCTAACGTGCCTGGATAGAGATATCTTCCGCCTTGCAATACGTAGATTATGCCTCCTACGAACGACTCCCAGTACAGGCTGGTCAAAGAAACCTTGCCGACGCGATGACGAATTCTCTCAAGAGAGGGCGTCTTTGCGCGCAGGGGCTCTATTCCGTCTGCTACGAACACAACCATGTCAAGTGGCATCATGTCAATTGCGCCCATCGTATGGCGCGCAATGGCCTGCCAAACTGCCGATGGGAGCTCCGGAAAGACAGCTGGTAAGCGACGAGCAGCCAACGGACCATGGAGCAAATTGCCGACAAGGCTCAGATCAACGCCTAGATCAATCCCCAGCTCGTGGGCAGACGCTATTTGCTGGTCGTTGTCGAAAACCTTTTCCCAGTCATGCAGAAGGCCGGCGCAACAGGCGAGGCAGGGATCGACATCATACATAAGGGCCAACGATGTCGCCGTCTTTGCCACAGAAAGAGAATGAGCATAACGCTTTGGTTTAGCCTTAGCCATATGAACTTTCAAAGCCTGACGTATGCGAGCGATCTCCTTTCGTTGATCTTCTGTGTAAAAAGGCTGCTGGATCTGCCCGAAGTTATTGCTTGGCATCTAAATCCTTCTCTGCGATTCTCCCAAAACGGGCTACACCCGCCCCATAGCGAAAGGCGTGAGCGCCATAGAGCTTGTGCTTATGTATATATCCCGTCACAGAATCTGGCGTAAGATAACGCAAGCTCTCCCCTGCCTTTACTCGCTTGCGTAGATAACTAGACGATATTGACAGAGCAGGAACTTCTAAATACGTCACATCAAAATTAAGATCTGACTTTTCAATTGCCTGGCGGGCATGCACGAGATCATAGCCTGGACGCGTTGCCCCGACAAGATGAGCGAGCCTGCCGACATGCTCTGCATCACGCCAACGCATTATTTCTGCGATCGCGTCGGCCCCGGTAATGAAGTAAAGATCCACATTAGAAGGATAGAGCTGCCGAAGCAACGCCAATGTCTCTTCTGTATAGGTAACTCCCTTTCGGTCAATCTCAAAACGGCTTGCCGTGAAGTGTGGATTGTCTGACGTGGCAAGAAGGGTCATGGCGTAGCGGTCTTCACCTGAGGAAACATGCTGCCCCTGTTTAAAAGCGGGTACTCCCGCAGGCATAAACACCACCACGTCAAGCGACAAGGCATCGAACGCTGTCTCTGCACACACAAGGTGGCCGTTATGAATAGGGTCAAACGTGCCGCCCATGATGCCCAGGCGATATCTTCGCTTGGGATCTTCCCCGAGCGAAGGCAGATCGCCGGCCATCACAATTCCTTTTTTGACAGAGGATGCCTCCGCTCCTTGCCCTGAAATGGTGTGATGCGCTGGCACTTCATCCTGCAAGGTGCTCATTTGCGTACCTGCCCGTCACCGCGCAATACATATTTCGTCGTCGTAAGGGCGTCTGCACCCATGGGACCACGGGCATGAAGTTTCTGCGTCGAGATGCCAATCTCTCCACCGAGGCCGAAGACACCGCCGTCAGTAAAGCGTGTCGACGCGTTTACATACACAGCTGCAGCGTCTACGCCAGCAAGAAATGCCTCTGAAGCAGCATAGTCAGTGCATACGATGGCTTCGGAATGACCAGTGCCATAGCGATTGATATGAGCGATCGCTTCTTGGACGCCCGAAACGCATTTAACGCTCATCTTAAGGTCTAGGTATTCTTTTCCCCAATCCTCTTCGGTAGCCTCACCCATGGGTATGCCGTTTTCCTTGCAAATACGGCGCGCATCATCGTCCCCCACCAGCTCAACGCCACGGTCTACAAGAGCTGAGGCTACCGGGGGAAGCAGCCTCTGGGCAGCAGCTGTGTCGACTAACAAGGACTCTGCTGCGTTGCATACTCCCGGACGCTGCGTCTTGGCGTTGACGACAATGTCGGTCGCCATGTGAGAATCCGCGCTTGTATGGAGGTAGATATGGCAGTTACCTGTTCCGGTCTCTATGGTTGGCACTGTTGCCTGCTCCACGGTCGCCTTGATGAGGCGCGCACTCCCACGGGGTATCAATACGTCCACAAGTCCTGTTGCGCGCATGAGCTCAGCCGTTTCAGCATGATCTGTGCTATCTATATATGTGACGCAGTCACGTGGAAGCCCGGCGTCTTCAAGCCCCGCTCGGCAGAGTCGCACAATTGCCTGGCAACTACTTTTTGCAGCTGATCCGCCTTTGAGGACGCATGAGTTTCCTGAGCGCAGACAAAGAGAAAACGCATCTGCGGTCACGTTGGGACGCGCTTCATATATGATGGCCACGACACCCAGGGGAACGCTTATCTTTTCCATACGCACGCCCGCAGCAAGCGTACGGCCATCTAGGACCTTCCCTAAAGGATCAGGCTGGTCTGCAATTTCAAACATCGAAGCTACAAGGGCCTTGAGACGTTCATCGGTAAGCAGAAGCCTGTCCATGAGAGGGTCTGCCATGTGAGAGGCACGACCGTTTGCGACATCTTTCGCATTGGCTTCAAGCACCTCTGCTGACAAATCTTCGATACGCTTGGCAGCAGCTCTTATTGCTTGGCGACGCTGCGCATCAGTCGCCTGTGCAAGTATGCGCGAAGCTTTTTTTGCTGCTGCTGCCTTTTGTCGAGCTTCTGACATAATGCTCCTCCTTGCTTAAAATATGAGCAGTTCGTCTCGGTGTATGGCCGGCATCCCGTTTTTTTCAGGCATGAAGCGCCTAATCACATCTAACCTGAGCCCTCGTATCTGCTTCATCTCTTCACTGCTATAGCGGACAACGCCCCTTCCTACCAGCGTGTCATCAGGAGCTAGCACATTGACAACATCACCGGAGCTATATGTTCCCATACTTTCCATAATACCCACCGGCAAAATAGAAGCCCCATGCTCCTGAACGGCCTCCAAAGCGCCAGCATCAAGCTTGATTGAACCTTGAGGGATTTCAGCAAGACCAATCCAAAGCTTCCTGCCCGTCTCATGAGCCTGCTCGTCCGGCTCAAAACGAGTGCCGACTGCTTGACCGCCCACAACATCTACAAGTACATGAGGAGACCTGCCCCGACAGATCACTGTTGGAATGCCTGCAGCAAGTGTGGCACGTGCTGCACGGATCTTCGTGGCCATACCACCAGTCCCTAAAGTAGAACTAGATCCTTTTGCCATAGCTGAGATATGAGAATCAACCTTAGAGACATGAGAAATGAGCTGAGCATCAGGGTTATCCTGAGGATTAGCCGTATACAGTCCTTCGACGTCTGAGAGAATCACATAGAGATCCGCACTGACAAGTGTGGCTGTGATGGCGCCAAGCGTATCGTTGTCTCCAAAAGTAAACTCAGCAACAGATACAGTGTCATTTTCGTTGACCACAGGCACGCAGCCAAGCTCAATCAAACGGAGAAGCGTTGTACGTGCATGGAGATAACCGCTGCGATCTATGACATCACGGCGCGTGAGAAGAACCTGTCCGCACGAAATGCCATGCTCAGCGAGTACCTCGCTATATGCCTCTGCAAGCGCAACCTGCCCTGCTGAGGCACATGCTTGCAACGTTGCCATGTCAGAGGGCCTTTGTGAGAAGCCAAGTCGCTCAAAGCCAGCCGCAACGGCACCCGAAGATACGAGTACCATATGGATGCCTCCATGCACAAGTGTGGCGATCTGGTCGCACAGCGCTTGCACAAAGGCTGCATCTATTCTCCCGTCGGCATCAACAAGCGTAGAAGACCCGATTTTGGCTACAACTGTACCGCCGACAGACACTGCTTGTGCCATCAAATATCCTCCTCATTATTGTCGGAGACCGTCGTGCTGAGATCTTTGCCGCCTTCGATGCTAGCCCCTTCGGCCACAGGGGCTTCTTGTGTTGGTGCAGTGCCTTCAAAGTCAAACTCGTAATCGAGTATGCGCACTTCATCCCCCACAGAGGCCCCAGCTTTCTTCAACTTCTCCTCTATGCCTGCGCGGGCAAAACGATGCTGCAGGTACGTTATGGATTCGTCATTATCCCAATCAGTCTGTATAACCATCCGCTCTACGGCGTCGCCCGTAACTCTCCAAACGCCCCTTTGTTCCTGAGTGACCTTGACGATAGCGTCACGCTGGCGTCTCTTGCGTTCAAGCTGCTCGTTGAGTAGCTCAACCGGTTCTGAAGTTGTAATGGTTGAGCGAAGCCGGGCCACTTCGCCAGAACACGCGGCGACGAGAGCAGGCAAGCCCTTCCCCGTGACCGCGGAAACGGCAAAGAACGGACGCCCTCTCTCGGCCGCAGCCTTGGCTAGGCGCGCCTGCGCCGCCTCAGTGCCAGGCATGTCGCATTTGTTAGCAACGACAATTTGGGGACGCACAGCAAGATCTGCCGCATACGCAGCGAGCTCTCTGTCAATCACCTCGAGATCGTTCACTGGGTCTCGACCTTCAAAGCCGCCTGTAACATCGACAACATGCAAAATTACGGCCGTACGCTCTATATGCCTGAGGAATTCGTGACCAAGGCCCTTTCCCTCAGCGGCACCCTCGATGAGGCCTGGGACATCTGCCACGACAAACGAACTTCCATCCTTCGAACGCACCATGCCGAGGTTCGGCACAAGCGTGGTGAAAGGATAGCTGGCTATTTTAGGTCGAGCCGCTGAAATGCGCGCAATGATTGAGCTCTTCCCAACAGAGGGCATGCCAACAAGGGCGGCGTCGGCCATAAGCCTCATCTCGAGCTCCAGCCAATGCTCACGTGCTGGGACCCCCTTTTCAGCAAAGGCAGGAGCACGCCGCACAGAAGTGACGAAATGTATGTTGCCCTTGCCACCGATGCCGCCTGGGCCGACAATAACATGTTCTCCAGGCGCTGTGAGGTCTGCAATCTGATAGCGGCGAGCCATTGTCGTCGGGTCGAGCTCATACACTGTCGTGCCAACAGGCACATGAAGAATGAGATCTTCCCCGTCCCTGCCGTGACGGCGAGAGCCTTGGCCATGCGTCCCGCGCTCTGCATGAAAATGATGCTTGTAGCGATAGTCGATAAGTGACGAAAGCTGCGCATCAGCAAGCAGCACGACGTCGCCGCCGCGGCCGCCATCGCCACCATCAGGTCCACCCTTCGGCACGAACGCTTCCCGACGAAATGACATGCATCCTGCGCCGCCATCGCCACCGCAGACGCAAACTCTTGACAGATCAGTAAAGTCGCTTGCCACGAAAGCCTCCTCTTACACCTCATATGGTAGGCCATCGAGACCTGAGCGGCGGGTATGAAAACCTAGAATAGAGCACCAACTACAATTATCAAGGCAGCAATGACAAAGAAGGATAAATCTACCGCACGAAATGGATAGCGCTTGTAAGAAGAGCGCCTTGTACGCAAATAAAATCCTCGCTCCTCGGCTGCAAGCGCAGTGTCATCTGCCTTCGCAACCGACGATATGAGAAGCGGCGCAGCCAAGGGCAGCATCAGCCGCAGCTTGTGCAAGCCTCGGGCCTCGTCAAATCCAACGCCTCGCGCTGTCTGAGCTTCGATGATTTGACTCATTTCTGAAGCAAAAATAGGAACGAAGCGCAAAGCCGTTGTAATGGTAAACGCATAGCGATAGGGAATGTGCAGCACTTCGACAGCTGCATTTGACAGATCCACTGGTCGGGTAAGCGTCAACATCTGCATGAGCGGCAGTGCAAATGCGATAAGCCGCAAAGCTACATGGGCGCCTGTGTCAATTCCGCGATCCGTCATGAAGAGGAATACGGCCGTGCCATCACGTACCACGGCTGTTTGTATGACAAACATTACACAGCCGAGTACCGCAAACCCACCGAGCAGCGAGATGGTCTTCTTCCCGATCCCAGCATAAAGGCCCACTAGAAGCTCAAGCAGAATGAACAGAAGAAGAACGCGCACATCGCTCGCCAGAAACGTGGCGACGCAAATGGAGACGGCTAACGCGATCTTGGTGAGGGGGTTCGCACGGTGCAAAGCCGTGGTGCCTTCTGAATAGTCAAGAAACCCAGCCATTACTTTACCAATCCCTCTGTAACGCGCACAAGGTCGCTGACCTCGCAAACGCCTTTATATGATGGTGAGAGCTCCTGTGCAAGCTTCAAGGAGACGCCCATGATCTGTGGAGGGGCAACACAGGCAGCCTGCATCAGCTCAGCCTTGCCAAACAATTCAATGGGATCTCCGTCGGCAAGGATGTGCCCGTCCCCCATCACAACCAGACGCGTCGCGAAATCCGAGGCAACTTCCATGTCATGGCAGACCATGACGACCCCGCAGCCTTCCTCCCGTGCCGCACAGACTGCTCGCATGACGACCATACACTCGCGGTAGTCAAGGCCGCTTGTGGGCTCATCAAGGATCAGGACTTTTGGATTCGTGATGACTGTCGATGCCAAAGCAACTATCTGCCGCTGTCCACGCGACAACGTGAAAGGAGATGCATCCGGCGGCAACGAGAAATACCTCACCGCATCGCCTGCACGAGCGAGCGCCTCTTCATGCGATACACCAATCAGTTCAAGAGAAAAAGCGATCTCCTCCAGTACAGTGTTTTTGCAGATTTGGTGATCTGGATTTTGAAAGAGCGTTGAAACGTAATGGGCGATCTGGCTTGTCTTGCAACTCGCCGTATCAAGGCCACATATAACGACGCGGCCTGAATCAGGCTTCAGAAGACCGTTCATGAGCTTGGTCACGGTTGTTTTGCCGGCGCCATTTTGGCCGATGATGCCTACAAGCTCTCCGGGCCTGACTTGTAGGCAAATGTCGCTTACCGAAGCAGCATGTGGACCATAGGAAAAATTGACGTGGTCAAAGACCAAAAGCGGATCTGTGGCCTCTGTCTGTGCAAGCTGGGCTTGAGCGCTCTGCACCTCTTTGCTTCTTTTCGGTGCTATGCCAACGCTTTTGCCACAGGCACCTGCGCCTCTGACAAGAGAAGAGATCCCCTCGATTGCCTCGAGAGACGTCAGGTAGGCAGACTTCTCGCTGATGAGGCTTTCGGCACGTAGTTTGTTCGACACACGCGTGACGCGCGGGCAATCGACGCCTATGCGCCGCAGCTCCTCAGAACGGGAAAAAACCTCCTGGGGAGTCCCATACAGCGCGATGCTCCCCTTGTTCAACACGGCGATCCGGCGACAATACTTTGCGAGTAGGGCAACTTTTTGCTCTATGACGATGACCGTCAAGTGCTCATGCTCGTTTAAGTTGCGAAGAACGTCAAACACCATGCGCGAGGAGGCCGGGTCGAGTGCGGCTGTAGGTTCGTCCAGCACCATTACCCGAGGCTGCAGCGCTAAAATCGCGGCAATCGCAACCTTTTGCTTCTGCCCCCCCGACAACGTAGATATTTCGCGATGCAGCAAGTCTGATATGCCAACAGTCTCAAGAGCGCTCTTTAAACGATCCATGATGCGGTCGTGGGGGACGCCGAAGTTCTCAAGGCCGTAGAGCATCTCGTCCTCGACATTGGCGGCGACCATCTGCGCGTCGATGTCCTGCAACACTGATCCCACAACACGCACCACATCAGTTAGGCGCACGTCACAAGTATCAAGCCCTCCTACGATGCAAGCCCCGCGAAACTCACCTCCGCTGTGATGGGGCACAGCGCCAGAAAGCACGGACGCAAGCGTGGTCTTGCCGGCACCCGACGGACCAATCACGCCGACGAAGTCCCCTTCGTTGACCTCAAGACAAATGTCAGAAAGCGCATCTTGGTCACTCGAAGCATATTTGAACGAAACATGGTTGAGTCTAACGAGAGCCTCAGATGTGGTGTTTGCGTCCTGCTGTGACACTATTTGCATCCCCCTTGAGCGCAGACGACCTGCTGGCAACGGACATACCGCCTAGCAACATCAACCGACAATGATAGTTAACGCCCAACGACCTTGCGCAAAGGTATGATCAAAGCTTGGACGACAATCGCATTGAAAATCGCTGTGCCAAAAACGAGCGGCAGTTTCACCAGCACCGTCGGAAGAGCTGCTCCCATGATGAGAGTGCCGAGAAAAGCGAACAACAGGCCAGATACTAGCGTGGAGCAAAAGGCGCCAACAAATGGCAGTGCCTTTTTGTGCGCGAGAGGCGAGACGACAAAGAGCGCCATCACTAAAGCACCTGCTGCCTCCGTCAAAAAGTTAAGGCCAGGTATTGAGGTCGTCAGCTGACAGACAACAGCCGCAAGTAAACCTATCAGCACTCCTTGGGACACGCTTGGGCAGATAAGGAGAATGCCGAGGCAGTAGGCTGCAATGAGGAATTGCGGCTTTATGCCCGTAATGGCAAGTGCATTGCCAAGTATCATGTTGAGTATAAAACCTGCTGCAAGAAGGATTGCTACGAGTATGAGCTGGCTTACGCCAAGCCTTCCCTGCTCTGCGGAAGTCTTAACTGTACGAACTTGATTCTTTTGATTTTCTTCAGACATAAGAGTAACGTCCTATCTTTTATGATCGCAATGAATGAACGCAAATGACCGCTTGGTACGCCGCCTTGCGCGGCTTGCCTATGCACGCGTCCTGTGTACCTTCTTAAGAGCTGGATAAAGGGCCTGAACAACGATGCCGTTCGCAAGCGCGGTACCAAAGACTATGGGGAACATTACAACCACTGAGCCTAGTGCGCCACCGAGCACGACAGTGGTAGCGATAGTTGCAAAAATCAGGCCAGAAACTACCGTCGTCAGAAACGTCGCAACGAAGGGAAGGTACACCGGCTTACCAGCATGGAAGAGATGCGTGACAATAAGACACATGACTGCAGAAGCGGGAATGTCAGCCACATACTCAAGGCCAGGTATCGACGTTGTGATCTGAATGACTGTGGCGGCCAAAATGCCAATCAGGACCGCTTGGGGAAGACGGGGACGAATGAGCAAAATTGCCAGGCAATATGCGGCGATGCAAAATTCTGGCTTAATACCCGTAATGGCAAGGGCGTTGCCGACTGTTGCATTCAAAATAAATGCAGCCGCAAGAAGAATCGCCACGAGTACAAGTGACGACACATCTAACTTACCGTGGCTGTCAGCATCTTTTATTTCGCGCACGGCTGTATTTTGCGCAGCAGATACGGCATTTGCGTCTTTTGACATGATCTCTCCTCGAAGTAGGTGGTAGCAATCTAACTGAAAGGGTTTCTACACGTATGCACAACTGGAGGGGTCAAAAAAAACGACCCCCGGCCAAACCCCGGAAGTCGTCTTCGCAATGCAATGCGACACTATGCGACTCAGAGTCGACCAAGACAAAACCAGTTGTGCCACCACCAGTTCATACCTACCTTTGTGGCAAAGTCTGTCATGGTCTGCTCCCTTCTTTTTTCCTCGTGTTCTTGATTTCAATGGAGACTATAACAAAGCTGAACGCGTACGGTGTCGCTAACACAATTTTTTGTCTTCAAATGGAAACAAATGAAGAAACAGGAAACATAGAAGCCCTTTGCCATACATGATAGCAAAAGGATACGCAGTCACAGTCTTCCAATCATCTGCCCTATCCAGCACCTACTCAGCGGGGACAACATTTACTACGTGCTTCGTGCCCCTCACAAACTGCACAGTACCGTCTTGTAGCGCGAACAACGTATCGTCCTTGCCACGGCCGACACCATCGCCTGGCGTAATGTGCGTGCCACGCTGGCGAACAATGATCTGGCCAGTCTTGACAAATTGGCCGCCATAGAGCTTTGTACCAAGCCTTTGTGCATTGGAATCACGCCCGTTGCGTGATGCTGCCTGACCCTTCTTGTGAGCCATCGTCTTACCTACCTATTCCTCAATGATGAAACTACTCAGCTGCTGTCTCAGAACTACCGGGAACAGACTCGATTTTGAGCCTTGTAAGCTGCTGACGATGCCCGCGCGTACGATGATATCGCTTGCGTTTGTGAAGCTTGAAGACAAGGACCTTGTCAGCTTTGCGTTGATCTACAACGGAAGCGACGACCTTTTGCCCAGCAAGCTCTTGAGGGTCGACGATAGTCTTCGTACCGTCCGCAAGCATGAGAACATCCAGGCCGACTTTACCGCCAGGCTGTATGTCAAGCTTCTCGACGTCGATAACGTCTCCCTCAGCAACCTTGTACTGCTTGCCACCCGTCGAAACGATTGCGTACATATGAGAACCCTTCATTACTGATGGTATCGATGCAACGGTTATTTATCATACAGGCGATAAGCTGCTCAGTCAATGAAAAATCATCCATCTAACACGACAAACTGCAAAATAAGCCATCTAAAAACTTTGAGCTCTATCAGTAGCTTACATAACGGGGCTTCTCGCCGCCCGGTACTAGCTTGAGCTCAGCAGGGATCTCCGCTTCTTTTTTGACAGGACCACTTAGGTATAGCAAATCATGCAGTCTCTCAGCCAACTGATCTATTCTGCCGTCACAGTGGGCGATGAGGAACAGTCCGAGCGCCTGCGTATTCAAAAAGGCGAGCAGTGTCCGGAAGACCCATGACATGGTCGAGGGAACAGCAGCTGAGATTGCCCGCCACATGCCGCGGCTGCCATAGGCAACTGCAATGACAGCCGCGGCATCAGCAATGCTGTCAAACGAGATGTCCTTACCGTATGAAGAGGAGACCTCAAACGCAAGCTTCGCCTGATTAGCCATCATAAGAGGCAAGTCTGAGCCATGGATGATGTCAACGGCGCCGATGGTCGCGTTCTCAACGGCGCATCGCATGACTAGCGAATGAGCAAGCGACTTGCGCAGGAAAGGAAACGATGCTGCAAATGCGATAGGCTTGTCTGTGACATCGAGCAGCCACCGGGATAGAAGACTTTCCAGCTCAGGACACGTTTGAGCGACAAGAGGAGAAACAAGCACAGCTAGCTCCTCTGAAGGCAGCGATGGCATATCAAGCGAGCTCATAGCAAGAAGCGCTACAGGAACCCCTCTGTGGGCATATCTCAACGCACACTGCGTACATCCGCTTTTGTTGTCGCCGACAAGAACGATGGATGCGTCACAGATAGCGCTGGCATCAGATAAGCCGGCTGGCAATGCCATCACATGCACTGCCGCAGATGTACGCTCTGCTACGAGCGCATCGCGTACCCAGCAGGCAAGCTCGTGGGAAACGCCTGAATCCACAATGACTATCAAGCTAATGGATGCAGAACCATCTTGCCTTGCAGCTCTACCTGTGCCAAGGACATCTATGATGCGTGAAAACGAAAATCCGCTATGAGCTGCCATGCGCCTCTCCTCATGATGATGTGGTCTTCTTGATTCTAGCGGATCGGCCCTTCATAGGGACTTTGACGTTCTAAGGGGCTAGGCGGACTTCTGACGGTGCAGCCAAATGGATTGCACAACGCCAGCCGCAGTGAGCTGAACGACCATTGACGACGAGCCGAAGCTTATGAAAGGAAGCGGGATGCCTGTGATAGGCATAATGCCGATGCACATGCCGACGCTTTCCAGTAGCTGAAACGTCCACATCGTGGCAATGCCTGCCAAAATGAGCTTGGCATAGGGTGAGTCCAATCTTTGGGCGAGACTGATCGTTGCAAAAACCGCCCATGCGAACAGGAGCAGCAGCAAAATGGCTCCCAAAAATCCAAATTCTTCCGCAAGCAAGGCAAACACGAAATCGGTATGCGCCTCAGGCAGAAATCCCGATCCAGCCTGTGTTGCGTTGCCGATCCCCTTGCCGAAAAAGCCTCCTGACCCAACTGCGATCTTGGCCTGCTGCAAGTTGTAGCCATCGCCTGTTGGATCGACCGATGGATCTATGAAGACAAGCAGGCGGTTCAATTGGTATGTTTTTAGGATGTGCGGCAGTCCTGGCGCCAGCGAGGTGCCGATGACGAGAGCTGCCCCTGCTACAACGATGCCAATCGTGATAAGCACCCAGCTTCGCTTCGCGCCTGAGCAAATGACAATGGCGGCACCTACAACGAAGATGATAAGGCTGGTGCCCAGATCTTGGGTGATCATGAGAATAAAAATGGATGTAAGCACGCCACAAAGCGTGAGATACTCACGCAGCGTATTTATTTTGCCGTTATATTGAGCTCCCAACGAAGACATCAAAAAGATCGAGAGCAGCTTGACGAT
>Ga0214925_100508_pt1 | contig 17330 bp, 18 predicted proteins | sample Stichaenrichment_FD_168299 | JGI IMG/M metagenome (GOLD analysis project Ga0214925, IMG submission 168299) | Xylose enriched microbial communities from anaerobic bioreactor in Madison, Wisconsin, United States - 63SRT | ecosystem: Engineered > Bioreactor > Anaerobic > Unclassified | place: USA... | reverse complement strand
CGGTTCCGTTCCCACCAAGGGCCTTATAGGGCTTGTAAAGATATTCCAGATTACTGCGGTCCTCCATCGAACACCAGCCCCGGGCAAGGAAAAAGCTGCAGGCCTGATAGATCCGGTCATGCAGCAGGGCCATCATTCCTTCTTTGATTTCATCGTTCTCCTGTTTCCTCCGGAGCAGTGCCCGCCAAAGCCACGTGATCACGGCAATGATCAGAGCGAACAGCTCCTGAATCCAATACCTCAAAACAAAATCGATCAACGGTATCACCTCCCATCCGGATCAAACTCTTTCCTTTTTTCTTTCTCGTCATCTTTCTTTTTCGTCCGTTACTCGCACTCGCTTTCTGCAACGTAGAAGTAGCCACGATCGTCTGCATTGTTCTGGGAATTATCCTTCGTGTACAGGATCTGAATGGTATGCGTTCCATTGTCGGGGATCGTGTATTCGGCCTTGTAGTAAGTCGTCGATGACTGCATGCCGCTTGTCGTCAGGACACTGCTTCCACCCCTTGATACGTTCGCATCCAGAACACCCGCCATCGTATAGTCGTAGGTGTTCTCTGCATAGGACCGGATATAGACCACAAATTTGGAATAGCCAACAAGAGTGATCGTCGCGGTCGATGCGCCGTTATTGATGTGGTAGGATCCCGCGTCAGATTTATAGACGGTATTGTTATTAATCTTGGTTCCGGTATCGACCCACTGGCCGTTTCCGAGATCCACAGAATAACTTCTCGCAACGAACGTCAGGGTTGTCATTGCACTTCCGAGATTTTCTGATGTGGCTGTGATCTGAAGCGTGGAATTTGCAGCCGGGCTGCTTAAGGTCAGAACGCCGGTTGAGGCATCGATGGTGGCTCCGGTAAGCGTTCCTGCTGACCAGGTCAGCCCTGTCGCTTCCCCGGTCGTCTGATATCCGTCCTGATCGATCACCTTTAGGATGGTCTTACAGTCAAAGGTGGCTGCTGTGACATTGACCAGAACAGAATCCTGAAGGGTGATCCCGGTTGCTGCATAGACCGTGCTGTAGTGGATGGTCGCATTCGTTGCACCCCATGGTGCATTGGAGATCGCTCCCTGTGCCCACGGAACATAAATGTCACTCAGGTTGCTACAGTCCTTAAAAGAAGTGGAATCAATCCCGTTTTCCGGTGTAGAATGGAATCGAAGCTCAGTAAGGCCGGTACAGTTCTGAAGGGCATGGTCATAAACACCGTTAATGGTATCCGGTAAATACGAGAAGCTCGCCAGAACGCAGTTATAATAGGCATATCCCGCCAGCGTCTGAAGCTGTCTCGGAAGCTCCGTGAGTCGCAGGTTTTTACAGTTGTAAAAAGAGTAAATATAGATGTTCTCGAAGGTAGGCGGGAACACCACCTCCTCCAATGCCGTACAGTTATAAAAGGCATAGTTCGTCGTACATACCGAGCCGGAAGCAAACTCCACCCGTTTCAGGCTGGTGCAGTCGGAAAAGGCGTGGTTTCCCATCGCATTCGTCTCCATCGCCGGGATCCGGACCGATTCCAGTTTCGTGCAGTTGGAGAACGCATAATTCCCGATGGTCTTCACGGAGTCCGGAATCGTCAGATTGACAGACCCCGTGTTGTACATGGCGTAGGCACCGATGGATGTCACATGATCCGGGATGGCAGAAATGGCAAGGTTACTGCAATCGTTAAAGACATTCTCATTCAGCGTGGTCAGATTCTCCGGGAGAGCTGTTGCGGTAAGATTCGTGCAGTCCCGAAAAGCAGCCGCTCCTATCGAAGTGATACTGGATGGGAGGCTCGAAACGGCAAGCCTTGCGCATCCAAAGAAAGCACTGCTTCCGATCGAGACCAAACCGTCCGGAAGACTGGTTAAAGCCAGGGCGGTGCACTGATAAAAGGCACTGATTCCAATGGTCACCACACCCGAAGGGAGACTCGTGAGAGAAAGCACCGAGCACTGATAAAAGGCGCTGTCTCCAATCATGGTCACGCTGCTGGGCAGGGACTCCGGATGATATTTGCTGCAGCCATAGAAGACCCCTTCATAGATACTCTTCAATCCCGAGGGCAGGGTAAAGTCCGTCAGGCTGCTGTCATTTTGAAAAAGATAGGACGGAAGCGAGATGACGGAATCCGAAACCGTCACCTTGGTAAGCTTATTGTTGTTGGCAAAGGCGTAGTTTCCGAGGGTTCTCGCAAGCGGAAGATTCGCTTCCTGCAGGACAGGGTCGATGTTGCCGCTTCCGACAAGCCCATAGTCCTGAACGGTCACCACGGCATCTCCCTTAACCTTCAGCGCTCCAACATTCTGGAGGCTGTAGGAAGAAATGATCGTGGCATTCCCAAGATCCAGTTCCGAGAGATTTCTGGCCACCAGTCCCTCGCCAATGGCTCCGATATCCGTCGTGGAAAGATTTAAGATCGCTTCTGACATATCCTCCGGTTTATATTTCGTTGTTTTCTTATTTTTACTCCGGATCGCATCCGCGATGGCCGTAAAGATTTCTGTGAGAGATGCCATCAGTACTCCTTTCCCAGCGCGGTTTCTACGTCGTTCGGCAGATCGACTTCCTGCGTCGTTCCTTCCGAATCGGTGAGCGTCAGTTTGTGATCATTCAGAGCCATCGTGTAGGTCCGTCCGACCGGAACGTCCACGCTCTGCGTAACGTTATCGCCGTTTGTAAGCGTGATCGTTTTCCCTGAGATCGTCAGGGTATAGGTCATGGTTTTGGCCGCTTTGGTGGCTTCCTCACTCATGTTCAGGCTGCGGAGTGCATGCACGATCGCATCCCGGACCTCCTCACCCCGGGAAGCCGTCTCGATGGTATTCAGTTCCTGTTCCATGTCTTCCATAGGATTTGCCTCCTTCAGCTGTTTTCTTACGTCGAGAGATAATTTTCAAAATCTCCATCGGAATAGACCAGCTTCACATTCTCCTGGTCAAACTCGATGGAGTAGTTGGAGAGCCGGTCTCCTTCTGCTGTCACAAGGTCCGCATCGATCTTGTCTGTCGTATAGAATCCCCTCGAATCCCACTTCAGGGAGATCAGGTTGATGCCGGATGTATGTTCCCCGTTATAAATGATCTGCCCTTTGTATGCGAGGAAGGGAACATATTTGATCGTTGTCACGTTCTGCGCCTGCACGCCAAGTTTCCGGTAGCCAAGGGATCCGTCCCCTTTCAGATACAGCCGAAAGCAGCATTTGGTCACCACCGCATCTTCGTTAATCCGAAGGAAAGCACCGTACTGATCGACAGGCATGTCTCCGTACTTGGAGATCACTGCAGGAAACATGATCCACTGCGCATACCGTGCCCGGTACTGAATGACATCCGGATAGACTTTTTTCTCTCCGACCATCACTTTCCCGATCCGCCTCGTTCCCACATAGATCGGCTGCGTAAGATCCCGGAATACAAAATCATTGATACAGATGCTCATGATTCCCGCCTTTCCTTTATTCGCTGGACTCAATGAAGTAGACGGTCTCTGCATCTTTCTCAGAGATCGCGTCATACTCCTCCTGCGATCCGAACCAGTGATGCCAGCCGTCGCCTTCCGACATGTTGTCGATCTGGTCCTGCATATCGCTGATATCGTCCTGCATGTCGCTGATGTTATCCTGAAGATCCGTCACGTTGTCTTCGAGATCCTGCGTCTCGGCATCGCTGCTGTCCGTCATATCCGCATAGATTTCCGTAAGGGTCTGCTTGGCGGAGGTGCCCAGCGTGATCTGCTTCGTTGCGGTATCCAGTTTCAGGCTCATCTTGGTAAGGGGCAGATCCCGGTCTACAAGGTGAGGCTTTGAAACACAGTGGATCATCTGCCCGACCTGAAAGGCCTCGAAGTTGGAATTTAAAAAGTGAAGCTCGGAGGCATCACACTCGATTGACAGATGATCGAACTGCAGAGAATTCAGATATTCCACACCGTCCTGATATAAGGTTCTTGGGTCTGACACTCCAGAGAAGGTCACTGCTTTCGTGATCTTGCCATACACAGAGACTGCTTCCGATTCCACGATCTTCTTCCCGTTATTGATACTCGCTACCGTAAGAGGCTGTCCTGTCTCGCTGTCCGTATCTCCCAGCGGAAGAACGCAGGTCGCCACATCCTCCCCGCCGATGTCGCCGGAGATGTTTAAGAGATTGAGTCCAAACTCAATCGGCTGATTGCAGGAATAAGGCATCTCTGACAGCCAGTCGATGTAGTTCACCCCGTTTTCCCGACGAACAAAAAAGTACCCTCCCTCAGCGGAAAGGCACTGCTTTTTCAGAACGTCCATCGTCTGCTCATATTGTAATTTCCGATAAACTTTTTTATCCGGAATCGTGATATTTCCCACGGCGAACTGCCGGTTTTCTGCAACCTGCTGATTGTGAACTGACACGACATGACGGAAGAAGTCCTGAATGGAAATGGATGAGAACTCCTGCATTTCCTGCACCGAATCATTGAAATAGGCCAGCGCACCTTCGCAGGTCACCCGCTTCTGCCGGTAATAATCTGTCTTGATTTCCACAGGCCTTCCGAACCAGAGCAGGTGATCGCCTTCATACACTTCGATATCTGAAGTCAGAAGCTGCACGTTATCATAAAAAACATGGCTGGCTGGCATCGTAAATTCAAAGCTCCCGGAGGTATTGAGCTCCGTTTCCAGCTTCGGATCCAGAAGGACCATGTCCGGATATTCATAATTGAAGATGGAAACTCCATCCAGCGTAACGTTATAAATCATAGGCTTTTCCCCAGAGAATAATCCACAAGGACTCTGCCGTTCCCTTTGAATACCATCGGGTTATCTCCCGGCTGCAGGAGAATGGCATCGCTCTTGTTTTCTCCCTTGGCCAGCGTGTGATCGACACCGTCAAAGGTCACGGTCATCTGCGCCGAGCAGATAAAAGTCGGTGCCACTTCGAGCTTCGATGGATTGATGAGATTTCTTCCCTTTGTGCCATCCACATCGAAGGTTCCGTAGTAGATGATGTTGTCAAAGAGATCATTCCACAGCCAGTCATAACCCTTGGTTGAGGTTGCGATATATTTGTAAGGTTCCAGATTGTAATCCAGAACGATGGTCGAGTCCTTCTCCTCGGACTTCCAGCTGTTCACGGAGATTCGCCCGGTGTAGAAGTAATCCGGCTCATCCGTCAGAATCAGCTTCTCGGTCTTCCCATGAATCGTCATCAGAAGATCGGTATAGACCTCGGCCCAGCGTTCCTGCGGCTTCAGCCAGAATTCCCATGAGCCGGTCCTTCTTCCGTATCGGACTTTTCCGGTCAGGATGTCGGAGTAATCCAGCTGGCCGTCTCCGCCCGGGACATCGATATAATTGGTTTTTACTTCCGGCTGGGCTACATGGAGCCTGCTTTTTGCAACAAGGCCCCATTTTTCATACACGTTGTAGCCGCCGATAATCACGGAATGTTCCATTTATCCCCTCGCCTTTCTTCCGGCGATCCTGCCGAGCTGCTGATTCATCTTCGGAGCAAGGCTTCCCACCAGTGTTCCGGAATCCAGAACCACCTGCTGGTTTGCCATCTGCGGGAAGTACTGCCGCATGAGCTCCATGATCTCATTCCCAAGTGCAGAGATCGCCTGTACGGCAGCATCCTGACCGGACGCATCCGAAATCATGCTCTGCAGTTTTCCGGTTCCGACGATAGCCTCCTGCCCGGCTTCGCCTCCGCCAAGGAGACTGCCGCCAGAGGCACCGAAAATCGTCGGACTGTTCAGAAGGTAGGCATCGTCCATGGCCTTCTTGTACCAGCTCACAGACAGATGCGGTACAGAAGGTGGCTTCAGGGAGAGAGATCCGCTGATGGAGAAATGCGGGAGCTTGATCTTCGGAAGAGAAAGCCTACATCCTGCAAAGAAACCCTGAATCCGGCTCAGGCCTCCGCTTACCACAGACTTGGCATTCGCCATCGCATTCGAAAAGGCGGATTTCACAGAGCCCATCTTGCTCTGGACGGCAGAGGCAATCGACCCGAGCCGTCCTCCGGTGACCTGATTCATCACGTCAAAACCGGCTCTCCAGATAGATTTATAACCATCCATCGCAGCGCCGATCACTCGCCGGATTCCTCCACCATGCTGCTGAACGGAGGACTGAATGGCATTCCATGCATTTCCGGTGTTCGTTTTCACGGTCTCCCATGCATTCCCGATCGTGGTCTTTACGGTATCAAATGCCGTGCCTGCTGTCGTTTTGATGCCATTCCATGCTCCGGAGAGCGTACTGGTAATCCCGCTCCACGCGCTCGATGCAGCAGAGCTGATCGTGGACCATGTATTCCCGAGGAAGCTCGAAATACCGGAAAAAATACTCTGTGCGGTTCCGCTGATTCCACTCCACAGTCCGGAGAAGAAACTGCTGATGCCGTTCCAGACCGTCTCTGTTGTGATTTTGATTCCGTCCCATAGGCCAGAGAAAAAGGTCCCGAGCCCTTCGCCGATGGACTGCACACCAGAGCAGACTGTACTCCAGACGCCGCTGAACCACTCGGAGATCTCGCCCCAGTGCTTTACAATCTCGATCACACCGATGACCGCCGCAACCACAGCCGCGATGATAGCGATGATTGGAAGGATCGGAACCGAGACTGCTCCGATGGCCGGAACAACCGTACCGGAGATAAACCCGACAAAGCTGCCAAGCGTTGAAGTAATCCCGCCGATCGCCGAGACAACCTTACCAACAACGACAAGCACGGGTCCGACTGCAGCTGCAATCAGAGCTGCCTTCACGATGGCTTCCTGCATACCTGGAGATAAACCGTCCCATGCATCTTTCAGCCCCGTGACGACATCCTTGATCTGCGTCATGGCCTCGGTGATCATCGGAGCAGATGCATCGACAATCTCAGCGCCGAGGTCTTTCAGGTTGTTCATCACAACCGTCATCTGATCCAAAGGATCCAGCGTTTCATTGAAGGTGTTCTCAACAGAACCAGAGAAATCTCCGAGACTCGTAGAGAGATCGTCCAGAGATAACTTCCCGGTATTGACGGCATTATAGATGGCACCGCCTGCCCGGGAGCCGAACAGGTCATAGGCGGCCTGCAGCTTCTCGGTGTCACTCTTATTACTTCCCATGGTCTTGGAAAAATCTTTGATCGCATCATCCAGAGACTGGCCGTTCTTGGTGGCGACCTTCTGTGCCTTGGTAAGACCGGTGAGCATGGTCGAAGTGTCGAGACCTGACATCTCAACTGCGCCCATAAAACCTGCCGCCTGCTCTGCCGACAGTCCCATAGCCTGAAACTGGCCTGCATTCTTGGCGAGGTCCTGCGAGAGCGTGTCCATCGACACACCGGTTGCCTGTCCCACCTGGTTCAGAGCATCCAGCAGATTTTCGGCATCGTCAGACGACTGCCCGAATGCATTCAGAACGGAGGATACGTTATCAACGGAAGTGCTGACGTCTGTACTGTTGAGCGTCGCAAACTCCACGAACTTTGTGGAGAGATCTTCCAGCGCATCCCCGGTAAGACCAAATCTCGTATTGACCTCGCCGACCGCATCGCCTGCAGTCTGAAAGTCGGTCGGGATCGTCTCTGCGATGGACTTTGCGCGGTTCTGCATATCCTCAAGGGCAGCACCGCTTGCACCCGTCTTCTCAGTGACGGTATCAAGGGCTTCATCAACTTCTTTCCACGCAGCCACGGAAGCTCCTGCAGCAGCAGCGACCGGGACTGTGATGCCCTTGGTCAGTCCGCCTCCGACATCACTGATCTTGCCGCCGACTTCTTTCATCTTGTCACCGGCGACCTGAAGCTGCTGGCCAGCGACTGAGCCGAACTTCTTATACTCATCCTCAAGGCCTTCCAGCGACTGCTTGGTGGCCTCGATCTCCCGGGTCAGGGCTTCCTGTTGTTTCTGGGTTTCCTCGGTCTGAGGACCGGCTTTGAGCTGTGCGAGGGCTTCCTTCTCCTCGGCCAGTTTCTTCTTGGTTGCATCAATCGCATCGGTGAGATACTTCTGTTTCTGCGCCAGAAGGTCTGCGTTGCCGGGATCCATCTTCAGGAGCTTGTTCACATCCTTGAGATTACTCTGGGTGTCACGGATCTCCTTATTCACACCTTTCAGGGCATTGGAGAGCTTGGTCGTATCGCCATCCAGTTCGATTGTGATTCCTTTAATTCTGTCTGCCATACGGCTCTCCTTTCTATCAGCTATCGGTCATCCATCAACTATGCTCGATGCATAAATTTCACTGGCATAAAGCGGTTTTTCGTGATATATTATTTATGAGCAAAGAGCTCGCCGGTCATAACGGCAAGAATATTATGAACGTGTATGTTTAACTTCCGGAAACGACGGGGTGCTTAGGCGTAGAATATCGTTTACGTGTATGGAAGCTTGTCGAGAGGCAGGCTTCCATTTTTTAGGTGAAATAATATGAAAATTGTTACGATAAACAGAACATTATTAGCAGCGTACCAAAAGGATCCAGAAGTATTACGAAAAACAGCGCGTCCCTGTGTACTTGTTATTCGCTTAATGTATAAAGGCAAAAGCCGATCATTTGCGGTTCCATTAAGATCAAATATCTCCGCAAGTACACCAAAAGATCAGTATTTTGCTCTTCCAACACGTTCAACTACACGTCCGATGAACCATCATGGACTTCACTACATAAAAATGTTTCCGGTAACAAAAAAATTCTTAATTCGATATCGAATTGAAGGAAATGCTTTTGCTACGACAGTTCAGTCTGTTATAGACAAAAACGAAAAAAGAATTGTAACCGATTGTCAGAAATATCTTGATGAATATGAAGCCGGTCATCGTGTACCTTTTTCCACTGATATTGATCTGCTCCTTGATATTCTTGACTCACTTTCATAATGTCCAATTTCTCTTAAAATGCGTCGAAGTCGGACTGCACAGCAAGCTGTTCATATTCGTCATCGCAGAGATCATTCCCAGATTCGATGATCATATCAATGACCATGCCCTCCTCCATCTGATCCAGCTCCGCAATGGACAGACCCATCTGTTTGGCGCGGAGCATGTAGACGGCAGTGTTTATTTCCCGGTCGGTCGGGCGGCTTCTTTTTTTGGCTTCGAGGTTGTCCTTCTGGAACCAAGGTAGAGGGTGACAAATTCCTGCATGTGCAAAAACAGCTCTGCTCCGTCGAACTGGTCTGCCCAGGTAAGGAAGGCATCCACGTTCAGCGTGTTCATATCCTTCTTCTCCGCCTGCGCATTCATGATGAAAGCGAGCTTGTCACCGACTGTCATATCGGTCTGGTCATCCTCGCTGTTCTCCATCTTGTTCAGAAGGATCATCAAATCCTGATGGAAGACCTGCTTGAAACGATAGGCAGTTGTTCCTGTTGCCAGAAACGAGAAGGGCTTCTCGCCCTCCTCACAGGTTTTCAGTGAAATTTCCTGATACATGCTCTGCTCCCTTCTCACTTACTGGAACTGCTGGTTCCAGTACTGCTGGTGGATGTCGAAGATGTCGTACTGCTTGCAGTATTCGTTGTGCTGGCCGCCTTTGCTGCAGCAGGCGTGTAGACCTTGCTGTACCAGTTCTGATATGTTGCATCAGCAGTATCTGCACCAGATCTTGCCTTAACGATGTTCTTCCCAAGGGTTGCATCCCTGATGCTGGTGGCATTGATGGTCAGGCTCTCGGTCTGGACTTCAATGGAGTCCTCCTTTGTCTTCGATGCCACAGACGGTCTGGTCGCCGTGCAGTTGTACATGACATGACGGATTTCGTTCACATCGCCATCGAACTCAAAAAGCAGCGCGAAGTGAATCGCCTGTGCATCGGCATCCTCTACCAGAACACCGTTCCCATCCTTGATCTCGCCCAGCACGTTCTCGCGGAAATCCTCCGGAACCATCGCAGATTCAAAGTCTCCGTTGTAGCCGCTGTTCGCAGTGGTTACAAAGTACTGGACACCGTCTGCCCAGAAGATCGTCTGGTCTCCCTGCGCATCCAGCGAAAGAGATACAGCGCCCGGCCACGCCACAGGATCCGCGAAGGTGGCTGTCCCATCTTCGGCAATCGTCGCGATGGCGTAGTGCACGTTCTTCAGATTGTATTTAACCTTATTCTTCTTGTTCGCCATTTCAGGCCTCCTGTTCAAATGAATACAGAACCTCGTAGAGTTTTTCCGACTCTATCCAGGTCTCTGTCTTATCAAAGAAGATCCCGCCTTTCACAAGCAGATCTTCCAGTTTCTTCTCAGTCTCCGGATCCTTCTGATCCGTGTAGAGCTCAATATCGATCTCCGTAATCGGGAAATACACGGTGCCGTCTGCCGCGAAGTTGTCGCTGTTCGGACAGCGGTAACAGATAAAAGGAGGGTCAGGCCCTTCGCCCTCTGCGAAGTGATCGTAGGCGAAGGGAAGACCCAGTTCCTCCAGAATGTTGATGATCTCGTCCATAGTTCTCCTCCGTCAGCTCTTCAGTTCCTTCTCAATTTCATCGGATAACTTTCCAGTGATCTCTTCCTCGACCGGAGCGATGTGCGGAATGCCCTCTACCCGGCCACCGCCTCTCTTGGCGTGGCCTTTTTCCAACAGATGTGTCAGACCATAGATCTTGTTATGAACCACCACCTCTGCGCCGACCGCTGTCTCCTTCTGAACTGTGCTTCTCCATCCCTTGGCGTACTTTCCTCTGCGCTTGGGTGATTTCTCCTTCAGTTCCTTCACGGCTTCTTTGCCGGCATCCTTAATTTCCTGCTTCACGACGTCATTCACATCATCCACGTAATCGGAGAGTGCTTTCTCGACGGTTGCTGCCAGATTCTCTGCTTTTATCTTCATCGCTTCACCCTCTCACACTTGAACTTGAGACTCGTCTTCTTGAATCCCATCGGATCAATCGCCGTGACATTATATATGGCGTCTCCCATCCGGATCCGAATCTTTGTGGAATCGAGTCCTTCGAGGCACTTGGCATAGCGGACGGTGAAGTCGATCGCATCCGTGCTGTTCGTTGTCCCGGCTTCTTGGCTTTCCGAGCCACCACTCTGAACGGGTGTCGCCCAGCAGGTATAGAAGTCGTTCCACGCATTTGTATGGTTGCCGTACTTGTCTTTCACAACTTCGTTTTTCTGCACCGTAATCCGACACCGCATAGCTGCAATATTCATCCCGCACCTCCATCAGAATTCAAAACTTCGGATCCCGTTCTCCGAAGAGCAGGTTCCGGAGAGTGATCGTCAGAGCGTGATGATCGGCCTCTTCCCGGTGCTCGTTGAGATACGCGAGAGCATACAGAACAGCGACCACAATGATCGGACCGCTCTCATCATTCAGGCTGTCCTTCCGGAGAACCGACGCGACCAGACTCTCGGCAGCATCCAGTTCCTGCTGGATAATGTCGTCTTCGTCGTCAGAATCGACCCGGAGATATTTCTTTGCTTCCTCCAGTGAGAACATCACTGCCTCCCTTCCAGCCAGAAAGAAAGCCCAGGGCTGTGACACCCTGAGCTCCCGACACTACTTTGTTATGACTGCAGATCAGGCAGATGCTCCTGCCTTCATGATCTGCACGGCCTCCGGGAGTACCAGAAGACCATCGACACGCTCCTTCGCAACATAGCCGATCATGCCGTTGCCTGCGAAGAGCTCACGAAGCTCCTGCATGGAACGAGTGCCACGATCGCCGATGTTATAGTAGGAAAAATCGCCGAATGCCATCACAGGTTTCCCGGCAGAAAGTTCCGGTGCGAAGGCACTGGTGTGAACCGCATAGCCAACAAGTCTGTCCGGCTCTCCTGCCTGATAGGACGGCTGCCAGATATAAGCTCCGTTGTTATCCTTGAGCTTTCGGAGTGCCGCCAGCGTCTGATCGTTCATGATGAACGACGCCTTCTTACGGTACGGACGCTTCAGGGCATACACGAGATCCAGTACATCATCAGTACCGAGCTTGGTTCCGGTGAGCGTCTTGGCAACCGTGCCGCCATTCGTCTCATCAAAGAGACCGGTCGGCTTGCCCTTGCCATCGCCGTTCAGAAAAGCATCCTCCTCCGCATTGGCAATCGCGATCCCGAACTGGGTCGTGATGTAGCTGGCGAGATCAAACATGGAATCATAGAGAAGCTCCTCGGTAACCTTCACTGCCACGTGCAGCTTATGGGCATCAAGGATCTTCTGACCGAACTTCGCATCGGTGAACTGAAGCGCTCCGCCCTCCTCAATCCATGCCGCAGTCGGCTTGGCACCGGCGATGTTGATCTTGTGCTCTCCGGAAGTGGTGATATGAGTCGCAAGTCCTCTCATGATGTTCTCCTCATTCAGGACATCAATCAGTCTGGAGTCCCACTCTTCCGGAACGAGATATCCGCCATCGGCATCCACACCCTCCTGCAGGAGATCAGATACCTGATGGAAGTTCGTGCGCATGGCAGTCAGCATATCCTTGGCATACTGATCGGAAGCGCGGCCCTGTTTCTGCGGCTTCTCACCGCCAGCAGACGGCTTTCCGGAAAGCGGAGTAGAGGTCGGCTGGTTCAGCTGTGCCTCGATTGCTGCCTGACGGTTCAGGCGGTCGATCTCCTTGGTGAGATCGGTGATCTCCTTTTCCATACGGTCATAGGTCTGGCCATCCTCCGCAGAGAGAACACCGTTCTCTCCCCTGTGCGAGTCAAGGAAGGCCTTTGCTGCCTCCCATGCCTTGGCTCTCTTTGCAATCAAATCCTGTACGTTCATATGTGTTCCTCCTCACATCATGGTGTGCAGCAGATTCAGGCGATCCATCAGAGCATCCACGCTCCGGCCTTTCTCCGCTTTACTGGTTACTGCATTATCAGCTGCATAGTGCTTCTTCACCTTGTTGGTGAAGGCAGCCGCCATCTGGCGACTGGAATAAAGGAATCCTGTCTGGATCTGGTTCTTTTCCTTTTTCTTGGGATCCTCTTCTTCCGATTCTTTTTCAGCTTTCTTTTCTGATTCCTTTTCAGATTCCTTTTCAGATTCCTCTTCTGGTTTCTCTCCATCGGGATCCTCCTCTTCCGGTACCTTCTTGTCCTGATCAGCCTCATCGGATCGGTAGAGTTCCGGACGCTCCATCACGCGGTCTGCAAAATGAAGCTCGACTGCCTTATTGGCGTCCATCCAGGTCTCATCGTCCATGAGCTTTGAGAGCTTGTTCTTGGAAAGGCCGGTCTTCTTCACGTAGGCATTCAGGATCGAATCCTTCACAGAATCCAGCATGGAGATCGCCTGTTCCAGATCACTCTTATCGCCCATCGCTGCCGTCGCCGGATTATGAATCATCAGCATAGAAACCGGAGATACCAGAACCTCATCTCCTGCCATCGCAATGACTGACGCTGCCGATGCAGCAAGACCGTCAATCTTCACCGTGACCTTCCCGCTGTAGGAGAGAATCATGTTGTAGATCTGGGCTGCCGCCCAGACATCTCCGCCCGGCGAGTTGATCCAGACTGTGATCGGTCCCTTTCCGGAATCCAGATCGGATTTAAAAAGAGCCGGCGTGACGTCATCGTCAAACCAGCTCTCAGAAGCGATTGTTCCGTTTAAAAACAGCGTGCGTTCCGCAAGGTCTGGATCCGATCCGTCCGGTGCCTTGTTTCGCACCCACTTCCAAAACTTGTTCATCTCATCCTCCTTCCCCTTCGATGGGGTTTTGCGTTCTCTGTATCTTCCTCGGTCTCCTGCCCGGGATCATCCTGTTTCTGCTCCGGTGGAGCGTTTCCTCCACCAGAATTCTGATAGGCCGCCCCTGCCGATTTCAGGGGAGTCATGGATCCGTTCACCAGAAACAAATTTCCACCTTCAGAGTCCGGAACGAGGTCCATGTTTTCGAGCCTCCGCACATCGTTTACGCAGAGGAATCCGTTATTGATACCGGTCGCATATCCCTGCATGCGGGAGGCGTAGTTGCCTCGGAGAAGGCCGTCCACATTGAATCTGGCATAGTAGACCATCTTTTCTTCCCTTGTCAGAAGCGACCGGGAGATCGATGACTCGATCCGGGTGAGCCACGGTTGCAGACTATAAGTGACAAATTCCAGCGACTGTTCCTCAATGTTACTGAAGGTCGCGTGTTCCAGATCTCCGATCATATGCGGAGGAACTCGGAAAATCCTCGCGATCTCATCGATCTGGAATTTCCTTGTATCAAGGAACTGCGCTTCCTGCGGATTGATCGAGATCGGCGAATACTTCATGCCTTCCTCAAGGACGGCCACCTTCCCGGCGTTCTGGCTGCCGCCGAAGGCCGCCTGCCAGCTGTCCCTGACCTTTTCCGGATCCTTCAGGATACCCGGATGTTCGAGGACACCGGAAGGCGCTGCACCGTTCTCGAAAAACTTACTGCCGTATTCCTCGCAGGCCATCGAAAGACCGATGCTGTTCTTCGCCATCGCGATCGGACTGTATCCGACAAGACCATCGAATCCGAGTCCCGGGATCTGCATCACTTCATGCGGAGACAGCTTCACGATTGTCTCCTTCATGGTCGGCGCATCGTCACCCTTGGACCAGAGATATTGGTAATAGATATGCCCGGACTCATCACGATCCACAGTCATTCGATTTGGCATCAGCGGATACAGTGCTGTCACTTCTCCTTTGCCGTTTCGGATGATCTGGACGTAGGCGTTGCCCCAGAGGAGCAGATGCGTCATCAGTGTCTCCCAGAAGGAGTAGGCCGTCATCTCTTCATTCGGTTCACTGTGAAGTAGAAAGTACAGCGGATGATCCGTTGCCTTCACCTTGCTGTCATCCTCTTCCCTGTAAAGATGAAGTGGCAGGCTCGCTACGGCTTCAGCCAGCACCCGGACGCAGGCATACACAGCCGTGACCTGCATCGAGCTACGCTCGGTTACCGTTTTACCGGCTGTGGTATGACCGTAATAGGCACGGTACACACTGCCCGATGTCGAATCCTGCGGGTCTGTTCTTGCCTTCCTTCTGTGAAAGTAATCTCGAAATCCCATGTATCATCCTCCATCAAAATATAATCAGCCCGCGGCTGTCGTATACGCTCTCTTCATTTTCGTGACGGACACAGCGGTCCAGCGCCATGATTGCCGCGACAATGCCATCGATCTTTTCCGGCGACTTTGCCTTGGTCGGCTTGATATTGTCTGCCGCATCCCGATCAACTACCACGTTCAAAGCCATCCATCGAAGCACCGGATTCCCGCCATGGATGATCTTTCCTTCCATCATCAGCTTGTAGAATTCCTTGGTCGGAGGGCTCATGTCTTTAAATCCCTGTCCGAAGGGAATCATCGTCATGCCGTCACCTTCCAGATTGATAATGAGCTGCGTTGCATTCCAGCGGTCCACGGCAATCTCGCGGATGTTGTAGATCTGATAAAGGTCCAGAATGAACTGTTCGATGAAGTTGTAGTCGATCACGTTTCCTTCCGTTGCCTTCATGTATCCCTGCTTTACCCAGACGTCATAGGGAACCGACGCACGTCTTACCCTGATCGGAATGGTCTCCTCCGGCACCCAGAAAAAAGGCAGGCAGACGTACTTCTCTGTCTCATCCCTCGGCGGGAACATCAGAACCAGCGCGGTGATATCTCCGGTACTGGAAAGGTCGAGTCCGCCGTAACACTCCCTACCACGCAGGCTGTCCAGATCAATTGGCTGATTGCCCTGATCAAAAACCTGCTCCGGAATAAAGGCTGTCGTACTGGATACCCACATGTTTAAACGGAGCTGCTTGAACACCGCTTCCTCTGCCGGGTTTTCCAGTGCTTCATGGTAATGCTCCCGGACACGGTCGATGTCGATCGTCTGCCCGAGACTCGGATTTGCTTTGTACCAGTTCTTCTCATCGTGCCAGTCTTCTCCTTCTTCCAGTCCATAGACGACCGGATAAAATGTATGATCCACTCTCTGACCGGAGAGGATATCTTTTGCCTTCTGGTGCAGCTCGTAGCAGATCGAATTCTTATCCGTTCCGGCAGTCGTGATCAGGAAGAACAGCGGCTGCTCTCTCGCATCACCGGAACCCTGTGTCAGAACGTCATACAGCTTCCGGGTCGGCTGAGCGTGAACCTCATCAAAGACCAGACCAGATACGTTCAAGCCGTGCTTGGTACCTACCTCGGCAGACAGCACCTGATAGAAGCCGGCATTACTGTAGTTCACGATTCGTTTCGTTGCCGCCATGATCTTGGATCGCTTCAGAAGCGCCGGTGTCATGGAAACCATCTGGTGAGCAACGTCAAAAACAATCGAAGCCTGCTGGCGATCCGCAGCTGCACCGTAAACTTCTGCGGACGGTTCATTGTCCGCGTACAGAAGATACAGAGCAACGGCAGCCGCAAGCTCTGACTTTCCGTTCTTCTTGCCGATCTCGATATAGGCAGTCCGGAACTGACGCTTGTCATCCGGCTTTACAATTCCGAAGAGGTCCCGGATGATCTGCTCCTGCCACGGCAGCAGCCAGAAGCGTTTCCCGGCCCACTTGCCTTTGGTGTGGCGGAGCATCTCAATAAACCGCACCGCCCGGTCTGCCTTCGCTGCATCGTAATGCGATGTCGGAAGCATGAACCGGGTCGGCTGATAATCTGCAAGCACAGGCATATCCTCGGGACGTTCCTCCATTACGGATCACCTCCCAGAAGCTCCTCCATCTCATCACCCGGTTTGTTCTCACCTGCATCTGCGATCAGTCTCGACCTCGATGCGGGAGTCAGACCGAACTCGGTCGCGAACTTTCCCATCTGCTTCATGTAGGTTTGTGCAATCGATACCTGCGGAACCTGCTGCCAGTATCCGGAGGGCGTCCTAACAAGGGATCCATGCTCCGTAATAAACTCCTCGGCTTCTTTCCACCTCGCGTAGGACTGGCAGTAAGCGGCGAAGGCAGCCATGTCGACTTCAGTGAGCACGCCGAGTGCCTCCATCTTTTTCGCAAGCCGATGCCATTCTTTTCTCGCATCTTTGCTGAGCCACTTCGGACAGGCAGGTGCTTTCCGTTCTGGCTTCGGCTCATTCTCATTCAGTTTTCTTTTTCCCGGATTTCCTTCCAGCTCCTTGATTGCAGTCGGAGTCGGCTTTCTTCCTCTGGTCGCCATAAGAGGCACCTCCTTTCCGTCATATTTCTGTATCAAAAAAGGACCGCCAAAGCGATCCAGACCATGTGCTGTGTACGAGAGAGGGAGCTTTCGGCTCCCTCTCGGCGCTTTCTTATCTGAAGTTGTTCATGATGGCTAAAAGTGCAAGCTGTGCGTTTTCGGTTTCCGGCTCGATGTCCCAGCCTCTGTTATCGATAATTCCTGATAACAGAGGTTATCAATACTTTTGAGTTATCACGAATAATTGCATGCATCGCTGTTTTTTGGCTTTTTTTGATGTTCATTTATTG
>Ga0214925_100507_pt1 | contig 17401 bp, 16 predicted proteins | sample Stichaenrichment_FD_168299 | JGI IMG/M metagenome (GOLD analysis project Ga0214925, IMG submission 168299) | Xylose enriched microbial communities from anaerobic bioreactor in Madison, Wisconsin, United States - 63SRT | ecosystem: Engineered > Bioreactor > Anaerobic > Unclassified | place: USA... | reverse complement strand
GTAGTGGCACATTCCTTCCAGCTTCCGACGTTGACCTAGACAACCAACATCGTAGCCTTCCGGGATGTGCCACGCCTGCATTCGGCGGGCCATCCTGTTGCACTCAGAATGCTAATCCGCCTATCCATTCTTCAGAGTCTTGTTCTGGTACAAGTCTCTTGCAGATGGCTGCACATGTGTAATGCTTATAATGACTATCCTGTCATAAATTGAATGCATAGCAGAGCTTCCGTAAGTCTGTCCCGTGTCATCGGCCTCGCCTTCTGACACGTGCCAGATCTCCGTCGGTCGAGAATCCACCCATGAGAAGCACATACAGATGCTGGCACATCTAGACTTGTGGCATCTAAGCGATTCAATCGCTTGATCTCGTCATTCGGCGGAGGGAGCATCCATGAAGATTGCAATGGCAAACGATCATGCAGGAACGGACCTCAAGAACCAGATCAAGGAGTGGCTTGAATCGGAAGGACATGAGGTCGTGGACTTTGGCACCTATGACCATGAATCATGCGACCTCTCCGACTTTGTGCTTCCTGCAGCTCTGAGCGTTGCCAAAGGCGAGTGCGACCGCGGCATCTTCGTAGACGGCGTCGGCTATGGCTCTGCAATGATTGCAAACAAGATGCGCGGCATCTTTGCCTGTGTCTGCCAGGATCCGGTCTGCGCCGAGCTGGCACGGTAGCACAACGATGCAAATGTCCTCTGCATCGGCGGCAAGATCATCGGCCCCGTGCTTGCCATGGCAATTGCAAAGACCTGGATGGCAACAGAGCCACTGACAGCAGAGAAGTATGTGCGCCGCCGCGACAAGGTCGCAAAGATCGACGAGGAATACACCCAGCCGCTGAAGTGATGGAGCAGGCTAGCTCTCGATCCCGAAGAAGCATCAATCTTCTCTTGACATGAAGAAGCCCTGCCGCTCTATGCGGCACTCATGCAGCGGGCAGAAGATGTTCTTCCAGAATTCGGTATCCCCGTCCAGAAGGCACAGATAGCGCTCTTGAACAGGCATGTATTCGCATGCGTGCCGCCTCTTGCAGTCCGTCGCATGGCTTGGATGTCCCAGAGTTCCATCACGCTGACGTTCGGATTGGACCACCCGCTCGCATCGGCGCGCATAGCCGCCAAAGCAGAGGCATATCCCGGCAGGTGGACACACCATCTTGGTCATATGCGATGCGCCAGAGCTTGACAGCGAGCTTTTTTCCTGGCTGCATGAGGCATGCGAGCTCGCTGCACGCAAACGACACGGAGCTTAAGGCGGAAGGGACAGGCAGCCTGCTCCATGCTGTCACGCAGCTTTACTGCCCATACGGCGCTGTGTACCGGAAGGCGCTGTTCCGTCGTTCGAAGGGCGACCCCTCTGGGCGCAGCGGACAGCTAGCTTCCATACGGAGCCTTCCGGCACGATTCGAGGCAGCTTTTACAGGTAGCAATGCCGCCCAGGGCGGTCTCCCTGAGCTCGAATGGCAGCGAGTGTCCGACACTCCTCAGCGCATCCACCGTCTCGTCGAAGAAGGCGGTCGAATGGATGCCGGCAAGTGCAAGCTCGCACGAGACGAGCGCATTGGCAGCAGCCGAAGCATTGCGCTTCTGGCAGGGCTCCTCGACAAGTCCTGCGACCGGATTGCAGACGAGGCCAAGCAGATTCGTGAGCGCGATGGCGGCTGCTGCCAGACACTGCTGGGGAGAGCCTCCGAGAAGCTGCGTCGCTGCGCTTGCTGCCATGGCGGAGGCGGTACCGATCTCTGCCTGGCATCCGCCTTCTGCACCGGCAACCGTCGCATTCCTTGTCACGATATAGCCGATAGCAGCAGCATTGGCCAGAGCATCCCGGAGCTCTTCCTGACTGAAATCTCCAGCTTTGTTGAGAGCGTCAATCACGCCGGGAAGGATGCCTGCCGAGTCCGCGGTAGGCGCCGCCACGATGCGGCCCATCGAGGCATTCGTCTCGAGCACCGCCATGGCATAAGCTGCGGCTTTCGGAAAGACGCCGCTGAATACCTGATGCAGCTTGTTCGAGGGATGAGATTCTCTGTTGCCAGCGCACAGCTGCATCAGGGCATGGGCTTCGCCGCCGATGAGTCCGCCCATCGTGTGCATGCCATGCTCCAGCGGCGCTCTGACAGACTCCCTCATCACTTGGAGTGCACGGTCGAGATAGGCGTAGGTGCCAGACATATCCTTGCCCTGCATGGCAAGAAGCAGCTCTTCGCGGTCGAGGAATGCACGTCCAAGGCTGATGTTGCAGGTGTAGGCATGTGCCAGAATCGAGGTGCCATCCTGATAGTCGAGCTTCGGGAAGAGCTCCTGTGCCTCCTCAGGCGTATAGCGCGGCGTAGCGGCACCCGCTCCTTCTGGGAGCGAGAACGCCGGGATGAACCGGATGCGCAGCACTCTCGGATCTTTAAGCAGCATCTGCTGTACCTCGTCGGGAATCGCGCTGTCCACTTCGAGCACGTTGTAGGCAAGGCCGCCCTTGCGTTCCCGCAGGATCGTCGAGTTGCCGATATTGATCCCGGCATCACCCAATGTCGATGCCACAAATCCGAGAACGCCCGGCATATCCTGCTGGTAGATGATGGCGGCGCTATACTCCCCCGTTATCTCGACCTTTATCCCATCGACCCTGGTCAGCCGTGCTGCACCGCCGCCTATCGATTCGCCGCGTACGCTCAGCACTTCGCCTGCAGCATCACGTACCCAGACATCGACCGTATTGGGATGGCGGGGCTTCGTCTTGGAGTCGACCTGGAAATCGAACGAGATGCCCTGTGCCCGTGCAATCTCGAACGAATCGCGGATGCGCAGGTCGTCCGGCCTGAAGCCCAGAAGGCCTGCAACGAGAGCACGGTCGGTACCGTGGCCGCGATAGGTATGGGCAAACGAGCCATAGAGGGTGAAGCGCATCTCCTTCGGAGGCCGCCCCATCAGTTCATGTGCCATGAGCGCGATGCGCAGCGCTCCTGCCGTGTGGGATGAAGAGGGACCGACCATGATGGGACCGATAATGTCAGAAAGCCCCAGTGTCTTGCTATGGTTCATTTCAGGCGTCCTCTCTTGAAGGCAGCAGCATCTGCGGAAAGCCTGCATGCAGGCTTTCATGGCAGGTCCCTGCAGAGACATTCCAGCGGCATGTGCATGAACAGGAGTTCCGCTTCGATGAGTCTGTTGTATCAAAATCGAGGTACCAGAGAACGAGCGAAGGGGTATCTGTAACAAAGGAGAAGGGAAGCGGAAACGCATCCGGGAAGACGCCCCAAGATGCTTGCTGCAGGTCCACATGTTCCCGCTGGATCCAAGAAGCAGAGCCGATGCTTCTGCCGTTTTGTCCGGAGATGCTCATATACAGCCCCTCAGGATAGGCATATACAGCAGAATCCCCCGGTCCCAGGTGGCCGGGGGATTCTGCAGCCCGTTGCACAGCTGCCTGCCGAGCATGTGCGAAAGAGGATCTTCTGGTTCAGTCCTTGGGCTCTCCCGCCAGCGCATGCAGGTCGTCTTTCGTGAACTGGACGAAGGCGCTATCCCCCACCTGGTACTCATGCTTGTTCTTGGGATTGAACTCCGTAACCTTGATCAGGTGGCTGCCGCATTCGACATGGTAGTTCTGGTAGTTGCCCATGAAGCGGGACAGCACGACCTTGCAGGGCAGCTGTCCTTCATCGGCGATGTGAGCCGCTTCGGGACGCAGGACGAGCGTGATGTTCGATTCCGGCGCCATATCCTCGACGCCGTCTACAGGAATCTCGCTCTTCTCGATCTTTGCAATGCCGGTATCGCCTGTCTTGGATACGAGCGTGCCACGCAGGAAGTTCGCCTCGCCGATGAAGTCTGCCACGAACTCGTCCTTCGGACGGTAGTAGATGGTCTTGGGGTCTGCCACCTGATCGACAAGGCCCTTCTTCATCACGATGATACGGTCGCTGATTGCCATGGCCTCGCTCTGGTCATGCGTGACATAGATGGCCGTGATGCCAGCCTCCTGCTGGATGCGGCGGATCTCGGTACGCATATCGACGCGGAGCTTTGCATCGAGGTTCGAGAGGGGCTCATCGAAGAGCAGCACGCCCGGCTCGATGACAAGGGCACGGGCAAGGGCGACACGCTGCTGCTGGCCACCTGAGAGCTGGTTCGTCATGCGGTCTTCCATGCCCTCGAGGCCGACGAGCTTCAAGATGTTCGTGACCTTCTGCCTTATGGTCTCCTTGTCGAACTTGCGGAGCTTCAGTCCATAGGCGACGTTGTCGAAGATGTTGTAGTGAGGCAGGAGGGCATAGCTCTGGAAGACCATGGCAGTATCGCGCTTGTTCGGCGTGAGCTCGTTGATGGCTTCGTCTCCCAGATAGACCTGTCCCTCATCAGGGCTCTCGAAGCCTGCAATCATGCGCAGGATGGTCGTCTTGCCGCAGCCAGACGGTCCGAGCAGGGTCACGAACTCTCCCGGCTCTATCGTGACGTTCGCATCATGCACGGCATAGAAATCCTTGCCGGTCTTCGGGTCCTTGTAGATCTTGGAGAGGTGCTCGAGGCGCACGCCCTTCTTCTGCTTTCCCATGGATCAGGCCTCCTTGGAAGTCTTGGCGCTGGTGCCGAAGCGCTTGGTGAAGGCATTCATCAGCATGACCGCGCCATAGGTGATAAGGATGAGGATGGTGGAGAAGGCGCAGGCTGTGCCGTACTCGCCCTTGCCGGCGAACTCGTTGATCTGCACCGTGATGAGGAAGAACTGCGGCGTCACAAGCAGGATGACGGCGCTGATTGCCGTGATGGAGCGCACGAACGTCGTCACAAGGCCGCTCAGGAAGGAATCCTTGATAAGGGGCAGCGTGACCGTCATGAATACCTGGAAGCTGTTCGCTCCCATGTCGTATGCCGACTCCTCGATGGACTTGTCGATCTGGCGCAAGGCCGAGATGCCGGAACGCGTGCCGGTCGGAAGCGATCTCACGATGAAGACGACGACCAGGATGGCAGCAGAGCCGTAGAACCACTGCATGACGCCGGTATGGAAGATGCCGCCAGAGAAGCCGCGGATATAGCCGACGCCGAGGACGGTGCCAGGAACTGCCATAGCAAGCATGGAGACAGACTCGATGAAGCCCTTTCCATGGAAGTCTCTCTTCACCACCAGATAGGAGATGATCATGGAGAGCAGGGCTGTGATCGGGCTTGCAATGAGCGACAGCAGGAAGGAATCCCTGAACGCCTCGAGGCCATGGTAGCGCGTGAACACGAGCGTGAACCACTTGAGCGTCAGCGAGTAGTCGCGGCCCCAGGTCTTGAAGAGCGCACCGAGCGGGACACAGGCATACATGACCATGACGAAGACAGCGACAATGCCGCAGAAGATGGAAAGCGGGATGCGAACCGAGTTGTCGGTGATGAGCATGCGGCCGCGCGATGCCTTGCCGGTGAGCGTCGAGGTACTCTTCGCTTCGAGCACATACTTCTGCACGATGAACATGATAAGCGTGATGCAGAGGAGCACGACTGCCATGGCAGAGGCGCCCTGCTTATCGTAGGCTCCCGTGATCTGCAGGTAGATGGTCGTTGCCAGCGTGTCATACGATCCGCCGATGATCATGGGGTTCGCGAAGTCAGCGATGGATTCGATGAAGGTGACAAGGAAGGCATTGCCGAGGCCCGGAAGGATGAGCGGCAGCGTGACGCTCGTGAAGACCTTCCACCGCGAGGCGCCCATGTCACGCGCTGCCTCCTCGAGGGAAGGATCGATGTTCTTGAGCAGGCCCTTGAGCATCATGTAGCAGACCGGGAAGAACGTGAGCGTCTGGACGACGAAGATGCCCCAGTAGCCATAGACGTTGTTGTCCGGAATGCCCAGAAGCCCGCGCGTGATGATGCCCGACTTGCCGAAGAGCAAGATCATGGAGAGCGAGAGCACGAAGGGCGGAGAGACGACAGGCAGGATCGATACAACATTGAAGATCCTTGCCATGAACTTGCTCTTCAGCTCGACGTAGACCTCAACGTAGGCAAAGAGCAGACCGACGAGCGAAGAGACGATCGAGACGAGGAATCCGACCTTCAATGTGTTCGTGATGGCCGTCTCGAAGGAAGGCATAGCGAGCACGCGCTGGAAGACGGAAAGCGAGATGCCCTGGTCGGTGATAACAGAATCGACCAGAAGGATTGCAAGCGGATAGAGGATGAAGAGCGTCAGGAACGCAATGAGCACGATGATAGTCGTCACCATGATGGGGTCGGCCATGAGCTTCTTGCGGTCGAGTGCGGTGCCTTGATTTTTTGCCATAGACGTCTCCCTCAGGGACGATAAACAGAAAGGCCGATGCAGTCATGCTGCAGGCGGCCTTTCCTGCTGCAGGAAGGGGCCGGTGCCTCGAGGCGAACCTCTGCGCCGGCCCCTCTCAGGAATTGCCGCCACAGCAGCTTTGTACGCTGCGTCTACTCGGTCTTGAAGCGGTCATCGCCGCCGCCGAGGGCATTCATGACATCAGCGACATACTGCTCGGTATGCTCCTTGGCATCCTCGAAGTTGTAATCCATGACGTTGTCTGGATCGAGGCCGTACTCGGTCGCGATCTCCGGCTGCGTCGCGTCGTCGATGACAAGGAACTGGTAGGAGCCGTTCTCCTGGCCGAGGTCCACGCACTCAGGAGAGAGCGCATACTCGACCCAGAGCTTTGCGGCATCCTCATGCTTGCAGCCCTTGAAGATGGCCGTGGCGCCTACCTCATAGGATGCGCCGGAGCTCGGGATGACAAGGCCAACGTTGTCGTAGCCCTGGTCGACAATCTGGTAGATGCCGTCGTGCAGCATGCCGAGGCCGATTGTGCACTCGCCGATGCCGATGGACTTGGAAGGACCGGAGCCCGACTTCGTGTACTGCGCGATATTCTTGTCGAGGTTCACAAGGTACTGGATGCCATCATCGTGGCCGTACTTCTGGATGACCGTGTTGATGATGAGCTTTGCCGTGCCGGACGTATTGTAGTTCGACGACCAGATCAGCCCCTGATACTTCGGATCGAGAAGATCGGGATAGTCCTGGGGAGGATCGAGCTTCAGACGGTCAAGCTCGTCCTTGTTGTACATGAAGCCAAGGATGCCCTTGTAGATGCCGTACCAGTCATCGTTCGTGCTCTTGAACTTGTCGTCGATGAGATGGCTGGCGTTGTTGGCCTTGTAGACCTCAAGCAGGCCCTTGCCCGATGCCACATTGTAGGGGTCCGTCGTTCCACCGAACCAGACATCGGCGGAAGGATTGCCGTTCTCCTCCTCGATCTTTGCCTCGACCTCGCCCGTGGAGAGGCGCTGGTAGCTCGTCTTGATGCCGAAGAGCTCCTCGAAGTGGGACGTCACAGCTGCAAGGTATTCCTCCTCGCAGGAGCCGTAGACGACGAGCTCGCCGTCATTCTTGCCGGCATCGATCATGTCCTGGCTGGCAATCCTGTCAAGATTGTTGGAGCTTGTGCTCGATGAAGAGCTGGAACCAGATCCCGATCCTCCGCATCCTACCATGCCAAGCGCTGCCGCTCCCACTGCCGCTGCTTCAAAGAAGTTCCTGCGTGTCAGATTCCTCATGACGCAACACCTTTCTCCCGAGCGATGACTCCCCTGTCTGCACTGCGTTTGCAGTGTCTTTACAGTTATTTGAGTACACCTTGCAGATGGGTACGCAGAAATTTCGACAGACGGCTCTGATATTCATGTAAATGCATCTCTCTGCAATTCACCGAAAATGTGGGTATCTAGCGTATATATGCTGCAGGTGTTCCTCCAGCGCAATCCTCAGCGAAACATACGGAATCTGTCCCATTTGCCAGAGCCTGCACTGTGTCTCTAAGGAATGGGTAAGGACACACAAGACGTTTATGCTGCATTGCGGAATCAGGAGGATCGACGTGTCGAAGCTGCAGGGACTTCTTTCCATGCCTGATGGCTCGGCTTGCTTCTTCCATCCACGCAAACGCTGGTTCTGGCAGGCACTTGTCGTCTCATTCTGCGCCTGCTGCCTCATCGGCCACTGGCTCGAGTTTCCCTACTGCTGGATGACGAACAGCCTCTTCGGAATCGTCGACTCGGACTATGCGCTCTATATCGATCCCTGGTTCCATCCCTACTGGTGCTACGGCTTCGGGGCGCTGGGCATGACATTGGTGCTCGAGCCAGCAAAGGATTGGCTTGTCAGAAAGTCTGGCTCGAGGAAGAAGGCCATCCCTGTCTCGTTCATCTGCGCCGTCTTTCTCGCTATGCTCATGGAGCTTGGCATCGGGCTTCTTGTGAACCAGCCTGATGCGACAGGGCACTACCCTTACTGGGACAACTCGTATCTGCCCTTCAATGTGGGTGGCCAAGCCTGGCTCTTCAACGATGTGTTCATAGCGCTTGCTGCAATGGTCTACCTCTGGCTTGCCTTCCCGCTTGTGTCGCATGCGTTCATCTGGCTTCAGGGCAGGAAAATCCGTAGCCACAATGCAGCCAACGTCTTCTTTGCAATGGCCCTTGCAATCTTTGCGGCATGCTGCTTTCTTTCCTATACGATTCTGGCGCTCTCATAATCGGGGCTCTTTCATGCCTACGCAGACTGCTCCTTAGGTACCCATGCTTGTACATCCTGCATGCATCAACTCAATATCGTGAAACACATCCACTACGAGCCGAAACCAGAAATGCAGGCAAAGTACCGCTGACAGCTATTCCGTTGCCGCAGGTGCAGAGCCAAGAGCGCAAGCTTCTTCTGCACCTCTCTTTGCAGCATCTGGATCGAGATAGCGGCCAGGCCCCTTGAGATGGAGCTCGCCGAAGATGCCGCTCTCAAACTCATAGACGCGCGGCTGGCCGGTCGGTACATTGACGGAGCGGATATCGTCGTCAGAGAGACCCTCGATGACCTTGATGAGAGAGCGGACGACCGAGCCATGGGTCACGACAAGGACCGTCTGTCCCAGGAGCAGAGCTGGCGTCACATAGGACTTCCAGAACGGCTCGAGTCGGGCGATGACATCCTTCAGGCATTCGCTCCTGATCGTTGCCGGATTGGGTCCGCCAAGCCCGTCCTCAGATGCTGTTCCATAGCGTGGATCGCAACCCTGGAACCAAGGGGAATCTTCGTCTATCGCAGGAGGCCTCACGTCGAAGCTCCTGCGATAGGCTGCAAAGAGCTCGTCTCCGTACTTCGCACGCATGGCAGGACGGGTCTGGCCCTGGAAAGCTCCGTAGTGGCGCTCGTTGAGCCTCCAGCTCCGAAGGACCGGTATCCAGAGACGGCCGAGCTCTTCAAGTGCGATATCGGCGCTCACGATGGAGCGGCTCAGAAGCGACGTGAAGACCGCATCCGGTGCGATGCCGGCTTCCTTCATGAGGACGCCAGCTTCCTTGGCTTGGGCACGTCCACGCTCAGTCAGCGGCACATCGACCCAGCCCGCAAACCTGTTGACAGAAGGGTCCGTCCAGGCACTCTCTCCGTGCCGCATGATTATGAGCCTCGACTGTGCCATGCTGCCGCCTTTCCCACGTCTTCCTCCATCATAGCCAAGCGGTATGAAGACCCCATATCATGCAGCAGGATGTGTGGAGGCTCTATCTACCAGCTTGTCGTCTCTTCGTCGGTCACTGCATTCGTCTTCTCGTCCACGAGATAGAAGCCGACGATCTCGACTTCTCTGCCTGCATCTTCCGGATGCCATTTCTCGACCACGAACGATTCGACGAGATTTCCCTGTTCATCGGATGTCTCCCCATTCGAGAGGATGCGGTACTCGACGGTGACAGACTTGTCTCCCTCGATATCCGTGCCAGTTCCGAGGCTTGCATAGGGGTTGCCCTTTGCGTCGGCATCCATCTCGAAGACGCCTGTCTTGGGTACGATTGCATGCTCTGCGAGATAGGAGGCGAGCACCTGCATCCTCTGTTCCATGCCGGCATACTCCGTGTCCGTCATGCCTATATCCGCAGTCGCGCCGGAAGCATCCTCGCTGGCAGAAGAGGCATCGGCATCATCTGCATCATCACGGGACGTATCGGCATCCGGCATGGTAACCTGCTGCCTCTCGCTGTCGTAGTATCTGGCCTCGCTCCATTTCTCCATGAAGAAGGGGTCACGCGTCCGCCAGTAGTCAGTCGTTGTCTCGTCCGGATCGTATCCAGGCCAGTCGACCGCAATGAAATCATAGGTCTGGCCGGTATAGCTGTCTGGCACATCCTCTGCAAGCATCCGCTCTTTCCCGTCATGCATGAAGGGGCCATCGATCGCCACCTGGAAGGCAAGACACAGAGCGGTTATGACAGCGCAGGCGCCAAGAGCTGCCCTCAGCACCTTCGATGGCTTGCCGTTTCTGCCGTAGAGAGGTGCCTTTGCGGCAGCGCGGGCAAGAAGGATGCCGAGGACAACGATCGAAATTGAGGCAAGGAAGCCAGCAGCCGATGCATAGCCGCAGCGGAGCTTCCAGCCAGCCTCTGTGCTCAGACCGTAGAGCATGCCGATGAAGGCAAGGCTGTGGGAAAGCATGAAAGAGATGGCGAGGATTGCCACAGGATGCATATGCTTGGAATTCCGGATGCACTTGACAGCTGCCGATGCCGCCTCGGTGCCGCCATCCTCAAGCCAGGACCTGGCTTCGTCTTCATCAGGGAAGCCTTCGAATCTCTGTGCAGGCACTGCAAGGTAGCGCACAAGGGCGTCATCTGCTGTCTTTCCACCACCAGGAGCTGCTGCAGCAAAGGATAGAAGATAGCAGAGCTTGAGCTCGTCCCCTTGAAGGAGAGCAGCATCCACATGCGAAAGCGCGGCAGCAGCCTGCCCGGTCCTCCCGTCTTCCACATCGGCACGGGCCATGCCCAGAAGAAGCTCTGCTGCCTTCTTCGGGTTCTTGCCAGAAACGCCGTCGTAGAGCTTGAGTGCAGAGTCATGGCGGGAGGCAGGAGCAAGCTTCCAGAGATGACGGCGCAGTGCAGATGCGGCAGAGAGCATGATGCCCCAGCCCAGAATTATGGCAGCACCCAGAAGTGCAAGCAGCGCGCCCAGGCCAGAGAAGGCATCTGAATGTGCGAGGAAGAACCACAGGGCAGCAAGGACAAGCAGGACGGAAAGGATGCGCGAGCCGATATCGATTACTTCAGCCAGCCGTGCAGACGCAAGGCCGGATCTGTCCCACGCATAGCTCTCGGGTACCGGCACGCTGGAATCGTAGATATCGCGCTCTTCTTCCGGCATGACGGCTCCTCAGCTTGCCCTGAGAACTTTGGCAAGCGGCTTTCCGTGAGCCAGCTCGTCTACCATCTTGTCGAGCACGCGCATATCGTGCATGAAGGGGTCTTCGATATCTTCCACCTTGACGCCGCAGATCCTGCCGGTCACGAGATTCCTCTTCGGATTGAGGGCAGGTGCCTTGTCGAAGAATTCTCCGTAGGTGCAGCCTTCCTCTGCAAGACGATCGATATCTTCCCTCGCATAGCCCAGAAGCCACTGGGCTACGGCATACACTTCATCCTCAGTCCTGCCTTTGCGGACGGCTTTCGCGACAAGGCAGCCCCAGACCTTCTGGAGCTGCATGCTTCTGACCTTTTCAGCATCTGCCATCGGGATTTCCTCCAGAAATTATATTTGCTATCAAACGAGTAACGTATATCCTGTGATTTTTGGAAAGTTCCTTCCCCAAGAGCATATCATCGGGTGAGCAGCACCACTACCAGAGAGAAGAAGGTCACTCATGAGCACAGCACAGGACCAGCTTGCCGGCGCCCTCGTCGCGTTTGGCGCCACCATCACCGATGCAATGGACGCAGCACCCGGATTCGTCCCCTGCGGCACCCCTTCCCAGGTCATCATCGATGCCCTCAACACCTATGCAGCAGCTGACGATGCTGCCATCGCACAGACAACGCCGAACATCCTTGCCTTCGTCGAGCACGTGAGCGACCACAGGGGCGTTACGGCTCACGAGCCTGCGGCTGTCAGCGGAGCTGACGCTGAGCCGTTCAAGCAGGTCCTCGCCTTCGCCGCAGAGGCAGATCCTTCTGCCGTCACGCCTGACAAGGCCGAGTGGCTCTACCGCACGCTTGCATCCCTTGCCTAGCATCGGTCTGAAAATGCCATTGGCCCTGATTTGAGCCACGTGCAGATGAGGGCGGTCTGGCTTCTGCCAGACCGCCCTCATTCTTGTTCTGCTATGCCGGGAGACCTCTAGTCTTCCTGCTTCCTACTTGCCAGCATCCGGTCGAACATGACCTTGTTCGCAGCTAGCTCCTTCGTATCGTCAAGAGGCTCGATCGCAATGGCGCCCTTGCCGTACTTCCGCTCGAGAGCGCGAGAAATGAACCAGTCAGCCACGCCGGGGTTCTTCGGCAGGAGCGGTCCATGGATATAGGTGCCCAGCACGTTCTTCCAGAGACAGCCTTCGAAGCCTGTGATGCCGTCATTTCCCTGCCCATAGAGGACCTCGCCCAGAGGCTTCACGCCGCTCCCCAGGTGCGTTCTTCCACCATGATTCTCGTAGCCCACTATCGGATGTTCGCAGATGTCGCTCCTGATTGCGATATTGCCGATGATGCGGGGCGTGCCGCGGTCGGTATAGAGATCGACAAGCTCGAGTCCCGGCACACGCTCCTCGCCCATGAGATAGGACTCGCCGAGAAGCTGGTAGCCACCGCAGACAGCACCAAGCACGCCACCATCTTCTACATAGGCCTTGAGCTCGTCCTTCTGCTGGAGCAGGAAGTCGCAGACGATCTTCTGCTCGCGGTCGGAGCCGCCGCCGATGAAGACGATATCGACATCGGCGAAGCTCGGCGTATCGCCGACGTGCACTTCGCGGACATCTGCCGTGATGCCACGCCACTCCATGCGCTTCTTGAGCACGAGGATATTGCCCGAGTCTCCATAGAGATTCAGGAGCTCCGGATAGAGATGGGCTATCGTGAGCGTCGGTGCATCGGTCTTCGGTGCGGACGTTGCCTCCGCGCTATTCATGCCTCTTCCCCATCCTTTCGAGCTCTGCCTTGGCCGGCCAGAGCGCACTGTAGTTTGTGAGCACGTAGAGTGGCTGGTCCTTCGGCATGTCCTTGGCCGCCTCGAGCGCCGCTGAGACATCCTTCGCTATCTGGGCATCGATGCCAGCATACTTGAAGCGCACCTGCAGGTCGTTTGCACGGAGTCCCCCTGCAAGGACAAGGAGGCTCTTTCCCTCGCCAGCAAGACGCTCGAAGTCGACATCCCAGATCCAGGAGATATCGCGTCCGTCGTTGTAGTTGTCGTTGATGACAATATAGGTAGCTTTCGGACGCTTGTCCTCGAGCAGGAGCTGGATATTCTGGTTGAAGCCTGCAGGATTCTTTGCAAGGTTGAGCACGACCTCACGGCCATCTACATCGAAGTGCTGGAGGCGCCCGTTTTCTGGGCTGTAGGAATCAAGCGCACGCTGGAATGTCTTCGGATCGACCCCTGCCATGGTCGCCGCTGCAAAGGCGGCAAGCAGGTTGTAGACCATGTAGACGCCCCCGAAGTTGGCACGCAGATGCACCTGGTCGCCCGTAGCGATGCAGGCAGCATCGAACTCGACACCGGAACGTCCTGCATGGACATTCGTTGCCTGGTAGTCAAGCGTAGGACGTGCGAATCCGCATTTCGGGCATCTGAAAGCGCCAAGCTGAGCATAGGCGCGGTAGTCGTAGACAAGCTCGGTTCCGCATACCTGGCAGAAGGCACCCTCAGGGACGCGCTCAGGCGGCAGATGCAGGTCTTCTGCAATGCCGAAGGAAAGCGCCTTCGTGCCCGCCTCAGCTGCACGGCGGGCCACACCCATGCTGATGGGGTCATCGCCGCAGACAAGCAGCGTCGTTTCGGGAGACGATGCCAGTGCACGCACGATCGTATCCTGCACACGGTCGATCTCCCCTTCGCGATCGAGCTGGTCCCGGAAGAGGTTCAGAAGGATCAGGAGCTTTGGCTTGAGCTCCGGCACGATGTTCACGGTGCTGAGCTCATCTGCCTCGATGACTCCCCAGTCGGCGCCCGATCCAGGCAGAAGTGCAGCCACGACGCCTGGCGCCATGTTCGCGCCAGCACGGTTGCAGAGCACACGCTGCCCTCCCGCCTCGATAGCGGAGGCGATGATGTTGTTCGTGGTCGTCTTGCCATTCGTGCCGCAGACGACGATGGAGCCCTTCTGCAGCTTCTTGGCGAGGCGAGAGATGATATCGGGATCGACGGTCAAGGCAATGCGTCCCGGCAGCTGCGAAGCGTTGCGCCTGAACACCGTGCGGAGACCCCAACGGGCTAAGTGCCCCAATCCCACGCCGATTTCAGATCTGACGTTCATGGATCCAATCTTTCTTTCATGCAGCAGCGCACCAGAGACTCCAGACAGGACGTGCGGTGGCAGCAGGGCTGTCAGCGATTCCCGCCAGATGCAACATGCGGACCCTCCCGTGCGCAGAAGCTCTATCTCTTGCGAAGGCTATGCCTTTTCAGGCTGCTCTCAGATTAGCATCTCTTGAGCAGAAGCAAGGCGCACAAGATTCATGGTACCCAGCAGAACCGGACCGCTTGGCGCCATTCAGAAACCTTGCCATAGCCTTCCTCTGTCTGGGCTCAGTCTAGCTCAAGGGCATCGTCTTTAGACGATGTTGATTCACTCTACAGATTGGCTCCGCACTCATGCCATGCCTTCCGTGGCAGCGCAATTTGCGTCTGATATTCAGCTATGTGCTTGGATGTCAGATCCATCAGGCTATGTGCGTTGCTGCAAGAGCAAGCACTCCTGGGAACCACGAGGTGAAGCGCTCAGGATGGGAAGTCACCTCAACAATTGCCTGCCAAAGCGGCACCCAGCTGAGCTCTTCCGCTTCTTCCGGGTCTGCATGCGGCTGACCTGAGCAGCAAGCCAGAAAGACATGGTCACACTCATACTCGATGAGGTCCTGGGCAAAGACGGTGCGGTAGACGTAGGTGCCGATATCCTCTGTACCCGAGACAGCGTCTGCTGGAAGCCCCAATTCCTCATTGAGCCGGCGCACGACTGCTTCTCCGAGCTCTTCTCCATACCGCGGATGCGAGCAGCAGGAATTGGTCCAGAGGCCGCCTGAATGGTATTTCCCCTGTGCCCTCTTCTGGAGCAGGATTTCTGTCCCCTGCTCAGTCTTTCGCCAGAGCAGCACAGAAAATGCTCTGTGGAGGAGGCCGCGCCTGTGTGCTTCGGTCTTTGTGGCAGAGCCGAGCGGCCTGTCCATGAGGTCCACAAGCACGAGGCGGTCATCGCCGGCTTCATCCACAGAGCCCAGCATGCTATCCCTCCCAGGGATGGAACTTGTCATAAGGCAGGCCGAACTGCATGAGGATCTTCCCCACGATATGGTCGACCTGCTCGTCTGTCGTCTTCGCCCCATTATAGAAGGAGAGCACCGGCGGAAGGACCGTATAGCCATCCTCGGCCACCTGCAGCATGTTCCTCAGATGCGCAGGAGATAGCGGACACTCCCTCGGCACGAGAACGACCTTGCGGCCTTCCTTCCGGCAGACGTCGGCAGCGCGTACCAGAAGATCGTCGTCGAAGGCGCAGGCAATGGCCGCCAGGCTCTTCATGGAGCAGGGAGCTACGATCATGCCGTCGGTCAGATAGGATCCGCTCGAGATGGCGGCACCCATATCGTGATTGTCGTAGACGTGATCTGCAAGCGCCTCGACGTCGGCGATATCCGCATCGCTTTCCCGCCTGAAGATCTCGCGCGCCCCTTCGGAGATCACGAGATGCGTCTCGATGCCGGGCAGAGCATGGAGCGCTTCGAGGACACGATGGCCAAGCTCTACTCCTGAGGCCCCGGAGATGCCGACAATGATGCGCTTCATGCTTCTGCTCCCTTCCATGCAATCAGTACGCAAGCTCGTCTGCCCACTTCTGCTTGTCGATCTCGAGGAACTGCGAACGGATGAAGCGGTTCTGGAGGCTATAGGGCACCGTGCAGTCGAAGATTGCCTTGCAGGCGATGCCGTGGACCCGGATTGAGGGATCCATTGCCGGATCATTCGAGGGGTCGAGCACATGGCAGTGGCAGCCAGGGATTGTGATGAGGTCGGTATCTGCCTGGAACCTTGTCGTCATTGCCCACATGACATCGGACATATCGAAGATATCGACATCAGGGTCGACGAGGAAGACATGCTTGAGCTCGGAGAAGGCGGAGAAGGCAAGAAGCGCTGCATTCCTCTGCCTGCCCTCATCGCTCTCGGCAGACTTTCTGAACTGCAGGATTGCGACGAACTTGCCGCCTCCGCAGGGAGCGGCATGCACATTGAGAAGGCGTCCTGGCATGGCAGCCTCGACCATGCGGTAGATGGATGCTTCGGTCGGGATGCCTGCCATCGATACGTGCTCCTGGGAAGGGCCGATGCAGGACTGCATGATCGGATGCGTACGCGTCGTGACCGCCGTCACATGCACGACATTCACGTTGCCCTTGGCATCTCCCGTATATCCCGGGAACTCAGGCATGGCCTTGCCTGTATGAGAGTTGATATCCTCCTGGATGGTATCCGTGCAGGAGAGATAGCCTTCGATCACATACTCCGCATTCGCGATGCAGCGCTGGTCGACCGTGAGGCACTCTGCGAGCTCGACCGGACGGTTTCTCAAGGCTCCTGCAATCTGGAGCTCGTTATAGCCGAGCGGCGTTGTAGGCGCCTCGAAGCCGGCACACATATAGACTGCAGGGTCGAGGCCGATGGAGATCGATATCGGCATATCTCTCCCCTGCTTCTTGTACTTCTCAAGGAAGGCGCCAAGATGGTGGGAGCCCGGCGTGATGAACATCGCGAGCGTATCCTTGCCCTCGATGCAGAAGCGATGGATCTTGACACTCCCCACGGCTGAAGCCGGGGGATTCTCGCTTCGACGCAGATAGCCTTCCTCCGCCTTGCGGCGGAAGCTGGTCTTACGCCTGCTCCACGAGCGTTCGGGACGCTTACGCGTCCCCGGTTCCCGCAAGCCCTGCGGTACCGTCTGCTTCATTCAGAAGCCGCGCTCCTTCCCGCGCGATGTTCAGGGCCGCATTGAGGTCGCGGTCGTGGCTCGCCCCGCAGACGGGGCACGTCCACGCACGGACGGAGAGCGGCAGCTCCTCTAGGACATGCCCGCAGCACGAGCACATCTTCGAGGATGGATACCAGCGGCTCACCTTCACGAAACGCCGCCCGTGCCAGGCGCACTTGTATTCCAGCTGGCGGGCCATCTCGGACATGGAGGTGTCCGCGACGGACTTGGCCAGACGGCGGCTCTTCTCCATCCCTCTGACGTCCAGGTCCTCGACGGCGACCGCTTGGCTCTCGCGGACGATCGAGGTTGTTGCCTTGTGGATGGCGTCCTTCCTCTGGTTGGCTATCCGCTCATGGATGCGGGCTACCTTCCTCTTCTGCTTCTCCCTT